>SDBT01006067.1_pt1 | contig 20171 bp, 19 predicted proteins | sample 2277101 | NCBI WGS metagenome assembly SDBT01 (sample SAMN10404973, study PRJNA504765) | marine sediment metagenome | isolation source: marine sediment core GS10_PC15, 103 cmbsf | place: Arctic Ocean: Southern Knipovich Ridge | collected 2010 | reverse complement strand
TCCGAGGCGACCACGCCGCTGCCGCCGTGGGTGGGATAGCATGCGATACCTATCTTCATTGCACTAAGATTCGCGCTCGCGGACTTGCTCGACTTCTTCCTCCATTTTTTCTTCGAGGCGCTTTTTTTCGTGAAGCAGTTCTTTTTGGAGAGCCTGGGTCTCCTCGTGAGACGCTGCCTTGTTCATCTTGTCTTGCTGTTTGATCTCGAACTCGGCGATCTTGGCTCGTAGGCGGCTGCGAATTTCTGCAATATCAGCCTTCTGATCGTCGGTGAGAGATTTTATCGGGAAATCTCCGCTCGCCCGGAGCTTTTCCATGGCAATTTCGATGGCTGTCTTGGGTTCTTCGTCGGACACGGATCACCTCACTCAGTTTGGGCCAATGATATACTAAGCTTCCTCTCAGTGGAATTCTGATTTGGCTTGGATTCAAGGAGTGTTGTCATGGCAGCGATACCGGAAGGATTCAAAGATCTGTTTGGGAAGAAAACCTTCTTTCATTTGAGTACTCGGATGGCGGACGGGAGTCCTCAAGTGAGTCCGGTGTGGATCGATACCGACGGAGGGCTGATTGTCGTCAACTCGGCCAAAGGCCGGATAAAAGACAGAAACATGCGAGCCGAGCCGCGGGTAGCTCTCTCGGCGACCGATCCGGACAATCCGTACCGGGCACTGATGATCCGGGGCCGAGTGGTCAAGATCACAGAAGAGGGAGCCGAGGCACATATCGACAAGATGGCGAAGAAATACCTTGGACAGGACAAATATCCATACCGGGCGCCCGGGGAGGTAAGGGTCCTCTACTACATCGAGCCGCTCAAAGTGGCCACGATGGAGTAAGCTCGACTCCTGAACCGTGTCGGAGTCCATAACCAGCCGCTTACCGAACCAGCGGGAGGTCGAAAAACCCTTTATCCTCACTGCCTTGGTCTGCCTGTTGGCAGGCAGCCTGTGGCTCTGGGCTCGACACGATCTCTTGTTGGAGTACTTCTACTCCACCGAGATGCTGGCGATCACCCATTTGATGACCCTCGGGTTCGTTACCTCTCTCATGATGGGCGTTGTGCTGAAACTGGCTCCCATGAGCTTGGGAGTTGGAGCCCGATCCCATCGACTGGTCCGGATTCAATTCTGGCTCTTCGCGGTGGGCGGCTCGGGGATGGTTTTCCACTTCTGGATCTCGGAGTGGGTGGGAATGGCCTGGGCAGCTCTGATGGTCCTGGCAGCGGCGCTTGTTCAGTTGTTCAATTTCTCCTCCGTTTTCACTCGAGCGGCAAGGGGTGATTGGGTGGCTCGATATGTGGCGTCTTCAATGATTCATTTGGTGTTGGCCGCCACACTCGGCGTTTTGCTCGGTTTCAACAAGGCCCTTGAGCTGGAATCGGGATTGCTGGGTGGAGCGTTCATATCCAACCTGTTTGCGCACATTCACCTCGCCGCGGTGGGCTGGGTCACCACGATGATCTTCGGATTTCAGCTCAAGCTGGTTCCCTCGACTCGTGGCGAGGAACGGTTCCTGCCCATCCGCTTTTTGTTGCTGCAAGCGGGAACGCTGGGGCTGGTGGGGTCTTTGCTGTCGGATGCCTCCTGGGAAGCTCCTTTTGCGGCCCTGCTGGTGGTTGCAGTGCTGTGGCAGGCCTGGGGCCCGACGCGAGCGCTGGTTACCGGGCGAGCCCGCGAATGGGAGGTGGTTCCACTTTGGTTTCTATCCGCAACCGCCATCGTGGGATTGCTTCTAGCGTTGGGCCTGCCGGCGCCGGACGATCCACTGCGGTTGCAGGTTCAGTTCGCTTATGGGTATGCCGGTCTGGTCGGCTGGATTGCTCTCACCATTGTGATCGTTGCTTTCAAGCTTTTTCCTACATGGGTTTGGCAGAAGCGGTTTCTATTCGAGTTGGGGGTGAAACCGGTACCTGCCATGAAAGATCTGTACAACCACCGACTCCGGATCCTGTCCAACTTGTTGGTGACCACCGGGGTGGTGGGCACGGTGGCAGGAATCATAGGTCAGGTTCGAATTCTGGTGGCTATCGCCCCCGGCCTCGTCTTCGTGGGGCTGCTGGGATTTGCGTTCAACTTCTATCGGCTGGCTAGATGGGCCCACGGGGCGGAGTACGATCCGAGCTCCGAAGATTTGGAGAAGTTCCGGCGGATCTATGGAAAACCCGGCCAGGGCGGTTGGAGCGTTTGAGCGGGGATCTCTGAAGAGGATTGCTGAAGGCTAAGAGCACTTTATATTTCGGAAGGTCTATCTAATTAATTAAGCGGGCGCATCGAATGCGCCCGGGGAATCACCCAAACACATCAATCGCTGCGCCGGTCATTGCCGCCGGGGCATCCAGCGCAAGGTAGACTAGCAGCGAGGCCACTGTTTCCGGGCTCATATCGGGCTCCGCACCCGGCAATCCTTTTCGAAGCATCTCGGTGTCCACCGACCCGGGACAAGCCGCATAGACCTGGATGTTGTGCTCGCGGAGCTCCTCCGCCGTGGCTTTGCTGAAGCCGATAAGGCCCCATTTGGAGGCGCAGTACGGGGCTAGATGCGGCGTGCCGAGCTTTCCAGAGATGGAAGATACGTTGATGATCCGTCCGCAATGTCTGGTCTTCATCGAGGGAATAACAGCTCGAGTGCAGAGAAAAGCTCCCTTGAGGTTGACATCCAGCATCCGATCCCACGACTCTTCAGTGGTTTCGGCCACTGGAGCACGTTCCACGAACCCCGCGTTGTTGACGAGCAGGTCTACGGGTCCTAGGGACGTTTCGGTTTTTTGAATCAGATTCTCGACTTGAGCCCCAAGAGTTATGTCGGTAGGAATCGCCAAAGCCCTGCCCCCGGACGCCTGGATGTTCCGTTCCACCGCAGCCAACTCGCTCGCCGTTCGCGCTGCTAGAGCCACACGGATCCCGCGGGATGCGAAGGCATGGGCGGTGGCGAGACCGATACCGCGGCCGGCGCCGGTGACGACCGCGACTCGAGGAAGAAAAGCTTTTTCAGTCAACCTTTCCAACGAGGCGGAAGAAATCGCGGCGCAAATCGGTGCGGGAAGCGAGCACGCCGGAAAAATGGCTGGTGACGATCCGGGTGCCTCGCCGCTTGACACCTCGGACCGTCATGCAACTTTGTTCGCTTTCGAGAACCGCGGCCGCCCCTTTGGCCGCGAGATGCTTTACCAGGGCCTCTGCTATTTCTCGGGTAATGGCCTCTTGAATCTGCAGCCGGTGCGCGAAGCAGTCGACGAGGCGTGCGAGGGCGGAAAAAGGAGCCAACCTTTTATCGGGGAGATAGCCTATGTGCGCTTTTCCCTGAAACGGCAGAAGGTGATGGGGGCACATTCCATGAAAAGGGATGCCTTTGGCTAGCACGATTTCTGAGGCGTCCTCGCCGTCAGTCGTCGGGTTCTCGAAGCTCGCCGCCAGGATGAGACCGGCATCGGTCTCGTAGCCGTCGAGAAACTCCTCGGTCCAGGTTTTTGCCACTCGCTCGGGAGTTCCCACCAAATGAGGATCGCTCACGTCGATTCCTGCCGCATCGAGGAAATCGCGTATGGCTTTCCCCATCGAGTCCAGGTCGAAAGGCCCCGGCCGCCTAACCCTTTGAGCTACCGGCTTGTTCATCGCTTTCACCCCGATAAATAACCCCGTAATCTGGTGTTTCGAAGAGTCGAAGTTCCACCAGTTCCGGCAGGGCCGGGCGCAACCTCTCCCATATCCAGGAAACGACATTCTCCGCGGTTGGGTTGTCGAGTACTTGGTTCAAGTCGTTGTGGTTGATGGCGTCGAGAGCCTGCTCGTGAACCAGTTGCTTGACTTTGACGAAATCCATCGACATGCCGCTTTTCGGGTCGACTTTGCTCTCGACGAGGACGACGAGCTGGTAGTTGTGACCGTGAGTTTGGAAGCAAGGCCCCTCGTAATAGGGAAGCCGGTGGGCGGCGTTGAACTGAAACTCAACGCGGAGCAACATGCGCGTTCAAGACTCCTGGAGCACGAAATAGGTTGCTATGTTATTGAGGAGAATAGCCGTATCATCCAGCCGAAGCGAGTCGCTGCTCACATCCAATACCTTTCCCTCCAGCGCCGATCCGTCGCGGAGAATGACCCGGATTTTCTCGCCTTCGAGGAGAGAAAGAATTTGATATGAGGCCTGATAGTTTGGCTCGGACATCGTCAAGGCTCGCCTGATGTGTTTCTTTCTGAGAAACCAGTGTAGCTTGAACAAATCCGTCTGGCGAGCGATTAGAGAGAAAACCGGCTGATCAAAAGCACGCTGGCTTCTTGGAGGGAAAATAGGGTTACGACCGAGCTCGGTTAGACGCTGGGACGCAACTTATACTCCAATGACCTGAGCCGAGAGCATCCGCTCGCGTGGGCCGTCCAGCTCGGCGAAAAGGATACTCTGCCACTCCCCAAGAAGGATCGTTCCTTCCTGGATAGGAAGCGTCAAGTTGTGACCCAAAACCATGGCGCGAATATGCGAGTCGGCGTTTTTCCTGTCACAGTCTGAGCAGTCTTCGCAGTTGTGAAGGTAGCCATCCTCCTTGTTGGCCAGCCCCTCGAGAAAGCTCTTGGCATCGGCCATCAACGCCGCCTGAAACTCATTGATGAACAAAGCGGTGGTTGTGTGCAGAGACGAGATGATTAGGAAGCCGGCTTTGATTCCGGAATCGCGCACCAGATCCCGAAGCCGGTCGGTGAGGTTGTAAAGCTCCACCCGGCCGTCGGTAACCACCTTGAGCGTGTGGGACAAGATCTTCATTTGCCCGCCCACTTCCTGCTCTCTAGCCGTTTCGACTGCTACGCCGACCTTCTCGGACGCCGTACCGTTCATGTGTCAATCCTCCGAATCCGGCCTGGCCACCAACGGCCGTTGTCTCAAGCCCCGAGGATGGACCCCGACGCTAGCGCTGCATTTTTTTTTAGGCCGGTGAGTCCACCTCGTGGCCAAGTCACCAACTGTAGTACAGCAGGATACACTTTGCAAGCAGATCCGCGGATTGTGACCCCGCCTTCGTTTTGAGGCTTGGCCTCCTGAGTCGTTTCGGCCTGTGGAAGGCAATCGACGTTGTTGCAGCGCTTTGTCGCAACATGCTAGCTTCCGGTTCATGCTGGATCGGGGGGTGGCAAGAAAGCTCGAGGCGGTCCTGGGACCGGACGGCCTTCTGCAGCGGCCGGAGCACACGCTGGTTTATGAGTGCGACGGGACGACCGCCATCAAGCGCGCGCCCGATGCCGTTGCCCTGCCCGGATCGACCGAAGAAGTGGCGGCGGTCGTCCGGCTGTGCCATGAAGAGGGGGTACCCTTCGTGGCCAGAGGAGCGGGAACCGGACTATCGGGTGGCGCGGTCGCCCTCGATGGTGGGGTGATCATCGCAATGAACCGGATGCATGCGGTGCTTTCGGTGGACGTGGAGAACCGCTTCGCCCGTTGCCAAACGGGGATCATTAACCTGGAGATCTCGCGGGCAGTGGCTCCATTCGGAATGTATTTTGCTCCCGATCCTTCAAGCCAATCCGCCTGCACTCTTGGGGGCAATATTGCGGAAAACTCCAGTGGACCCCACTGCTTCAAGTATGGAGCCACCGTCTACCATGTGCTCGGAGTTACCGTGGTGTTGCCGGAGGGGGAGGTTGTCGATCTGGGTGGCACCAGGGACACAGTAGGTTACGACCTGTTGGGTGTGTTTGTGGGCTCGGAGGGAACGTTCGGCATTGCCACCGAGGCGGTGGTGCGTCTGCTTCCCCTGCCGGAGACGGTGAGGACCTTTCTTGCTCCCTTCCGCAGCATGGTGGCGGCTTGCCAGGCGGTGTCGGACATCGTGGCAAGGGGAATCGTTCCCGCCGCTATCGAAATGCTCGACCGACCCACCATCGAAGTCGTGGAAGCAGGTGTCTTTGCCGCGGGCTACCCGAGGGATGCCGAAGCAGTGCTTCTTGTCGAGCTCGACGGTGCCGAAGCGGGTATGGACCGGTCGGAGCGGACTGTCGAGTCCGCTTGTCGAGAGCAGGGAGCGGTGGATTTCATCGTGGCTCGAGACGCCGATGAGCGCGCACGGCTTTGGAAGGGCAGAAAAGGAGCGTTTGGTGCCATGGGGCGTTTATCCACCGACCTTTATGTGCAGGACGGGGTGGTGCCTCGCACGAGGCTCCCGGAAGTTCTGGAGAAGGTCGCTGAGATTGGGCGCAAGTATGATGTGAAAATCGCCAATGTCTTCCACGCCGGAGACGGTAATCTGCATCCCTGCATCCCCTATGACGGCCGGGACGAGGACGAAAAAAGAAGGGTTCTCGAAGCGGGGCGTGAGATTCTCGAGTTCTGCGTCTCGGTGGGCGGCTCCATCACCGGGGAGCACGGCGTAGGATCCGAGAAGTCCAGTTACATGGAGCTGGTTTTCTCGCCGCTTGATCTCGATTTGATGCGGTCTCTGCGGGAGGTGTGGAATCCGAAGGGGCTGTGTAATCCCGGCAAGATTTTTCCCACTTCGCACGGGTGCGGAGAGAAAGCCTCCGTGGCGAGCCTGGCTGCCGTTCCGGGGGCTTGGATTTGACTCCGTGAAGCTGACCGATAGGAAAAATTTTTTGGAGGAGGCACATCCGCGTCCTCCTACCGTCGAGGACCCGGCCATCGACGGGATGAAGCCCTCTCTCGTCCTCGAGCCGGACTCGGTCGATTCGGCTGGGCGGGCGCTCGCTTTGTGCCAGCGTGAGCGGCTTTCGGTGGTGCCGGTGGGAAGGGGCTCTCGGCTTCATGTGGGCAACTTGCCGGCAGGCTTGGATGTTTACCTATCGACGGCTCACCTGCAAGGAGTTGTCGATTATGAGCCTGCCGACTCGACGGTGACCGCCGAGGCGGGCACGCCAATGGCGGAGCTCCAGAAAGAGCTCGGGCGCCACAACCAATTCCTCCCTTGGGACGCGCCTCGATCCGACCAGGGAACCGTGGGAGGCGTTTTGGCAGCCGGAGAGCCGGGCTTTAGACGCCGACCTGGGTCCAGGCCGCGAGACCTTCTGCTGGGATTCGAAGGTTTGATGGCAGACGGAACGGCGATCAAGGCCGGGGGCCGGGTGGTTAAAAACGTATCGGGCTACGATTTGATGAGGCTCGTGGTCGGCTCCCGGGGCACTCTGGTTGTGGTGACTCGAGCGCATCTTCACGTCCGCCCTTTGCCGGAGGCGGTGGCCACCTGGGCGGTGTCGATGACCGGTCCCGGTAGTGCGGCTCAGCTCATCTCGTGCCTTCGAGAAACATCCATTGACCCGGAAGTCCTGGCCATAGTAGACCCCCGGCTCGGGGACCGACAATCACTGCCAAGCTGGACGCTCCTCGTCCGTTACGAGGGACTCGAAGACGCTGTGGTTGCGGCGGGGGAGAAAATGTCAAGGGCATTGTCGTCCGAAGAGATTTGGCGGATCGAGGAGAGACAAAGCACCGAGCTCTGGCTCAGGCTCCGCGATTTTCCCACCCTGAAGGAGGGTGACCCTTTTCCTATCGTCATCATGGGGCAATCGATTCCATCCCGAACCGCCCAGCTAGCCGAGAAATGGCAAGGCGCCGGCCCCTTGCTTTGCTATCCAGAAAGCGGTCTCGTCTATGCAAGAACCGACGATCCCGAAGCCTATTCAAGCCTGCTAGAGACCGCTCGAGAGCAGGGCGCCAATGCGGTGCTGGAAGTTGGGCCTCCTGCTGTGAAGGCCCAAGTGGATGTGTTTGGTGAGATCCCAGGTGGCTTCGAGCTCATGAAACGAATCAAAGAGAAGCTGGACCCGGCCGGCATTCTTTCAGCGGGCCGTTTCGTGGGTCGACTGTAAGTAAGACGTGTTGGTTGTCGTTCGCTTCTTCGACACCAGCCTTCGGCGACGCCAAATACCTTATGCCTTCGGCTGGTCCGCCGAAGTCATACAGATCACTCCATCGACGAAGGCGGACTAATCATGTCATCCACACGGGAAGCACTCTATAAAAAAACCCTTTCTTGCATTCATTGTGGGCTGTGCTTGCCGGCCTGCCCGGCCTACGGAACCCTGGGCCGTGAGTCGGTCGCTCCGCGCGGGCAGGTCTACAACATACGCGCCGTGCTCGAGGGGCGTCTTTCCCTTACCGCCACCTTGAGCGAAGAGGTCTACGACTGTTTGGCCTGTCGGGCTTGCGAGTCCGTTTGCCCTTCCGGGGTTACTGTGGGTTCCATCGTCGAAGACATGCGCGGCCTTATTGCCGAGGCCAAAAAAGAAAAGCTGTGGGTGCGCCTCCTCAAGCAGGTGACTCTGGGCGGCATCGTGCCCTATCCGTTGAGACTCGGCCTTTTAATGGACCTCGTTCGTTTCTATCAGGTTTGTGGGCTGCGGCGCTTGTCGAGCGGGGTCCTGAAGCTGCTCAACCCCGCGCTGGCCGACCGGGAGTCACTGCTTGCAGCCGTTCCCCCGCGGAAGAAACGTAGGCCTCTTCCTGAGATATCTCCTCCCGAGGGTGCGATGCGGAAGCGTGTGGCCTTTTTCGCAGGCTGTGTTGCTTCCCATTTGTTTCCCGAGGTCAACCGAGCCACGGTTCGGGTCCTCCAGAGAAACGGATATGAAGTGGTGGTACCCCGCAAACAGCGTTGTTGTGGGGCGTTGCACCTCCACAACGGTCTTCCGGAGGTGGCCCGAAAGCTGGCCAAGGCCAATATCGAGGCTTTCCTGGATACGGGGGCCGAGGCGGTGGTGGTCAATGCGGCCGGCTGCGGAGCGGCTCTAACGCAGTACGCCGAGCTTCTGGGCGGCAACTCGGAGGCGGCCCGCTTTGTCGAACGGGTCATGGATATATCGGTGTTATTGGTCAGGGATGGATTCGAACCTCCTTCGGGACACCGACCGGCTCGGGTCGCGTATGACGCGCCCTGCCACCTCCACCATGCTCAGCGGGTCCAGTCAGAGCCGATTGAGCTTCTGAGGCGCATTCCCGGCCTCACCCTTGTCTCTTTCCGGGATCCGGAGCGGTGCTGCGGCAGCGCCGGAGTTTACAACATCACCCGATTCCGGGAGTCGATGAAGATGCTGGACGAGAAGATGCACAACATCCGCCAGGCCAACCCCGATATCATCGCTACCGGAAATCCGGGTTGCCTCATTCAACTCGAGCAGGGAGTGCGCCGCGCCGGCATTCAGGCGGAGGTCATCCACCCTGTGGTGCTTCTGGATCGAGCCTACCAGAGTGACCTCAAGGAATGAGCAACAGCTTGCCGCTGGTTTGTCTCCCTTCCAAGAGCCGGTGAGCCTCGGCGGCTTCTTTCAATGGAAGCTCGCGTTCGATGGTGAGGTTCAGGTCGCCGGAAGCGATCCAGGAAAGCAGCTCGTTGGAGCGTTCGGTGACCTCCTTACGGTCTTGACAGTAGTCGTTGAGTCGAGGCCGAGTGAGGAAGAGCGAGCCTTGACTGGATAACAAGAGCGGATCGATAGGAGGAACCGGGCCGCTCGCATTGCCGTATAGTACCAGCATGCCCCGGGGCATCAAGCACTTCAGACTTTTTTCGTAAGTGGCCTGGCCGACCGAATCGTAAACCACATTCACTCCTCTTCCGTCGGTGATCTTGCCGACCTCAGCTTCGAAGTCGCTCTGGGTGTATAGAATGATTTCGTCGGCTCCCGCTGCTTTCGCCGCCTTTGCCTTGGCCTCGGTGGATACGGTACCGAAGACCTTGGCCCCGGCCCGCTTAGCGATTTGGACGAGGAGTAGGCCCACCCCTCCCGCCGCAGCGTGTATGAGCGCGGTGTGACCCGGTTGAATGGGAAAGGTGGAGTGTACGAGATAGTGAGCTGTCATTCCCTGAAGCATGACCGCTGCAGCCTGGCGGAAATCGATCACCTCCGGCACCGGAACGAGTTTCCAGGCCTCCACGATCGACTGCTCCGAGTAGGAGCCGAGACTCATTGCGTAAGCGACACGGTCGCCCACTCGAACGTCCTCCAGGTTCCCGCCCACGGCGTCAATCACGCCGGCACCCTCCATTCCGGGCGTGAAGGGAATGGGGGCGGGGTAGAGGCCGGTGCGATGATAAACGTCGATGAAGTTCACCCCGATTGCCTCCATGCGTATACGGGCCTCGCCGGGACCGGGCTCGGGAACTGCAACGTCCTCGAGCCGCATCGCCTCCGGTCCTCCAACCTTTTGAATCCGAATCGCCTTCATTTCCATCACCTCCATCTATTCCCTAAGGGATCTGCTCAAGCCCTTTGCGTCTCTCAGCCCCTACCGTTGATTCTCCCGGCCGCGGCGCGAAGAGCCAGATATTAGCAGATTAGCAGGGCTCGGTTGTCGAAGCCACGGGGAAGCCGCTGCGCCCCGCGAGTTCGGGCTGGTTGATTCGAAAGTCCCTGTTTGCTAACATGAAGCGTTTACTGCTTCGCTATAGGAAGCAGTGTGTCTGTTTATAGCGCCCGTTGCAGTTATAGAAAGCTTGATAATGGCGAACCTTCCGTTATCCAACATCTTTTACCGCAAAACCCGAACCGGCATCGGCATCCTTTCGGTGGCGATCGAAGTGACCCTGGTGGTGGTGGTCATTGGCTTGGTACACGGAACCATCGACGAGGCCGCCGGCCGGATCACCAACGTCGGCGCGGATATTATTTTCCAGGGCCCCGACTCGTCTCCTTTTGTCCTTTTGAATTCCGGTGTCATGTCCGAGCGGTTGGCTGCGAAGATTATGGAAGTCCCTGGCGTCGAGTACGCGGCTCCGATTCTGATCAACCGCGTGACCAGCCTCAAGGGCCACAACAAGCTGGTGATGATTTTCGGCGTGAAGCCCGATTTGTACAATGAGGTCGGATTCGGTATCCAAATAGTCGAGGGGCGAACGCTCGAGCAGCCTGAGGATCTGGTGGTCGATACGGTGCTGGCCGAGTCCGACAGCATCGCGATCGGGGATTCCTTCAAAATCATGAACCGAGATTTCAAGGTTTCCGGCATTTGCCGCGCCGGCGCCGGGGCGCGGATGTATGTCGACATGCACACCTTGCAGGAGTCGATGGGCCAGCCGGACAAGGTTTCCGTTTTTTTTGTCAACGTGGCCGATGATAGCGGGATCGGAGAGGTCGCGGCGTCTCTCGAGAAAACCTTCGAGGGATTTAAGATCACGGCGCTCGAGGGTTTCGCGGAAACCATGAAAGAAAATGCACTCGGGCTCGAAGAGTTCGTTCGAGTTTTGTCCTTCTTGGCGGTGCTCATCAGCTTCCTGGTCATCCTTCTCGCCATGTACACCACCGTCATCGAGCGGACCCGGGAAATCGGCATCCTCAAGGCGCTGGGAGCGGGCAAGCTCTATATCATTCGGCTGGTAATGGTCGAGTCCTTTATCATATGCTTCATTGGTGTTCTGGTGGGCTTTGTGATGTCTCTCGTCGGGCGCATGTGGCTCTTGTCGTTTTTTCCGACGTTGACTGTTGCGCTCATACCTCGCTGGTTCGTTATCGCCGCCCTTCTGGGAATTGGTGGAGGGCTTTTGGGCGCGCTTTATCCTGCATTCCGAGCTGCTAAACTGGATCCAGTGGAAGCGTTAAACTTCGAGTAATACGACTTGCTGAAGCAGGACAATGGCTGATCATCAAATCATCTTGAAGGTCGTCGATCTGCGAAAGACCTATAAAGTGGGAAAGGTGGGGGTTCCCGTCTTGCGCGGAGTCAACCTGGAGATCGCGGCCGGAGAATTTGTCTCCATCATGGGACCTTCGGGATGTGGCAAGTCGACTTTTCTTCACCTCCTGGGAGGATTGGCCAGGCCGACCGAGGGCCGGATCATCTTGGACGGGGTGGATTTGACCACCGTCGGCGACGCGGAACGGACTCGCATCCGCCGAGATAAGATCGGCTTCGTCTTTCAACGTTTCAATCTAATGCCCACCCTCACGGTCCAGGGCAACCTGGAGATTGCCCGACAGATATTCGGCAATGGTCTTCCGAGCAAGAAAGAGCTTACCGGACTGTTGGAGATCGTGGGCCTCGCGAACAAGCTGCATCATCGGCCGCTCGAGCTCTCCGTCGGCGAGCAGCAGCGAGTGGCCATCGCTCGAGCCCTGGTCAACAAACCGTCACTCATTCTGGCCGACGAGCCGACGGGTAATTTGGACTCGCAGAACTCACGCCAGGTGCTGGATCTTCTCGTGCAGCTCAATCGTCAAAAGGGCCAGACCATCGTCATGATTACCCACAACCCGGAAGCCGCCGAGATAGGCCACCGTATAGTCGAGATGCTGGATGGAAGGATCGTGAGTCGCGGTGTCGTACCTCAACCTCACCTGGTCAATACAGCCGGAGAAGTTTGCTGAAACGCTGAGCCGTGAAGTTTCCTAGCCTGCTCGCCTTTCTCCTTTTCCTGTTTTCCTACTCCTTACCCGCCAACCAGCGGCTCGACGAGATCCTGACGGCTATGAAGAGCGCCGGCGATCGATTGAGCACCCTGAGCGCTCATTTCGATCAGACTCACCACGACCACATCATGGATGAGAAGGAAAGCTCCAGCGGAGTTTTATACTACAAGGTACCGGGGCGGATTCGGTGGCAGTACAACCGGCCTTTCCCTAAAGTGCTGCTGATCAAAGACGACAAGATTCAGCTCTTCAATCCGGTGGCCAATCAGGTCCAGGAGTTCAAGAAGGGACAGATGAAGGGGGCGGGAGCGGATCTGTTGATTGGTTTCGGCCGCTCCAATGCCGAGATCGGCAAAAACTACGATGTCAGCCTCAAAGAGGAGAAATCGGACTCCGTTACCCTGGAGCTCATCCCCAAGCCCGGATCGTCTGCTTCCATTTTCAAAGCCATCGAACTGACCCTGGACAAAGAAAGGTGGGTCCCTCTCCGCTCGGTCTTCCACGAGGCCAACCGGAATACCACCGAAATCATATTCAAAGATATAGAGGTAAACGAAGACCTTCCCGCCGGTTGTTTCGAGCTCGACCTTCCGCCAAATGTAGAAATCATCCGCGGATGATTTTCCTTTCAGGGACCGAATAGGCCCTTTTAAGCAAGGCTCGGCCCTTTCCCTGTATCCCGCTTGACCCAGAGGGACCGGCAAAGGATAGTAGACCCGGCTTTGGCATTTGTGTCCGTACAAATTTAGCTTCCTATCGTTGCCGGAAAGAAGGAACCGCCGGCGCGATGTGAAATTGTGTCGTCGTATAGATAGGTCTATGCAAAGACACAAGACAGGCGTTTATCATGACATTTAAAAACAAGGTCAGCATTCGCCTACAAGAGCTCGGCATGATAACCCGGGGCCTCTTGTCCACCCGCCATCCTATACTGGCACACGTCGTGCCCATGCGGCGATGCAACCTGTCATGCGCCTACTGCAACGAATATGACAACTTTTCCAAACCGGTTCCGCTCCCCGATATGAAGAAGCGACTCGATCGATTGGCATCTTTCGGGACTTCGGCCATCACATTGAGCGGTGGTGAGCCGACTCTGCACCCGGAGCTCGATGACATCATCCGACACATTCGCGACCGAAAAATGATTGCCGGACTCATTAGCAACGGCTACTTCATGACTCCCGAGCGGATTCAAGGATTGAACCGGGCCGGTCTTCAACACCTTCAAATCAGCATTGACAATTTGAATCCGGACGAAGTCTCCAAGAAGAGCTTGAAAGTGCTCGATTCGAAATTGCGTAATCTCGCCCGGCACGCGGAGTTCTTTGTCAACATCAACTCGGTCATCGGCGGTGGAATCCGCAATCCGGAAGATGCCATACGGGTGTCGAACCGTGCGGTAGAGCTCGGCTTCACCACTACCCTGGGCATCATTCACGACGGCCACGGCCGTTTGAAGCCCTTGAGCGAGCTCGAGATGCGTGTCTATGAGCGCTTGCGAAACCAAGGCAAGGGGAGCTATGCGCGGTTTAACGGTTTCCGAGACAACCTGGCACAGGGTCGGCCCAATGACTGGAGCTGCCGGGCCGGCGCCCGTTACCTCTACGTTTGTGAGGAAGGCAGCGTACACTACTGTTCCCAGCAGCGCGGCTACCCGAATATCCCGCTCGAGCAGTATGGGCTGGAGGATATTCGCCGGGAGTTCGCGACACCCAAGGCCTGCTCCTCCTATTGCACTCTGGCCTGTGCGAACCTTGTCGGGCTTATCGACAACTGGCGCTCTCCACAGACCGTTCAACCTCGACCGGTGGGGGCTACCGATCCTCAGGAAGTCGGCAGCTAAAGCTCGCCTTTCGTCCCGCCTTGAATTTCAAATAAACTAAGCCGGACGAACAAGATGTGTCCCGACTGTCGTCGGGGATTTTAGTTCGCTTTATCGCTCAGAGTTTTGTTAATGCGGGCGCATCGAGTCGAATTCCATTCGATGCGCCCGCGGAATCCCCCGGCTCTAGCCGGGGGATTGTTTGGAGTCTAACGATGAGCCCAACACGTTTTCTCGTTTCCAGTTTTCCTCCTCTCTTGTTCCTCCTCGCTTTCCCCGCGTGGGCCGGGACGGAGTCGCAGGACGTCGCGCAAGAGCTTCGCCGGCTACGGGAGCGTGTCGAATCTCTAGAGTCAGAGCTCGCGTCCCTGCGGCGGGATTTTGGGGCTCGTCTCAGCGCGTTGGAAGGCCAGGCGGCTCCGGCGGTGGGTACGACACCTGCCGAAGAGCCTGCGGCGACGTTGAGCGGCGAGGAGAGAGCGGATCTGGAGGCAGAGCTCGCCGGCATCCTGGGCCAGTCGGTAGGCGAGCCGTCTACGCCCGCATCCCCTGGCGAGGAGAAACAGTTCACCAGTCGGACCCGAACCCTCAATCAGCTCAATCCCGAAATCTCGGTGACCGGTGATGTCTTCGCCACCGTGGCCGGTAGCCCCGAATCCAACCGATTCGAGCTCGGCGAGCTCGAGCTCGCTTTCCAAGCACCGTTGGATCCTTTTGCCCTGGCCAAGGCTTTTCTCGTCCAGGAAGGAGGCGAGTTCGGGGTCGAAGAAGCCTACATCGACTGGACGGCGCTCCCCGGTGGTCTCGGGCTGAAGTTCGGCCAGTATCGAAATGACTGGGGCAAGCTCAACCGCTGGCACCACCATGCGCTCCCGCAGTTGGGTCGGCCTCTGGTGCACCAAGCCTTCTTTGGAGAGGAAGGTCTCTTGGGCCTGGGTGCTTCATTGTCCTGGTTGCCGCCGCCCTTTTTAGGCGATTACAACGAGCTCTGGGTGCAAGTGACGAACGACGAGAACGACGTGGCCTTCTCGGGTCGGGGGTTCGATGATCCCGTTTTTTTGATCCACGAGACGAACTACTGGGACCTCTCTTCGGCCTCCTACATTGAAGTGGGTCTGTCGGCGGCCACCGGTGTCAACGACGAGCTCGGGCGGTTCCGGACCCAGGTTTATGGGTTAGACTGGAATTTTGATTGGCGCCCGCCTGCCCGGGCGCTGTATAAGGGACTCGAGCTGCGGGGAGAGCTGATGTATCAGCGGCGCGAGGAAGAGGAGGGACGGTTGAGTAGCTGGGGCGCCTATACCTATGCGACCTACAAGCTCAATCGCCGCTGGTTCATAGGGCTGCGCGGCGACTGGACCCAGCTTCCCGCCGACCCCGGCGCCGACGTTTGGGGAGTTTCTCCTTATTTCGAGTGGTGGCAGAGCGAGTGGACGCGCTTGAGAGTTCAGTATTCTCATAGCTCACGGCAGCTCGAGGAGGCGGAGGCCGAGAATAGGCTGTTCTTCCAAGTCACATGGTCTATCGGGCCGCATAAGCACGCAAAATACTGAGTGGTGTGGGTATGTCACTGAAATCGAAGAAGAGTTGGTTACGCCAAATGGCGTCGGTAGTGGTTGTGGCGGCCGCTTCCTCCGGCCCACAAGCCGCTTCGCAGGATGGGCTTCGGATCGTGAGCTCTCTAACCGTCTACGGGGACATTGCCAGGGAAATAGCCGGGGAGCGAGCCACGGTGGACTCCATTGCGGAAGCCCGTCAGGACGCCCACTTCGTGCAAGCGAAGCCGAGTTTTTCAATCCTGGTGAGCCGGGCCGACCTCTTGCTGGCTACCGGGCTGGATCTGGAGTTGTGGATGCCGGCGGTCATCGATAAATCCCGCAATCCCAGGATTCGAGAAGGGGAACCGGGGTTCGTGTCGGTGGCCACCGATGTACCCATGCTTCAGATACCGGAAAATCCCAGCCGTGCCGGGGGGGACATCCATATCTTTGGCAATCCGCATATCCATACCGATCCTCTACGTGCGGTCATCATCGCCGAGAACATCAAGATTGGGCTCCGCAAGGTGGATCCGGAAAACCGCGTCTACTACGAGGAACGATTTCAGAGTTTCAAACAGCGCATTTACCAGCGGCTGTTCGGCGAGGAACTGGTCGGTCTGGTGGGTGGGGACAAGCTGGCGGAGCTCGCCTTCGAGCATTCTCTGCTGAGTTTCCTGGAGAGCACCCAACTCGGCGGCCAACCTATCCTGTCGAAGCTCGGCGGCTGGATGAAGCAGGCGGAGTGCCTACGCGGCAAACGCATCGTCGCCTACCATTTGAACTGGGTTTATTTCGCCGACCGCTTCGGTATCGAGATTGCCAGCTACGTAGAGCGGCGTCCCGGCATTCCACCTTCTGCATCTCACGTGGCCGATCTGATTGAGCTCATGCGACGCGATGACGTCCGGGTTCTCTGGGTCGCTGACTATTACGACGAGCGCGTTCCGCGCTTGATTGCCGAGCGCACCGGGGCGGCACTCCAGTACATGCCGTTGTACACTGGAGGGTCGGCGGATGACTACTTTTCGCTCATCGATATCTGGATCGGCGCCATGAGATCCGCCATCCCGGAGTGTCCATCACAGTAAAAGCATGGAACTTGCTCTAGAGGTTCTGCTGCCGGCCTTCGTGGCCTGCCTGGTCTTGACCGGGATCCATACCTACCTCGGTCTGCACGTGGTCTCGCGCGGCGTCATCTTCGTGGATTTGGCTTTGGCGCAGGTCGCGGCGCTGGGAGCCACTTTCGCTTTTCTACTCGGGTACGAGCCGCACAGCAGCCAAGGCTACTTCTACTCCCTGCTATTTGCGGTCATCGGCGCCGCCATCTTTTCGGTTTCACGACTCAAGGAACAGCGGATTCCCCAAGAGGCCATCATCGGCGTCACCTTTGCGGTGGCATCGGCGGCTGCGATTCTCATTTCGGATCGGGCGCCTCAAGGCGCCGAGCACATCGAGGCTATTTTAACCGGCGCTATTTTGTGGATACCCTGGCCGACGATTCTGAAGACGGCGGCGATTTACAGCGTCATCGGCCTCTTCCACTGGATCTACCGGGACCGGTTTCTGACTATTTCCCTGGAGCCGGATAAAGCGGCGGCTCGAGGTTGGAATGTCCGTTGGTGGGATTTTCTTTTTTACACTTCGTTCGGACTGGTCATCACCTCGAGCGTGGCCATGGCCGGCATTCTGCTGGTTTTTTCCTTTCTCGTCATACCATCGATCATCGCTATGCTGTTCGCGAGGAGCATCGGTGGCCGTCTGGCCATCGGGTGGACGGTGGGCACTCTGGTCAGCGTGATCGGTCTTTGGCTTTCTTACAGCCAGGACTTTCCCAGCGGGCCGGCGGTTGTGGTGACGTTTGGTTGCGCCCTCATCCTTGCCGGCGTGGGACGTTATCTGATGGTCAGCGAGCAGCGGACCTGGGCGTTTGGCAAAGTGGTGGCTACCTCGGCGGTTGTGGTGATGGGTTTTTGGCTCGCTTTTCGCACCGCCTCTGTGCCTATTACCGAGCGTGCGGAGGAGCACGGGCTCGATCTGGCGGGATTGCAGGAGCCGGCCTCTCTCGATCCGGTGGAGCGTGCCAATCGTGCCCTGGCGGAGCTCGAGGGCTCGGAGGGTCCACCTCCGGCCGAGGCGGTGGCAAGGCTCTTGTCGGTGGATATCGAGCTGCACGAGCTGATGGTCACCGGCCAGATCCAAATCAGCGAGGAGGCGGTACAAGCGCTGGGCCGGGCGGATGGTAATGGAGAGCTCACTCACATGCTGGAGGAAATCGCCTATCATGCGCCGGATCCCTGGACCCGGCTCCGCGGGGGCCAAGCGTTGGTGTCCCGGAGGAACATGCTGGGTGTTGAAGCTCTCATCGACCTGCTGGAGCGTGATGTGCCGGCGCTGGTTCAGCTTCAGGGGGTAGAAACCCTGCGGAAGGCGACCGGGCAGGACTTCGGTTTCGATCCCTTGACCGACGAGGAAGCGAAGGAACGAGCCGTTTACAAATGGCGCTTCTGGATGGAATCCTACCGCGGCGAGCCCTTACCCGACGGGAGCGAGCAAGAGTGACGCCAATAGATAAGATCACTTTAGGAAAAAAGGGGACAGGCACCTTTTTTTTCAAAATGAGCCAGGATGGGTATTGATAGATGTGCCCCGACCGTCGTTGGGGGTTTGAGTTATGAATCCCCTCCTCCGTGAAAAGTTGTCCGAGCTCCCCTCCTCGCCCGGCGTTTACTTGTTCCGCGGCCGGGCCGGCCGGATCCTCTACGTCGGCAAGGCACGCTCTTTGCGGGATCGAGTGCGCTCCTACTTTCAGGTCTCCCGGATCGAAAGCCCCAGACTCGATCGGCTGGTGGCAGCCATCGAGGATTTCGAGATTGTTGCTACCGACACCGAGCGGGAAGCCCTGGTGCTCGAGAACAACCTGATCAAGACTCATAAGCCCCGTTACAACGTTTTGTTACGGGATGACAAAAATCACCCTTACCTGAAGTTGACGGTCAACGAGTCCTTCCCGCGTCTTTACGTGGTGCGTCGGCCGGGAGAGGACGGGGCGACCTACTCCGGACCCTACGTTCCCGCCAGTCTAGCTCGGAGGTCGATGAACCTCGTGCATCGACTCTTCGGAGTGCGCAACTGCAACGAGAAGCTGGACGGTCACCGTCCGCGGCCTTGTCTCCAGTATCAAATCAAGCGTTGCCTGGCGCCTTGTGTGGAGAGCATCGTGTCGGTGGATGACTACCGACAATCGGTGGACAGTGCGAAGCTGTTCCTCGAGGGAAAGAACGACGCTCTCATCGTCTCGCTCAAAAAACAAATGCTCTTTGCGGCGGAAGAGGAGCGCTTCGAGGAAGCGGCTCGACTGAGGGACGCGTCTCGAATGCTGGAGGATCTCGGTACACGTCAAAAGATGGCCGGCGTTCGCGGTGACGAGCGTGATGTCTTCGGCTACTACCGGGAGGGGCCTCGCGCTGTGCTTCAGGTCTTTTCCATGCGCTCGGGCAAGGTCGTCGACCGGGACAGCTTCACCCTGGAGGAGATTGAAGCTCATGACGATGCGGAGCTCGTCGCCGCGTCGCTCAAACAGTACTACGAGCTCGGGCGATACCTGCCGGCCGAGATCCACCTGCCGGTGGACTTTGCCGAGCGGGAGCTCGTTGCCGAGTGGCTTACCGGCAAGAAGGGATGCCGGGTGGAGATCCTCGTGCCCCAGCGCGGCGGCAAGCGACGCCTGGTGGATCTCGTTGGCCGCAACGCCAAGCTGGCCTTCGAGCTCGACTCCCAGGAAGAAGGTCGGAAAGCCGCGTCACGACTCGAGGCCCTGCGGCAGCTTCTCGAAATACCCGAGGTCCCCAGGCGCATCGAGGGCTTCGATATCTCCAACATCCAGGGAAGCGATGTGGTGGCTTCCATGGTCGTTTTCGAAGGCGGGCACCCGAAGCGGAGCGATTATCGCAAATTCAAGCTGCGGAGCGTCATCGGAAAACCGGATGATTTCGCCTCCATGCGGGAGGTGGTCGTGAGACGCTACCGTCGCGTCCTGGAAGAAGGGGCCGAGCTTCCGGACCTCATTCTCGTCGACGGCGGTAAAGGCCAGCTCGGAGCCGCACACCAGGCTTTGACCGAGCTCGGTCTTTCCCACTTGCCGCTGGTGAGCCTTGCCAAGAAGCAAGAAGCTCTGTTCCGAGTAGGCCATCCCGATCCGTTGATATTGCCAAAAAGCTCGCCGTCTCTCCAACAAATGCAGCGCATCCGTGACGAGGCCCATCGCTTTGCCATTACCTTCCACCGCCAGCAGCGTAAAGCCCGAAGCCTGCACTCCACCCTGGAGGACATACCCGGCATCGGCCCCAAGAAGAGGAAGCTTCTGTTGCGTCGGCTCAAGAGCTTCAGGGGCGTCAAGTCGGCGTCTTTGGACGAGCTGGCTTCGGTGTTGGGCCCCCGGCTTGCCGAAAAAGTCCATCACCACTTGGCTG
>SDBT01006066.1_pt1 | contig 20173 bp, 39 predicted proteins | sample 2277101 | NCBI WGS metagenome assembly SDBT01 (sample SAMN10404973, study PRJNA504765) | marine sediment metagenome | isolation source: marine sediment core GS10_PC15, 103 cmbsf | place: Arctic Ocean: Southern Knipovich Ridge | collected 2010 | reverse complement strand
TGTAGGAATTTTGTCAGCATATTCATCATGAAACAAATCAATTGCATGACCTAAGGAATGAGTCTTATCAATATATTGGTTGCGGGATTGAACTTTTGTCCAGCCCTTCTTCTTATTCCATGTAAAACCAATATTGCTGCCGTCATATTTTTGATAGGCAGTTGCAATCTCAGCGCCAGCAGGAATATCTAAGATATTACCAATCTTTGGATAAAACATCGCTTTTACCTTCACGTCGCTCGAGTCGCCGAGCTTCAGTTTTGAATTTCTTTTTATTTTTTCTCTTTTGGCGGTCAGTCACAGAGAAATCAGTCTCAGCTTCATCAGCTCTCTGCCTTAAATATTGCTGTTTGCGTGAGCGTTTCATATTGCCATCATCAAAAACAATGCATATTCTGCATCGTCTTCAATCTCAATTATATCGGTCTCAAATTCTTCCCAAAAACCTAACGTTTCTGCCTTTACCTCATCTTACTCATTGCATACCGTTAATTGATCAGATGTTTTATATCTCCTCTGTCGATTCTGTTGTTTGATGATTAAGTGAAATTCAAGAGATGCAAGATCGCAAATTTCAAATTTCCTTCCTGCTTTCGGCACCCATTTTTCATAGTGAACCATCAAATTGAAATATTTGTTTGGCGTGTCAACTACGTGAAACACAACGTCTAAATCATTTGGCCAGGACGGAAAATCCATATCGAATTTTTCATTCATTCCTTCAGGGAGGCATGGACCTCTATAATCTATTTTGCCACCACAAAATACTAATTTAATTCGTTTCATGCCAGCACCTTCTTTTTGATCACTTTCGCAATGCCAGGATTAATATGTAGAACGTGTGGCATCATCTCATGTCTAATGTAATTACGAACGTGCTTCAGATCTTCATTTGACTGATCCTCTTCCCAAGGAACATTATGACGTTCAACCCAATTGATCAACTCTGCTTTTGTGTTTGTTCTAAATGGTCTGATTACATTCTTGTTTCTGTAAGGGATAATTTTACCTTGGCCATGCATACTTGACCACACCCATGTTTCAACACAATCATCTAGGTGATGGCATGTGATTACAGGCTCGTCAAAACTATGAAAAATCTTGTAACGTTCGTTGCGCCAATGCTCTTCAAGGCTGATACCATCTGGTCTATTTACATCAATGTTGAATGAGAGAAAATCTACATTTTTTACCGTGTCCATATATTCACGTAGAAAGAAGTAAGCATTTCTGCTCGCCTCAGTCTGATGATTTACAAAAACCATACGAACTTTACGATCCCTACGTAGGAAATCTACAATCGCCATAGAATCAACACCGCCACTACATGCGACGTGGACAAGATCCTTAGGAATATCACCTTGAATGTTAATCATAATTTAGCTTACAACATTCAAATGATGCTGTCAAGCTATTTCTAAGAGCTTCAATGCGAGTGCTTCTTCATCTGTGATATAACACAGCCAAACGCATGGAATCTCAGACTCCCCTAACGCAACAAAATTATCAGCTATTCCTTTAATTTTATCTAAAACAGAGCGATCAGGACCAACTATAAACATAGCATCGGGATACTCATCAGCCCATGTAGCCGTCGCATATACTTCCTTACGATAGTCAATGGCTGAGCCTATAAAGGTCTCCGGCCGACCAGGATTAAATATTAAAAGTATCTTATTTAATTTCATTACCAACCATCCCACCGATGACGCCATAAAATATCAAAATATGTGACGGTTCCATCAGCATGGGCTATTGAAAATATTCTACATCTCATTATGTATCTCTTCTATCAATGTTAGAGCATGAATTTAATGTTATCAGACTTGCAATAAAGTTTAATAAGTTCACCATCAATAACCGCGTAATAAACCGTTGTTCCATCTTCATAGGTTTTTGAATATATTTTGCATTTCATTTTCTATAGATCCAACGGCTAGGTATCTCATTGAATTTATCAATTTCTTTCCACATGCCTAATTTAAAATACTTGCTGAAAAATATATATGCTTCTTATCTGCCTCAACTGAATATATTCTACATTTCATTTTGCGTCCCTGGGAGGATTGAACCCCCGACACCTAGGTTTTAGATAAATAGAATTGGCGCTCCTGAGAGGAGTCGAACCTCCATGTGTCCAGTTACCCTTTCTCCAGATTCGAAGTCTGAGGGGATACAGAAGCATAATCTTATTTAATACGAAAGGCTCAAAATGTCAAATTGTAAATATTGTAATTCCATTCTTCAAAATTCACATAATAAATTTTGTAATAGATCATGCGCAGCTAAATTTAACAACCACACCAGAACGAAAGAATCACGTGAAAAACAAAGAAAAACATTATTTAATACCTTGGGAACCCCATATAAACCTTTACGGACCAAACCAATTGATAAGAAATATTGGACTGTTGCTAGAATTGCTTCAGGACCTTATTCTCTAGTTTATTTTAACGCCTGCTCACATTGCAAAAATTTATTCTGTGCCAAAAAGAAATATCATGTGGTATGTTCAGCTGAATGTAGATATGAACGTTCTACGTTAAATTATGTCAAAAAACAACAATTAAAATATTTTAACAAAACAGAAAATAAGAATGTTTATCTACATTCTAATTGGGAAGTAATTATAGCAAAGGAATTAGACCATTTGAATGTAGATTGGTTACGACCAAATAAATGTTTCACATGGTATGATTTAGCTGGAACAAAAAGAAAATATTTACCTGATTTTTACTTAGTAAAATATGATATATATTTAGATGTTAAAAATCCATTTAAGCATAAAAAAGAAATTGATAAAATTACTATATTAATTACAAATAATAAAAATTTATTTATTGGCGATATTGAGTATATCAAACAAAAAATATATGAATTTGAAGGGATAACTTGAATTTAATTCAAGTTATCCCTTCAATTAGATTAATTACTGCCATTTTCACATTGCGTTTACCAATTTGAATTCAAATCCATATCTTTTAAATCCTTAACAAAATCCACAGACCTTGCAATTGGTGAAAAATGAATTGTTTATTTCTCATTTTCCCATCAATCATGCACCAGATATGATATGTAGGCATGATGTAGATGTATCTCTTAAAAGGATTCAACCATCTTGGTGTACCAAGAATATGACTTTCCTTCTTCGATCCGTTGTATGCAGCCTGGCCATTTCAGACCCTTTTGGGCAATTAACCTAACCTTGTCCTCCTATTTCTAGGAGTAATAATGCATAATCCTCCTTATCAACTAGTTCAATTATGGTATTTGGTTCATCGGCAACACGCCGTCGGCTGGCAAACGGCTTGTGATAAATTAATTTATGATGTGCAAACCGTTCAACATCATCTGTCTTAAATTTATATAATTCCTTTTTAGACAAAAAGTAAAATATATTGAAAATCTTCCAATTAATATGGTATGGTTTAACAAAAGCACTAATTTCACTTGTTTGATCTGTCGCACTTTTCGCAATAAGATTAATCATAATATGAACAATAAAATATATTGCAATTGGAAATAAAATAAGCGGTATCCAAATATGGAAAGATTTGTCAGAAATCAATGTTAAAGTGAGTATCATACCTAAAACAATAACACTTAAAAGCCATACAGCAATGGCAGTCAAAATATTAAATATGATGAGCAATGCAATTGGAAATATTATTGAAATAACACTCATCCAAAATGCGGATGCAAACAACGCTATTTCAACTCTTATTTCATTAACATTCATTTAGTAGTGAAGACCGGAATCGAACCGGTGAGGTCGAACTTATGAGATTCAACTGGAAACCAGCGTCCCTTCACCGAAATCTGTGAGGCGTGAGAGGGACTCGAACCCTCATAAGACGCTGCTTTGCAGGCAGCCGGACTACCAATTCTCACCACCACGCCACTCTTCTATTTATTTTATTATAACTTTTGAAAAATTAGATGCTGTAATAGCATTATACGTGACACCTCTTTCAAAGTCAAGTATACCATCCTTCTCAATCTTTTTAAACTTCTTAGGCTTTGATCTTTTGAAATGCAACACTGTTTCTTGCGGAGGCAAACCTTGATTTTTTTGATGATTCCAACACCTTTCCAACGCGGCACTCACATGCCACTTTTTAGGATCATCCTTATATTCCCATTCTCTGATATCCTTGCGTGATGGATAACCGTTTGAATAATCAAAAATCTCAAATCCGAGTGAGGCAAGATGAGTACCTAAATAGCAAAATTTCATCGTCTCACGATACTCGAAACCATCATCCACAGTATACCAATCACCAATCTCCAAAGTCTTAAAGGGAGCTAATGATTCAATATATTCAGGATTGAACTCATCAATTAGAACATTGGTTCCACCTTCACGTCCCCAAATAAATTTACCCTCAATATCACCTTTGACAATTGTATGTTGTTCAATTACTTCACATAAGTTCGTAATTGAAATCTCCAATACGAAGCCACGCGGATCACTTACTCTTACAAACTTGTTACTTGTCGAATAACGAGTAACAGAGTCACCTAATGAGAATCCAGATATCGGTGTATTATCAAATGTAATAGTTTGTGGCAATCGTGCCCAATTATCTGCAGTTTCTTTACGCTTTTTGGCTGCGGCATCTGTACCATTAGGAGTAGCAAACCCTAATGGGAATGCCAACTCATTAAGTTTTGTCAGAGTAACGTAATATTCTTTAGGGAAATTCATTTCAAGTCCTCACAAAGCTTCTTTAGACGATCAACATCGAGTGTGCTGTCACTATAAAATCCTGTTATAGTGATAGAGCACTCAGGAGTCGTAATACTAAATTCATTAGAAGTTGAGAAAACTGCTTGTGACACAAGAACTGCTGCTATGCAAATAGCTATAATTAACCAGGTTGCTGCTTCATTCATAATCTTCTCCAATATTATTGGTACTCATTCTTTTGCGGTGATGCGAGGACCCGAACCCCGATCCAGCTGAGCTACGGAAGCATTATTCCTTTCCCTTAGGAAATCCCCTACATATATAAAGCAAGGTCTTACCATGAACCTCACCAACAATACCCATTCCAATAGTCAAACCAACCCAAACTGGAAAACTAGAAACATAGAATTGCAAAATTTCTAACATTATATTTATATATACATGGATAATTTAACTAAGTCAATTTATTTTTTTCATTGTGACAATTTGTCTTGACGTAAAGTTTGCCACAATGTCAACACCAAAATATGATCCAACGATACCTACAACAGATATATCAAACCAAAATATAATGTCTAATATGGTAACAATATTTGCTGCCATATCAGGAAAAATAGTACCAGACATTATAAGAAAAGTGTTTAAGATAAGAAATACAGCCACCAGAACCCAAATCAATCTACGTTGAGCTTTCTTGTCTTTGGGATCTAAAACTGGCTGTATCTCAAATATGTCGTCCTCCATCAAGCTGGTGGAGTTGGATTTTTAAAGAAGAAATACCATACTGCAAAAACTAATACAACGGCTCCTCCTGCTAACCACATTAAGTCCATATCTATCTCCTTTTGTAATGTTACAGGGTATTTATCTTTTATGCACTTCATTTAATCATACCTGACCTAAAATTTTGTTGACGCTCTATTTTCTTTATTAACATGTAAAAATTAGACTCATATGCAAGAGTGCATTCCATCAGCCTTCCGCCAATAGAAAATACTGCAAACTCATTAGTCGTAAAGGAAATATAACTAAACGTGTAAATCTTGCATATCATTTAAATGCTTCCTTATCCATCTCATATAAAGTATCGCTTTGTCTTCAGCCATAAATGTTGCCCCATGAGAAATATCATCCCAGGGAATTGGAAACTCAATTCCACATTCTGTCTTATAAATATAGATAACCTGATCTGCAAAAACTAAAGGTTACCTTCTTGTTTTTTACTATGTCAATGAGCGACATGGTTCTCCTCCTAGCTTACTCATCATAACCGAAACGTCTTGCCCACGGCAGTAGTAGGGGCAGAACCGGCTGTAGATACTTGTGGTAACGTTTCCAGCGGTAGCGGGCCCTTGTGTAGAGAGGCTGTGTTACTTGGTTATAGCTGGGCGTATTGATTCTCCCTCGATTGACGGCGGTCTCGATGTAATTCTGCACACCATCTTCCCAACCCAAACCCAGAAAATCTAAAATCGGAGTCACCGTTTCCTCGAGCTCTTCGACCAAGGTTTCGTAACGCACAGTATGAACCCTTAATGGGAGAACCTCCTGATAATGCTGCCACAGGGTCATAACCCCGTCGTAGACATGGGCAGCATTCCTCAGATCCAGGAAATTGATCATGGCGTCATTGAGTTCAAAACTCTGCATGAAGCAGCTCAGCACACAGTCACAAGGATGTCGTTGCATGAAAATAAATCGGGCCTGCGGGAAGATACGGTGGATGAGGCCCACCGAGATGATGTTCAACGGTAGCTTGTCAATCACCAGGCGGGGTTGTTGCCCCTGCTCTAGGTGTTTATCCAATTCGGCGAAATAAGTTTGGCGTAACTCTGCCAGATGGGTTGGATTGAGGTATGCTAGACCATCTGGATAACCTCCAGGTAGCCGATCAAGAACTTTTTGCATTTTGGCAACTGCGGACACTTCCTCAATGACAGCAATAGCTGAATGGCTAAGCAAAATGGTATCTAGCAAAGTAGTGCCAGAGCGCGGAAACCCCACCAAGAAAATAGGGTCGGGCCGGGCGTCATCACTTTTAAGAGGTTGCCAATCCGCAATCCAGTCGGCTGTAAATCGGTTGCCCAACATGTCGATCCATGCCAATAAATGGCCCCTGTCAAATTGACCCTGACGGCGGCCCCCAGCCAGAAGGATATTTTTAGAGAGGTGGTTACCCTCGTTAAAATAATTATATGCCGCTTCAACATCGCCAAGACGGTCGCACAGATCGCCGAGCAGATGCGCCCGTGCCACTAACCAATTACCGTCGGTGACGGGCTCTGCTGGCTCTTCCAGGACGGCCCGTGCTGCTTTATAATCGCCGTCCCGTTTGAGGAGATGCGCTTTCGGGAGGGCAAGGCGGGAATACCCAGGGCAGAAACGTCTGGCCTTGTTCAACGCCTCGCGCAAGTCTTTGATGCGGTTGGACTTATCCAACACAGTAGCAAGGTTGTAATGCGCCCTGGCATAGTCAGGCTTTAGATGCAGGGCTTTGGTGAAGCAGGCAATCGCTTCTTCGATCTTACCAATAGCTGCAAGAGCAACGCCTAGGTTGCAATGCACCTCGGTAAAGTTAGGCTTGATCTGCAACGCTTTAGTGAAGCTTGCAATCGCCTCTTCATGCTTGCCAAGATCATTAAAGGCACTACCCATGTTGTTATGCGCCGCTGCGTCAGGTAGCGCGATCAAACCATTGATCTGTTCTTGGGTGGGACTTGCACCATCGCTAATGACAATGTGCTCAGGCTTTACCCCTTCGTAGTAGAGATCATAGATCTTGCGGTATGCCTCTTCAAGATGTTGGGTGTAGAGTGCTGTGTCGAATAGCGGTTTGGTGTCTCGGTTTGCGAGCAACTTCTCTTTGATGGCTTGTAGTTTTTGAGGGTTGGTTGCCAGATCTAGAGCAAGGTTCTCATAGGCCTCTTCGGTGGTTGTAATAAGCTCGGGTAAATCAATTGCATTCAGCAAACTGCCTGCCATCCGTGCCGCATAACCTTCGCCCATCTTGGTCAGTACCGGCAATCCAGCCCAGAGTGCGTTACTGGCTGTTGCACCGGCGTTGTAGTTGAACGTATCCAGAAACAGTTCAGCCACTCGAAGTCGTGCAAGATAATCTGGATGAGCAGTGCGGTTTGCAAAGATCAAACGCTCTGGATCAATGCCTCTCTTCTTGGCTTCTTTTGCAAGGTTCTTTTCAGCTGAGGGATTTGACCTGAAGAGCCACAACACACTGCCTTCAACTTTGTGCAGCAATCGTATCCAGATATCGAACTCTGTGGGAGATATCTTGTAGGTGTTGTTAAAACAGCAAAAGACAAATCCAGTCTCAGGAAGACCAAGTTCTGTTCTTGATGGAGTTCTATCAGCAATAGGCTTGGTATCATCTTGTGGCTGATAGCTATGCGGTAGGTATATCACTTTCTCAGAGTAGAATTTCTGACTGCCTTTGGGAATGAGCGTTTTGTCTGCGATAATGTAATCAATGAAGGGCGCCCCCATCGTGCCAGGGTAACCAAGATAATTCACTTGAATAGGGGCCGCTCGATAAGAGAAAATTTCAGTGCGTGAGTTTTTCGTATAGCCTGTGAGATCAATTGCGATATCAATGACATCGTCTCGAGCAAGTTGTGCGATATCCTTATTGCTCAGCATACGAACATCATGGAACACATCGAAACCATCCTCGAGACGGGAGCGCAGTGGATCGCTCGAGGGACGCCCATATGAATAGGCGTGTATATGGAACTCGCTCCTGTCGTGTAGCTCGAACAATCTTGCCATCAGATGCATAACTGGATGATCGCGAAAATCTGCGGAAAAATACCCAATTCGAATGCGGCTGGGCTTTACTTGAGGTCGCGTAAATTCGGGCAATGCAGGGTTATATTTTTCTGCTGCATAGGCTTCGGAACGTTTGCGATGACGCTCAGGATAGTCCTCGAAAGATAGAATGCCAAATGGAGGAACAGGTGTTCCAGTGGTTCCGAGTGCAGCTAGGGAAGATGCACGAGCAGAACCCTCGCTCTCTAGGCTTACCCAATCACATATATGTGCCTGTTGATGTATTTTCTGGCTTTTCGCTCGGGCATAATCAGGCTTTAGCTGTAGGGCCTTGGAGTAGCTGGCGATCGCCTCCTCATGCTTCCGAAGATTATTAAGGGCATTTCCTAGATTGTTATGCGTCTCGGCATCGTCTGGCTTGATCTGCAGGGCTTTGGTGTAGCTTGCTACGGCCTCTTCGTAATTCCCACGGGTATTAAGGGCAAGACCTAGGTTGTGATGCGCGTCGACGTAATCAGGATTAATCTGCAGGGCCTTAGTGAAGCAGGCTATGGCTTGATCTAAGCGCCCTAAACCAGAGCACACAATACCCAGGATATTCATAATCTGCGGTGAATGGCGATACTGCTCAGCCAAGTCGATTCCCAACTTCTGTGCCTCCTTAAGCCAGCCTTGATTGTAGAGCGCTATCAAACCATTGATCTGCTCTTGAGTAGGTTCTTTATTGAGAACGAACAGTTCCTGAGGCTCTTGGGTAGGCATTTTATTGAGAACGAACAGTTCCTGAGGGTCTGAAATCATTAAAGACTGTGGTACTTTTTTCATTTTTGCCATACCTTTATTTATCTAGTGACGGAATTGAACAATGAGACATGGCTCTCCTCCTACTGGTGCTACTAGTCAGGCTCGAACTGACGACCTCTTCATTACCAATGAAGCGCAACTACCTTCTGTGCTATAGCAGCTTTTTGTGTCGTGAATGTGTAAAGCCCAAATATTTTTTAAGTTATTCCTGCTCCTACAATACAAATTATTGCTAAAGCAAATGATAGTCCATAGACTACCATATTATCTGTAATCAACATAATCTCCTAAATGAAAGGTTGGAGCTAGTGGTGGGACTCGAACCCACGTGGGATATTTCACCGGCGGCTTACGAAGCCGCTGCTGTCGCCGCTGAGCCACACTAGCAATTTATTGTGTTTCTATTAAATCAACTTTCAATACACCTTCCCAATCACGACTTGCTGGGCCAACTTTACCTAAAAATAACCAATTGGACGGCGCAAACCATTGATTTCCTTTGGAGTCTGAACCAACCGAAGCAACAGAACTAGGTCCACCAGCTTTCCAATAAATCCTGTAAACACCGTGTCGTAATGGAATTACTTTATATTTGAGTTTCATTATTTAGGTTTTCGAGCAAATAACATCATTGAAATACTATCCCAAAATATTGGCCATTCATCACTAATAGTATCTAAAATTGTTTTTTCATTTACTAAATAAATGGCTATTATAGATATAATAAAAGCAATAAAAGATAGAATCGCTATTGGTACAGTAATTACCCAACATATCGTTTTAAACAATTGCCTAATCCAGAATTTGAATAGCTTGCGATTAAATTGAATGAACATTAATGTTTATCCAATTCTTCACGCATATGAGCAGCGATTTCATCGTAGGATATTACTCCACGCTTAACTGCTTCCTGAAGAGCACCACGAGGCAAATCCCAATCATCTTTACGTTCACGAACCATAAAATCCAAAATGGCATCTGATGCAACATCTAGGATATATTCTCTCAACTCTGTATCATTCATCTGGCAACTCCTAATATTAATATGAATGCAACTAAAATTATGAATAATATTATTGCAATACCATTAATGCCAACGTTAATGCCATGCATTATTTCTAACAATTCTATCGTCTGTTCATTTGTCATATCACCACTACTTGGTGCCCCCAGAACGACTTGAACGTCCTTCACCAGGTTACAAATCTGGTGCATCACCATATATGCTTTAGGGGCGGCTTAATCATCTACTGCTTCTAGTTCATTTTCGTGTGACATCTGCCCAACACCAATTGGAACAATGACATACTTTCCATCATCAGTAAACATCAAATTGACATCACCATGATCATACTTGTGATCAATGAGCATGATTATTAGTTCAGATATCTTCATCTTCCTCATCCTTTTTAAAAACAATACAACCTAACTCGTCGTCATCCTCATCAATCTCAATTTCAAACTTAAGACGAGAAAGTTCTTGCATCGCTTCAGCAAAATCAGGATTATCCTCACTGACTTTAGCTATGAATTCATCCATTGTCAAACGTTCTTTAGCCATTTTGATTTCTCCACATCAAGATTACTTCTCTGGCATAGATTGCGCGAAGACGATCACGTTCACCTTTCTTACGGGCACGCTTGGCTATTTTAAGTTTATCAGTCTTAGATATTCTTTTCATAATATATCATACTATATATCTATGGTGATGTCAAGTGAAATTTTGGTGCCCGAGGTGGGAGTCGAACCCACACGCCTTGCGGCAACGCCCCCTCAAGACGTCGTGTCTGCCATTCCACCACCCGGGCTATTGAGTTGATCACAAAGTTTCTGTGCCTCATCACGAACAGCTTGACTATCACCATAAAATTTTGCCATAAAATCGCCCCATTTAGCGTCTTTATCCATAACGACAAATCCACATGTATTGCGATCTTCTTCAAAGCTAACGACTTTATATTGATCAATCATAGATCTATCTCTGTATATTGCCAATTGCCTTCAGTAAGTGGTTCCTGATATTCTCTACTAAACTTCAACGCTCCTTTAAAAGGCTCAATTTTAGATACATCAACATCAGAACCCTTATATGTTAAAGTTATATGCGGTTTAAACGTAGGATAATCATGATCTGCACCTGATGAACGATAAGCCCTATGTTGATTCTGAAATAAGTTACAGGTGAATTCTAATACAAGAGCTGGAGAACCTTTAAGGGTAGAATATTTTTTTATTGCTCTTGTTCTTTGACCTCTAACCCTAACAGTGTTGGGGTCAGGATTTTTCTCAAAGTCTGCCTTTGAATAAATTATTGTGACATGAAGATCTTCAGGATTTAATATATGAGTCAGACCTTCTTCTTTTGCCCAATCAACCAAATCTTCATTATTCATTAATTTTCTATAAACGTATTTTCCCATTTGTAATCCTTAATTATGTGTTTATCATAATACGAAATTATGAGCTCATTGTCAAATTATTATTGGTACTCCCTACGAGATTTGAACTCGTATTTTTACATTGAGAATGTAATGACCTAACCATTAGTCGAAGGGAGCATTATATTTGAAGTAGAAGTAATGCAAATTCTTCCTCAGTCATCTCATATATTTGATATTTGTCAACTTTCTTAAATTCACTACAATGTTCTTTTATTACTTCATACATCAATCGCTTATGCATAACGATTTCTTTATCTATAGTTACGTCTCTTATTACATCAGATCCAAGAACTATAAATCTTTCATCATCTTTTAGACAAGACTCGTAATCCGTCTCTCCATTAGCATCCCATGAAATTCTAACTATCATATTTTAAGAAGAAGTAATGCAAATTCTTCCTCTGTCATCTCATATATTTGATATTTTTCAATTTCCTTAAACTCACCACAATGTTCTTTTACTATTTCATCCATCAATGATTTACGTGCAACAATCTCTTTATCTATATGACGTCCGTATGGATTTGCGTCATGATCACAAGTATATGGTCCAAGGACTTTAAATCTTTCATCGGACCTTAGGCCAGACTTCTGATTGCCCTCAACAGTGTAAGTCCAACAAATTCTAACTAACATGATATTAACAACAATGTCAACATTTCTTCATCCATATCATAAACACTTCCTTCCCCAGAACTCATTCGCTTTGGATGGATTGAATATGATTGTAAGAAATCAACACCGCAATTCAGTAACTTCAGGTTGGGATAAAATATAACAATATCATAATATAGAAGGATGATTACAATAATCTTGGTAGCGAACTTTCATTTCTTCAAACGTTCCGCATTCTGTTTCTTTGGTCAATCCACCTGCATATAATCTGATAATCATAATGACAACAGGATCATAGACCATTCCTCTTCTGAGACATCAACCCATATACGTTTTTTATGAACTGTATCTATCAATATCATGGTATCACCACGTTTATTAACTCTATTAAGAACGCTGTTACACAGATTCATAATCTCAATAAATTTCTCTTCATCTAAAATGATTATTTTATAGACATCATCTTGAGTGATGATATTGACTTTGTGATCACCTCTAATTGCTTTATCAATAATTAAATCCTTATTCATTCTAATTCTAAAAGGAGTAATGCAAGTGTTACATCATCAGGAATATCTAAGACCCAACACGCCTTTTTATCATTTTCATACAGGTATTTTTTATGGTGGTCATAAAACATTCTTTTACATTCATATGAAGAAAAAGTTAAAATATATTCTGTATGCTCAAATAATATATTTTGATATTTAAAATCAGCCGCTTTGCAAAACTCTTGTCCATTCTCCATCATATGTTCTAATTGCACTAACATTTGGTAGTCTCGGCTGGTATCGAACCAACGTCTAACGGTTATCAGCCGTTTGCTCTCCCATTGAGCTACGAGACTATGTGAGCATAATCACGTGCTTTTGGGTCTAAAGAACACCCTATGTCTATACGACACGAGCACTTCAATGCTCCGCTAAGAAAGGGAATCAAACCCTACGTAATTCACTCTTGTTTTATATAACATGAATAAGTAAGAAAGTCAAAATAAATCCCGCCGAAGCGGGTTCATTCTAATAAGGCTGAGATTATACCCTATTGTAGTTCTCTTTGGACAGTACCTAAGCCTTGCGAGCTTCGTTAATCCTTTATCCACCAAGCGCGTCGAACGCTCTCCTAGTAAGAACCAATGCCGCGTTTTTTAACGTGTCGCGTTCCACGTATCATTACGGACTACTCGTCGTTCAATCTTTCGTTTGCCTTGCGAGCAATTCAAAGGCGCTAACCTCTTACGACTTCTTTCCCAACAACCATTTTCGCCTTGCGAGCTCCAATAGCCCAAGTTCTCCTAAGAGCCTGGGATTAGGCATCTTTAATCCGTAACTGAGACAGTCTTTGCATTTTTCAAAATCAGGGCGGATTTGAACCACCTCCGACAGCTCCATATGCTGTTGCTCTACCAATGAGCTACAAAATTAACCCTCCACGATGTGCTGCCTCAGTTGCTTCGTCCCCTTTTGAGGGATAAAATACAACACGCCGTCTGTCTTTCTCCTTGCGAGATACTCAACTATATTTCTGGACTTTGTCACTTACCTTCTTAGATCCAGTAAGCACCAACTCCCATCATATTGCCAACCGCCCTTTGACGCGAATCATCGGACTACTTCGGCTACTCGTTATCAATCAGTAGTAAATTAGTTTAGAATGCGCATAGTTGGTTTCTACACCATTACAACCTCACCGTTGGCCTGGTTGCTATCCTTTCGGACTATTTGCCTAACTTTTCTACCTAGTGCTGGCTTTGGCCCCAACACCCCTTTCGGTCTGATCCGAGCTTGTATTGATGGACTCTTTCGAGCAGTGGTTTAAGGGAAACCCACTATTAACAAACGTCGCCGCCTGCTATCCTATGACGCAATACCGCCAATCCCTTCTTATACGATAACCTATTTCTACAGTCAACCTTTTTTACGAAAAAGTTAATAAAAAAAGAGCAAGATTTTCGTCTGATGCCCAAATGCCATACGTTCTATCTCTCCCCCAAATACCTTTATAGATATTAGGCCAATTTTTCTCTTGTTCAAAATAATGACCTACATCACGCATCATTCCTGACGGGACATCTATATTTATTTGATTAGATTCGAAACATGCATGTTTAAAAACACGAATTTCAATCTTAGATTCTAAAGATTTATGGAAAATTAAATATTTCATCCGAACATCAATAAAAATTGTGCATATCGTTCACTAGTTAAAACTGCTGAATCAATCCGCGCTCCTTTTTCTTCATCATCCAAAAAATCAATTATTTCAACAAATTTCTCGGCATTATAAATATCAACGTAAAATTTTTGATTGAACTCATTGTCTCGTAAAATTGGAAATGCTTTTCTATATCGTTCCCAATTTTTATCAGTGATAGGTTTGTATTTGATCCCATCAATCCAATCCCAATTCCTAGTATGGGTTTGAGCTCTAAAATCTAAAAAATACATATCATTCATGTCAGAAACAATGTAAGTGTTGAAAATTAAGATACTTTGCAGCATGATTAAATTCTTTTACACTCAACCCTGTATCAAAGTCAACAGTGCAAGCTCGTTTATGATCAATGGGTTCATCATCAAATGCAATCCACAATACCTGATTTGGTTGTGTTATATCATAATGATCATTCAACCATTCATAAATTGCTACTAAGCGCCGTGTAATTTCTTTATCATCAGGAACCAAATAATCTTTCATAGGATTTGGATATGTAGTCTTGCAATCCTTATGAAGATAATCATCAAAGCCATGCTCATGCCATACATTCAAAAGGCCAGGTGAATGTCGTGTTTTCTCCAACGTATTATTATGAGCAGTGTTGAAAACAATCTTTACATCACCCGCTTTCTCAATGATTTTCTTCAAAATCATTACAGATCTTGGATCAAAAGTTTGGTGCATGGAACAGAATGGATCTTCCAAATACATTGTGCCTGGAATCATTGGTCCGTCTATGTCCAAAAATATAATCTTATCAACCATCTGCAAACCTCAATAAAAATAATGCGTACCTATCCTCTGATAGAATGAAACGACTATAGTGATTTGTTTTCTCATCTTTTTCTAAAAATGAATGTATATCTTGACAAAAGTAAAAACAATCTCTGGGGGCACAAGGGATAGCGCAAGGGATATCTATTAAAACTTTTTCCCACCAAAAAGGAAAAAATATCTTAGCCTTCCGAATCTTAAATTGGTTCACACCTAAAAATACCTCTATAACGTATTTCTTCTTAAAAAATCTCATGCAAACCTCAACAAAAATAATGCGTAATTATCTTCATTTAGCCACATACATGATCTATGCATTCTGTGGAAATCTACACTATCAAAAAATTCAATCACATCGTTGAATTTGTCGCGATCGTAAATTTGAATCCAATTCTTTTCAAGTTCATAAATATTAAAGCTAATTTCTTGACCGTGTCGATTTCTTTCACGCCATCTACCGTCATTTACGCTTATCAAATCAACAAAAAAACCAGAATTTCTGGGCAATCGTGCTCGTTCGTGAGAATACATTAGGCAAACCTCAATATGAATTCTGCAAACCGTTCTTCTGTTAGATGCAATTCATCACCAGGGAATAATTCACCATCTTCTACAAATGAAATTAAAGCTTCTTTTTTATCAGAGATATTTGAAAGTAAATGAATTGCACCCTTAGGTGGATCAGATAATGAACTGTCAATCCAAGGACAAATAAAATTATCTAAGATAGCCATCCTGGTTTGGCTTTCGCATCTTTCATAAACATATAATACATACATTTGCATTTGGTGGGGGCAGAGGGAGTTGAACCCACAACATCTGAGTTTTAAACCCAGCGCCTCTATCCATTTGGGCTATGCCCCCAAATTATTTTCTATCCTTCTCTAGATAACAAACTGCACCTGCCCTAGCACCTTTTTCCCAGTTTTCCAAATCTAGCTTGCAACCTTTACCGCATCTTGGTGGTTCTCCTGGAAATACAGGATGTTGCAATGCTTCTCGAGCTCTGGCAAAATCCATCACTATCTTAACTCTTTGTTCGGATGTTCCCCAGCGTGACAGTTCACAAGCCAAGGCATAGCCTTGGACACGATGACCACCCTGATCTATAGATTCGCTGCTGATGCAGCCTGTGAGCATCATCAATAAGAGTGGTAAAATTATAAGATTTCTCATGTTCATTTATAGATTATTATCTATAAAATGTCAACTCAATCCTTCAGTGCCTCACGGGCTTCCTCAAGCTCCTTACGAAGCTGTGCAATCTCTGCATTTTGTCTGCGGATCCGTGCAATCATTGATTCAGGAGGATAAGTTTGATTAGCAAATGTTGGTCTCTCGCTCATTTCAAACTATCCAGAAAGTCCTTGACATCAATGGGAGTATCAAATTCGAACAGTTCGCTTTCAACAACCTTGGTCATGTCTTTCTCCTTCTTTGTATCTAGATTATACTGCTTTTTTGAACTGTTGTCAACCATTATCTCCACCCTAATTGCTGATGAGTACCTAAATGTATCAATGATATCAACCCTGGAGTTTCCCCTTCTGGTCCATGCTCTATTTTAAACAGCATACCAATTTTTTGACCTTTAAGATGAGTCCATAGAGTTCCAGCCGAAAATCTTTTATCCCTCTTAATTAAATGAACATTATATTGAGGAGGATATGTTGAAATTTGCGGAATTTTATCATGTGATTCTATAAATGCAACGATTTCTTTAATTGCTTTCGTTACAACAGAATCGTTGCGATAACGCCTCAGACCTTTTTTATAATTGGTGCTTTGTCTAGTCTGCCATTTTGCTAATGGATCTGCTTCATTCATATGATATATGAAGAAATCTTCATATAAATATTCTGATTCAATTTCATAACCTATCATAGTTATATTTAGTCCAGGAAGCAGGAATCGAACCTGCAAAGCTACATTTGCTCCTTAGCATATGGTCACTCACCGGGTATAATTCTCTATCGCATAGTTCCATATTCCTACAGCCTCTTTTGCACTCTCACAAATTCGCCCATAACAACAACAGTTGAGGCACTCGACACAAAATCCACCAGGAGTCTCAACTGGATAACTTGTTCCTTTGCGCAGTGTTGCATCACAATGTGAATTATTGCAGGTTTTTACCTTCATTCCATTTCTCTTTAGATCAAGTTGAGTTAGCGTGGTATACAGGATTTGAACCTGTGATCTCCTCTGCAATACAGGCAGTTGGTGTCCACTCCAGGCTGGACCAATACCACTATGTCCATATTATAAGAAAACAACACGGTTGTCAACCTTTATTTTGGTTCGGGATCAAGGACTCGAACCTCGATTGATAGGTCCAAAGCCTACCGTTCTACCATTGAACTAATCCCGATCATTAACTCATAATAAAGCCACCGCTCTCTTTGCTTTGAGTCATTCAGTGAAACTGTGTCTCCAACCACATCTTTATTCAAGTTAATTTTTAATATTCCTTAGTATTTCCATGTCAGCTTCTAAAGTAATAATCTCTGTCATTAAATAATACAATAAATTAATATGCTCATCATCTGTAAGATTTATTATTTCCATTCGTATTTCTTTATTTCCAAACAATCCCCGTTTCAAAGTATATATAATATTAGGAAACATTCTAACTTTTAAAACTGCTATGGGTGTCACGGTGAAATCTATATGACCATCACCACACTCAAGATAACAATTAATTCTATTTTTCACATTAAATTTCATAAATCAATCCGGAAAATGCCACCCTAAAATGATAAATAATAATATGAAAAAATGTCCTAAATGTCAAGAAATTCATCATAAAAAAATACAACAACACAAGGAGATAACACTATGACCCTCATCACACTAACAGGAGACTATGGCTACGAGCCCTACAAGGTCAAGAATCTTGCTGAAGGCACGACCATCGACGCAAGCGATGCAACTTTCATCCAGGACAACGACGACAAAGACGGGAGCAGCAACCCTTATCCGTTCATGGTCTATAGTTCGCCCAAAGTAATTCTGGACGGTGGCACAATTCTTGGTGAAATCGACCAGACGACCGCGTGGCGCACCGTCTACAATAGAGGGAACTCTGTTGGAGTCAGAACAGAGGGGTGCTCGGGTGTTGTCATCCGAAACTGGAGTTTAAATAACACTTGGGATGCCATTCGCGTCTCGTGGAATTGTCCCAACTTTCTCATTGAGAACGTATTGGTTACGAATGCCCGCGACGACGCAATTGAGAATGATCGACTTCTGACCGGCACTGTCAGAAATTGCCTCTTCGATGGCGTCTATATCGGGGTGAGCATCGACCCGTCATCGTCCAGCCCGGTTGACGGCAGCGACGAGATTGTGACGCTCGACGGCGTTATGATCCGCCTGAAAAAATCCTTGTATAAAGGCGAGATGACGCACGGACCGTTCATCAAGACGGACTCGGCAACTGACGGAGCCATCACGCCGAGCCTGCGCTTTTACAATTGCGTATTTGCGCTGGAGACTGTGGATCACCGCAGTTATCGCAGTATGCGCGACGCTTGGAACCATACCATCGAGTCTTCGGGCAACGTCTTCCTGAACCTGTCTGACGATTCATTCCCTGATGACTACCCCATGCCTCCGGCAGGCTGGACGATTCTGGAGGGACAGGAGGCGCGCGATTACTGGGAGCAGGCTCGCGACGCTTGGCTTACTGCACGAGGTACCGTAGAACCAGTAGTAGAACCAGTAGTAGAACCAGTAGTAGAACCAGTAGTAGAACCAGTAGTAGAACCAGTAGTAGAACCAGTAGTAGAACCAGTAGTAGACTCAGACCTAGCCATCCAGATCGCAAACAATGCCGCCGTCATTGCCGAACTTATGACACGCATTACTTCTCTGGAGTTGGCGTTAAATCAGGTTATTCTGTTGGCTAGTGTCAAATCGGAAGAGGACGAAGTAAATCGCGCTGATTTTGACAGGCGCTTGCGGATGCCAATAACACGATAATCCTGTTTTTTCAACATGAGATGTAAATTTCATTTTGGTAGGGCTAGAGGGATTCGAACCCTCGATCTCCACGGTGAAAGCGTGGCGTCCACGGCCATCTAGACTGTAGCCCCATTAGGTTTAACTTGACAATTTTCAAAATGATATCGTTTCATATTACGACTTCCACCGGATCTATTACAATACGGGCACGTGACTATCTCCTGTTTTCGACCTTTTAATGCGTTACTAATTTTCAACTTAAAGTTCATAATGGAAGTTCCATCTGTGTGTTACAAACCATTCGAACTTGGGGGAATCGGGTGGGATTCGAACCCACGATGTGTTATACTGGATTAAAAGTCCAGGCCTTCGGCCGCTCAGGTCACCGATTCATTTACCTTTATATAGTCTTTTTATGAATGTGTCAACAGATGTAAAGCATATTCTCTGTCGTATTCATCCTTTGTAACTCTCTTTCCGTTGAAGAAGTAATGAAAATCAACATAAGAAGGCGAGAGCCTTCTACGTTGAAATCTTTCTACGGTAACCTCAATTCGATCACCATAATGCCTTATTACTGAAGAACATTTACAGAGTTTCATATCAAATCTAGGTCCCAAATCTACATACAAACCACAGATTGGGCATTTAATTCTATCTTTTACTCTACCATTACCACTGGCAATTAATACGTCAATAATCTTATATATTTTAACTGCATATTTCTCATTGTCAAACGGTGTAGAACTTCCCTCTCCGCCTCCCCATGCTTGACGTGTTGGCGGTCTGCTAAAATCAATTGGTTCATATGCTATTCTGTTATAATCAAATTGTTTCAAAACTCTATCTCCAATAATATTTTAAAGGTCAAAGCTCCTCAAC
>SDBT01006065.1_pt1 | contig 20179 bp, 41 predicted proteins | sample 2277101 | NCBI WGS metagenome assembly SDBT01 (sample SAMN10404973, study PRJNA504765) | marine sediment metagenome | isolation source: marine sediment core GS10_PC15, 103 cmbsf | place: Arctic Ocean: Southern Knipovich Ridge | collected 2010 | reverse complement strand
CGGCCGCGCCGAGCATTTCCCGGCACCGTTGGGCCATCTCCATGAAGAGCTCGTACTGCTGGCCGGGCTCGAGTGCTCTGACCAGTCCCAGGCTCGCTTCTCGGACGGGCTTGATGAGGTAGTGAGCGAGCGTCGGCCCCACGTAAGCTGGGGGGTTCTCGAAGAGCTCGGCGGCGGGGGCGTGGAGCAGCTCTCCCACACGGGTCCTCATCTCGGAACTGGCCGAGCTGTCCTCACGGATGACCCCCACGATCACGGCCAGGTGCTCGGGCCGCGGGATCGTCTTCCCCGTGAGCCATTGGCTGATCGCCGGCTTGGTCACGCCCAACGTTTCCGCCCACTGTCCGCGGGAGAAGGGCATGCCATCCATCAGTAAGGAGAGGCGGATCGAGAAACGCATACTTTGTCTCCACTGCTTATCGCGTGCGATAAGCATATCACTTTCTCTTAACCCCTGTCAAGGCCTGGTCCGAAAAGGCTTGATACATAACGCAACAAATCGTATAATGGTGGCTATGAACGAAGCCTGGGTCCGTCTGAGCTATAACGACAAGTCTTTCGTTCCCGAGCGCCAAGGCCTGGCCCGCTGCGAGCCTTCCAACATACAGGAGTTGGTAGAGGAACTCGACCGCTACTACAACGCCAGCGCGGACCATCCCGGAGGGATCGTTCTCGAGCTGGCTTCGGGTTGTCCCGAGAAGCTGATTCCGCTCGAGCTGAAGCGCGCTCGCGAAGAGGAGCATCTCCTCAAGGTGAGCTCAGCAGCGAAGCTGACGGTCGCGAGGGAGAAGGTCAAGGCGCTCGAGAAGGCCAGCTTCGACATCAGCCCCGCCCTCAAGAAAGAACGTCTCTTCCAGAAGCTCTGCATCTTTACGGGAGAAGCCCCAACGCTCATCTGCGGCGGCTACTTCTCGGAACACCCCGTTCCCTGTGAATCCTGCGCCAAGAACCGGCCCAAGATCCAGCATGCCTCCGTGGACTTCTCGAGAGAGCACATGAACAAAACCATCCTGGCCGCGTGTCGGGGAGCCCGAGACGGACTCATTACCGACGACCACCTTGGGTTGGCGATCGAGAAGTACTCTTACAGGGCGCGCACTTTCGAGGGTGACACCTACGAAACTTCGTTCTTGTGGGCGCGCGAGGAGAAGCGTGACCGCGACTGAGATCTTCGAGATCGTCTACTGCCCCAGTCATCTTGGTATCCACCGCAGCGAGTGGTGCACGACCGAGAACCACATCGGCCTGGGGACGACCGACGAGACGCGGGCCCACAACGAGGCGCGTCGTCGGGGATACACCTTTTTCCACGGAGATGTGGTCAATTTTCGCGACTCGGCGGACGAGCCCAAGGCTGGCGACATCGTCGGTGACAAGCGCAGCGTCATGGGCAGAAGGTACTTCCACAAGGCCTATTTACGAGAAGTCGTCACCGCTGATGATGAGCGCGTGTCTTGGGTTCGTCCCGGAAAGACCCTCGTGTACGTCTGCTCACGCAAGACATGGAAGCGATGGGCCCGCGGCGGCTGGAGATGCACACCAAAGGGAGTACCAACAAGGAGGAGATTTTGGGGATGAAAAATTGGAGTCGCACGGAGAAGCGCTGGGTTATCGGCGTCGGTTCGGCGGTCCTGATCTTGTTCGGGGGCCTGATGTGGGGGATCTTCGGAACGATGCACGACGTCGGCACCGTCGCAGCCACCGAATGGGAGTGGCACATCGACGTGGTCCACTGGGAGAAGGTCCACTACCGCGACAAGGGAAGCAAACCGGGGGGAGCCTACAACGTCAAGACGCGGGTAGAGGCCAACACCGTGGTCACGACCGACGCGGAAGGAAACACCTCAACGTCTATCGAGTACGACAGACGCTACACGTACGACCTCGATCAGTGGGTTACTTGGCGGACGTTCTCTAAGGCTGATGGAACCAAGAAGCCCATCCCGCCCGAGTACGAGCTCCCGACCCTGCCCTCGAGCGCGCAGGCGCCCCGCCAGTGTCAGGTGGGGTCCGTCAGGCAGCGCTTTCGGGTCGTAGTTGACGCCGAGAAGATTCGGATATGGGAGACCGATCAGGTGTCCTGGTCCAAGTGGAACAAGGGCGACCTGTGCGATGTGAACCTCACCGGGTTCGGTAGCATCCGCCGCCTCGAGAAGATCAAAACGGAGATAGCTGAATGACCGACAGCGCGGCCAAAACCATCTTGGCTCTCTTTCTTGGCATGAGTACCTTGCTGATCGTAGCGGGCATCGGATGGGAGATAGGGGATGGACCGGGATTGATGATCGGAACCGGTATCGGATTGACGGTAGCTTTCTTCGTCACAGCCCTCTCCCGTGAGGGGTTGCATCGATACCTTCCCGAGAATTCGCAAGAAACCGAGGACGCATCATGATCTGCACCGCCAACTGGGAACGCATCGATGAGCTCTTGCCACCGACAGGGAAGACCGTGTTGCTCTATCAGCAAGGAGACCTCTACCCAGTCGTGGGGTTTAGAAATCACGGATACCTCGAGACCCGCGATGATGGGGTCGAGGACTACTACATCCTCGAAGAGGGCGGGCCCGAAGATGGCGAACACCGCAAATACCCGCTCCTCGCTCACTTCAAAGCAACCCACTGGTGCGAACTTCCCCAAACACCCCTTGCGTAAAGGCAACCCCATGACCACCGAACCCATCACCGAAGAAATCCCCATCAAGATCGATCAAGCTCACATCAAGCTCAAGATCGATCCTGAGATGGTCAACAAGACCATCGTTGCTGCCATCCTCTCGTCCGGCATCGGCGACATGGTCAAGGCATCCGCCGAAGAATTCATCAACAACAAGGAGACCGGCTGGGGGCAGAACGGTCTTCGCAAGGCTGTGGGCGAGCACATGACAGAACTCGTTGCCGAGATGTGTCAAAAGACCGAGATCCGCGATCTCATGCGCGAACGAATCCGCGTAGCCATCACCACCGGCATCATCGACAAGGTGGTGAAGGCCTCTCTCGAGGCAACCATCAAGAACCTCGAGCGACGCTACTAGAACCCAGAACAGAAAGATCTGAAACCCTATGTTGGACATCCTCGAGAAGGTCGAGCTTGCCTTACCCGATCTCCTAGTGGGGTTTCAGGGCGCGCTACTTTGGAACAGCTTGCTGATCGACTACCATCAGCCGCACGTCTGGCGCCTCTGGCATCAGTTCGACGCTGACACGCGCATCCTGCTGCACAAGATCCATCCCTGCGACGAAGACGACGCACTGCTGCACCCACACCCCTGGCCCAGTGCGGTCAAAGTCTACCTACCCGAGGGCACGGCCTACCAGACCGGTTTCGGATGGGGAGATCCCTGCAAAGATCCCCCAGCAATGCCCGCAAAGATCTTCCTGGAAAACGTCAGCATCTACGAGATGGAAGACCCCTGGGCGTGGCACTACGTGCGGCCGATAGGCGGGCCAATCTACTCGCTCATGGTGGTCGGGAAACCCTTCGGCACAAAGAAGCAGAAGCGCTTCGGCCAAGAGCGAGAGCGCAAGCAGCTCAACAAAGAGCAGCGCCAGGAGCTCATGGACGTCTTCAGAGGCCTCTACGGGTAACGACGCGGCGCGTAAATTTTTTGCCGAATATGGAGCGTGCGCGCTCAAAATTCGCAATCGCCGCCACCAATCTACCGAGCCGCCTTGTTTCCGGCGGCCGCTTCGGCAGCGTAAGCCCCGGCAAGACAGGCGATTCTAGCGGCAAGGGCCCGAGATCGGAAACGGTTCCGCGGCTCGGCCGGAAATACGCGTGACGTCTAGTTAGGTCCGTTGCCGCCAAATGGCCGCTACCTGCCCAAACGGGACGATGCAGCGACTACCACTCCCTGATATCCTATAAGGGTGAGCAAGCGGAGTAGGCTGGAAGTGCTGCGCGAGCAGCGGAAAAGTCGCAAGGGCGGGGGTTGCTTCATCTGCAACAACCCCGAGATCTGCAAGGAGCTCGACGTCCTCATCGCAGTGCTCAAGAAGGAGAAGATGAACGTCGGGTACTACGCGTCCGATCTCCGCCGATCGCTAAACGAGATCCTGCCTGGCGTGGACATCAGACGAACCCGACTAGCCGATCATCTAAACGATTGCCGACCGGGGTGGAATGTCTAAAAAGATTCAAAAGAAGGTCCGAGCTCGAAAGCACAAGGAGATCCTCCAAGGGCAGATCGGTATGGCTCACCGGGCCAAACGAAAGGCGAGTAGAAAGCACCCCCCGCACATGGTCCCCGGGGTCAAGATTGACCCGGGAATGGGACGCGGAGAGGTTGTCGGTGTTTTTCCCCCTGGACAGGACCCCTGCTGGGAAGAGTTCTTGAAAGACATGGGCTTCGGCGGAATGCTCGAGGTTCTGGATATCGTCGAGATCCGCGCCTGGGAGGTCTATTCCGTACAAGGCGGAAAACAGGTCATGCACTACATCAAAGCCAAGGTGCGGCGACGTGGTGGCGGAAAACAGCAGATCGACATAGATGCCCTGTGCAAAGAGATCTCTAAGCGCAAAATACCAAAGCCGCCCAAGAAAGCGAACGACTTTGCGCTCATGGTGTTGCTCTCCGATTGGCAGGCAGGAACACGTGACGGCGGAGGTATCAAGGCGCTAATCGATCGCGTCTTGGACAGGATCGACCGACTCATCCACCGAATCAAGGAGATCCGGCCCAAGAAGTTGGTCATTGGGTGCATGGGGGACCTAGTTGAAGGATGCGTAGGGTTCTACCCCATGCAGACCTTCTCGGTCGAGCTCGATCGCAGAGAGCAGTGTCGAGTCGTTCGCCGCATGCTCATGGACATGATCCTGCGAGTGGCGGGGCTCGTTCCTGAGATCGTGGTGGTTGCCGTTGGGGGTAACCACGGAGAGAACAGAAGGGCCGGAAAGGCCTTCACGTCATTCGGGGACAACGATGACGTAGCGGTCGTCGAGCAGGTCGCCGAAATCTGCGCCCAGAACAAGGACCTGGGGCACGTGTCCTTCGTGGTCCCCGACCAAGAACTCACCGCAACGTTGGACGTCTGCGGCATCTCTGTTGCACTGGCGCACGGTCACCAAGCACGCCGCGGCGGAAAGCCCCAACAGAGATTGCTCACGTGGTGGCGAGATATGGCTCACACTCGCCACGCTGTCGGAGATTGCGACCTCCTGGTGACGGCGCACTACCACCACCTGCAGGTGTGCCAGACCGGACCCAAAACCTGGTTCCAGTGCCCGGCCTTAGATGGCGGCAGCCAGTGGTGGGAAGAGTCCGGTGGGGATAAATCAATTCCCGGCATGCTCACCCTCCTAGTAGGCAAGCAATTTGCCCCTCTGGGATGGGACGGGCTGAAGGTTCTGTGACGTGAATGGCTGGGACCCCGAACGAGATACCCTTTGCCTTCACGACGACAGAGACTTGGGAGTCGCCTTGGTGGTCAAAGCCAAAGCCGACTATGTTCAGCCGGTCTGCGAAAACTGTGAGCGCTTCTGGGGGACGGCGCCTCCCTACAAGCCCTGGTTGCCTTAGCGAATGTACGACGAGACGCCGCCGAAATGATCGATCTTGAGGCAGATGAGTGAGACGAGACAAAGACCTGCGAATCTTGCGCAAGATCTGGCGCTTCTTCTGGGCCCGGAAGGACGAGCGCCCATTGGTGAAGACGGATGCCAATGGCGATTCGGTGCCCATGAATCTCAACGAGTTGGGGGTCTGCGAACCCCCCGATGTAAAAGGGAAGCGCATCATCATTCGGGACTGCATGGGTCTCGAACTGCTGCTGGACACCTTCATTCACGAACAGATTCATGCCGCCGCTCACGAGTTGCTGAGCGAAGAGTGGATCAACGCTACCTCCAGCGATATCGCGAGGAACATTCTTCTGTACTTCGAAGTCCGGCTTCGGAAGAAGTGACATTTGACTGACCACCCGCCCTAACGGAGGGCCCCATGAGCACCGTAATGCTTGCCTTGATTGTCTACTCTGTCTTGACCAGCCTGGCTCTGGTCATCTCGAGCGTGATGCTCGGAAAGCGCCGCCCCCGAGAGAAAGGCATCCCACTGCATCTCCCGGGGAGCCGGGACGTCGTGAAGAAGTTGGACCGCATCGAGCGCGAGGCAGAGGCCGAGGTTCTACGGTCAACGAAACTGATGAACGAGGCCATCGCCGCACGGAACGATTACCGCATGCGCTACCTCAGGGCCGAGAATCGCGCGGACTCTCTGTCTCGCCGGCTGCACGAACTCACCCCGCCCATCAGACGGCTATGACGCGTCTCGCCTTCGTTTGGCCACTCATCCTTTTGGCAGGGTGTGCCAGTCCGAAGGCCACGATCGCTGTTCAGGGGACCCTGAATAAGGGAACAGTCGAAAGATGGCGGCAAGGACAGCCGGACTACAAGGCTCGAGAAGAACTACTCGATTACCTTCTCGGCCAGCCGCCGGCCCCCGCCCTGTACAGACCGACACCCCCGCGTCCCCGGCTCCCCGGAGTACCGTGGAAACCCTACAAACCTCTGTTGGATTTTCTGCATACCGGCCCTGGTGGAATCGTGGTGGACGAGAAGCATCTCCAAGCTATTCAGGCTCCTCTGATGGCATTCGGTGCGTTCCTGTCTCTGCCCGGCAATCAGAATCTCTCTCTGGCTCAACTGGCGAACACGCCTCAGGCCCAAGCTGTCGTTATCTCGGTTCGGCAAGTATTCAGCCCCCTGGGTTTGTGGAACACCGCCGTTGGGCAGTGGCTCAGAAATAATCTGAGAACTCTGCGTCCCCTCTTGGTGACGCTCTATCGCCAATTGCTTGCCGGACCGCCCGCGCCGCCTGGCACACCCCCACCCCAACCCCCCGTTATCGTGTTCGACCCGGTCCTGGCTACGCAGCTCTTGCTTGAGGTTTTGAGTAGTCGAGACTGGGTCGATGTGGCTGGGCGAGGTCCCCCGCTGCTCCATAGCCTGACGCGCCATCTTGGCTATTTGGAACCGCAGATAGTGATCTACGGCAGGAGACGCGAAGGCTACGGGGTCGGCGTGATAATGGAAAATCCCGACGACATCGTGCATGTCATCAACAAAGACGGCTACACGACCAACCCCCCGGGGCAGCAGCGATACCACCAAGGCCCCAACGACCTGACCTTGAGTTACTTTGCCGTGAAGGTCCGAAATGGGAAGGTAGACACCCCCGAGCTCGAGGCAAGCGAACTGTTCCGCTGGGCAAAGGAAGCCTATGGGGGAGACGTCTCCCTGCTCGGAAGAACCCGCCACCCAGTCAACTCAATGGTCAAGTTGGATCTCGATTGGGAAGGAACACATCTACGGTTGGCCGCGGGCGCGACCCCGCATCAGACCCTGGCCAGTCTCGCAATCGAGCAGCGTCTGGGATCGGCGGACAGCACGGCGCAGGTTCGCGGCGCCGCGGGCCTGCTCTACGAAACCGCCTTTGGAGGGGAAGGGACTTCCTTGGGCTACGCCGAGATCGAGGCAGTCCTGCGCACGAAAAGATGGGACGCCGTAGGGGACGGGGGGCGCGCGTCCGCTCGGTTGCAGACAACCTTAGCCCTCGCCGGCTTGGTGGGCGAACATGTTCTGCAGGGAGACGCCCGTCTGGTACCTGAGCTGCTGCTCGATCTCGACTTGGCCGAGGCCGTTAGGATCGAGTTCACGATGGGGTTCACCGTGGCGCTGGTTCCCTACGGCAAGGTGAACCTCAAGCACCCGCTCAGGTCGTTAGCGTTCCGCCGCGTACTCACACACGCCAAATTTCGGATCGAGGCGGACGCCGGTCCGGTGGTTTTGGAATGGGGCGCGATCGGCGAGTGGTCCGGTCTACGAACCAGAGCTCGATTATGGACCGGGGTGTCCTGGGGTGACGCCAACATCAAAAGTCTGGTTACCCTCGAGAAATTCGGCAACTATCTTGATTCCTATTTGGGCGTGGCCCTGGCCTACGGCGGGCTCACCGCAAACGTGCTGCAGCAGATAGATGGGGACCGCTACATTATCCAGGCCGGTTTCGAGCATCAGTTCTGATTGCTCGCTGATACGCTTTCTTAATGAGTCTACTGAAAATCGTAGTTCTGCTCTCCTGGGAAAGGGGCACGGTCATCCGCATCCCCCTCGTTCCGCACACGCGCTGTGAGCCGAAGATGACGCAGCTTCAGCACGTCTGGACTGAACATGTCTTGAGAAAAGGCGCAGCTAAAGTGTGAGGCCCACTAGCCGTATCCCCCTCGAGAGCATCAAGCCCGAGCTCTTCTGGAAGTTTGTCGAGCGACAGGTTTCAGGCTGCTGGAAGTGGGTCGGCCAACAGGAGGGCAGCAAGGGGCGCCGCAGACGTCCGGGGAAGGGCGTGAGGCTGGCCTACGGGGTCTACGAGTGTCGCGACCGCCGCTACCGCGCACATCGGGTCTCCTACGAGCTCACCCACGGCCAAGACACCGCACAGGGAAAGTTCGTCTGCCACCGCTGCGACTACCCTCTCTGCGTGAACCCCGAGCACCTCTTTCTGGGCACCGCGAAGACCAACACCGCAGACATGGTAACGAAAGGAAGGGCCAGCCCCGGCAAGCAGGGAGGGCGTCCTAAGGGTCGACGCAACCGGTTGCAGGGTCGCGTGACGAGCACCGAGATGGATGCGATTCGGCGAGCCTACGACGAAGAGAGCATCACCTACCGCGAGCTCGGCAAGAGACACGGCTTGAGCGCGGACTACGTGGGCCGGATCATACGAAGTTCTTGAGATACTTCTCGAGAACGGCCCATCGGAAATTTGCTTTGTGGCCGCAGGTCTCACACTCGAGAGCAATCACAAAATCGCGACGTTGCGTGACGTGATCGTGGACCGATGAAATTCGATCATCGAGGCGACCATCTCCTATATCCCCCGCACGATCAATTTTCATCATACTGAGCTCGAGTATCACCTTGCCCGAGTTGCAGAAAGGACAGGGCATCTTCCAGTCTAAGACCGCGTCCATCTCGTCGTAGGTCATGCGCTCTCCGCCTTCGGCTGGTTCTCGAGGTTCCAGACCACCACGCGGACCAAGCACTCGTCGAGCATTGGCTTCCGCTTGTTCTGGTAGAGGCGGACTTCTTCGAGAGTGAACCCGTGCCAACCGGCAGCGAGCAGCGCCTCTAGGCACCGAAACCGCAGACCCTGGAGAGAGGTGGGGTGGCCGACGCGGGAGATCACCGTAGGGAAGTCCATCATGTGCCCGTCGCCGCCTTGGCATGAGGACGAGGTTGGGATCCCGGCATCGTGCAGGACGCGCACCAGCGGCACGACCAGCGGATCGAGCTCGTCCCAGGGCGGCTCAGAATTCATGGCGTAGGGGCAGTCTTCGGAACTCATCGTTGGAAATCGTCTCCGCCGATCTCGACCGCCCTCTGCCACCTGTCGTTGAAGCGGCTAGCGTCGACGGGGTCGGAGATGATCTGAGCCATCTCGCCCATCACCCCATTGAGCTTCGTGAGAAGCTCGTCCTCACGCGCCTGGTGTGCGATCAAGAGCTTGCGCACCGTGTAGGCGTTCACGATATCCTCGTACATATCCCGTGCGATTTGAGCTTGGCGCTCTTCGCCCCCGATGCCTTCGAGACGGATGACGTTGTCGCAGAGCTCGACGATAACCCCCGTCGTTCCCTCAAGCGATGTACTCATTCAACACCTCCGATACAATTTAACACAAAACGTATCACGGGTCAAGCTCAGAAAAGGCTTGATACATAACGAGACAAACTGTATAATGGGTCCATGAGTGTACTCAAGATCCGCGGTCATTCCGATGACATCGTCTACTACGAACTGGGCAAGAAGAAGGATGAACTCTACCCGCCCGAGTCCGAGAAGGACCCCTACATGGGCACCCTACTCGTCCACTCGAGCAAAGGTCGTTGCTTGGTCCACGTCCTCTACGACGGCTGCTGGTCGTTCGCCGTCTCCAAGGTGGACGAAGACGATCCCGACGTCTGGCCGTGTGCGTCCCGCTGGGAAGGGTATTCGCAGCACCTCGAGATCACCGTTCCCAAGGGCACCAAGATAGAATGGCGTAAGTGAGCGCAATCCAGTTCGCTTACGAGGCGGCCTTGTGCGCCCGAGAGGTATCTAAGAAGATCGAAGCGGACTTTCTGGTCCTCTGCGGCTGGGAAAAGGTTCGCGACGAAGACGGGGACGTGTGGTGGTACAACGAAACCGACGGGGCTTCCCCACAGGAAAGCGCCGTCCTTGTCGCCTTGCACTTCTACAAACGGAACCTGTAAGCCCTGAACCGAAGTGCGTGGCGACGTGGCTGTTGTGATCTCCAGCGGGGGGTACGGAAACATAATCGAGGGACCGCCCGGCACTGTGTACAAGACCTCTCAAGGCCCGCGCTGGAATCTAGGTGACCACGCCCTTGTTCGAGAGGCGGCAGCTCTCCAGGTTCTTCAAGGGATCCCGGGAATAATTGAGCTGCTGGGGTTCGGGATGGATGAAGAACGGCCCTTCTTGGTCCTGCCTCGAATCGAGGATAAGACTCTGGAAGAAGTCGAAATCCCCTATCCCTACTCACTCGCTGTGTTCCTTCTGATAGCGAAGAGCATCTGCGAAGGACACGCCCGAGGCATCCTTCATCGCGACATCAAACCGGGGAACATCTTCTTCTGTTCCTCAGGACCGCTGGTCTTCGACTACGGGCTCTGTTACATCCAGGGCCAACCCGAACTACCCGTCAAGGAAGAGTACTTCTTGGGCACGCCTCACTGCCTACCGCCCGAAGTAATCGTCAACGAGTGCCTGGTACCGAAGCCCGAGCAGGACTACTACCAACTAGGGACTTTGCTGCACTGGCTCGTGGAGTTTGAGCCGCCGATACCTGGCGGTTCTTCCGGGGCGGTGATGTGCAACGTAATGAAGGGCGTGCGGTCACCGATCCGCTCCGAGATGCAGGAGGCCCGTGATCTGTTGATGGATTCCCGAGACTTGGACGCCGGGATCGGACTCGTTTCGGAATTCCTTTTCCACGAGATGGGTGTGAGCGATCTTCTGGTCGGGCTCGCCTGAGGATTTACGTCCTCATCATTCCTCGGGCCTGTACCGCTTCCACTCGATCGGGTAGGTGTCGCTCAGGATCGAACCGTCCTCGCGCATAAACACGTACTTGGAGACGAGCCGGACTTTGAAGCTGCCGGCCTTGTGCTCGATGACCACGCCCTTCCGGTCGGACTCGAGCTTGTGGACGACCAGATCCCCCTCGTCGAGTGGGTCGTACTTGAAGTCATCCTCGAGCTTCTCGAGTACCGCGGCGGCCCGCCTGTCTCGTTCGTTCTGCCGGCCCCAGCCGAAGCCGACCGCGAACGAGAACGTTGCGCCAATCAAGAGGATCAAAAAGAACACGCCAAGCGTTCCGTACTTGTCGGGGATAGACTTTTCGGTCACGGGTCCCATGTCCTTTCCGTCGTAGTTGCCCGCGTCAGCCACTCTACACCTCGACCGGCTGGTAGACCTGGCGGCTCAGGGGGGCGATCTCCTGACCGGGCTCACGCGGCGTGCGGTCGTAGGACTTGCAGAGGTGCTTGACCGGCTGGCCTTGGTAGGTCCTCCCGGTGTCGGCCAGGAAGTAGGGGTGGCTCCCGCGCGTGAGGTTGGCGAGCGAACTGCGGCTCACCATCACCGGGGGCCCGTCGCGCCACCCCGGCACGTAGCCGCCCTCTCCCGCGAACGCCATCGCGTCGTCGATCGAGTCTCCCACGGTGGTGTCACCCTCGGGGCGTTCCCACGCGTCCGGGTAGCCCTGCTCCTCGAGCTCGTCGATCGAGAGGGCGTGCGGGTCCTTGAAGGGCTCTTGGGGCTCGGGAAAGACGCCGGGTGAAAGGAGCTCATTGATCGTGGGCACAGGGACCTCCTAGTCCAGGGCGCAGTATAGCCAAGGGCCTACTAGACCTCAATGGGGTTGCGGCCGATTGCAGACTTGGGTCTTGACTCATGAGTGATACGTTTTGTAACATATAGAGCATGGCCCTCAAAACGGCTTCTCGAAAATGGACCTGCCTGAGCTACGCAACGACACCTTTCCGTCCCGCGCGCTGCTACGTCAAGCACAGGACCAAACGAACGGCAAAGAGGTGCCGCATAAGGTGGTTTTGTGGGCGATGGGAAACTCATCGGCCAAACTGCATCAGAGTCACTTTCGAAGCCGCCGCCCCATGTAACTGCTCATGAGACGGTCCTTGAACATTCTCGTCGAACAGATCCTGCTCGACGCGGCGGCGCGGCTAGGAGTCCCCCGATCGCACTGGTCAACTGAGGGGGTGAGCTGGTACGCCTTCCCCCAGCGCTGGGGGTCGACTGCCCTGGGCTTCGGTGGCATCGGAGGGCAGATGATGACCACAGCCCAGACGATCGTTGTCTTGGCCGAGCTGAAACGAGAGATGGTTGTCTACTTCGACGGACGCTTCGCCTACAAGAAGCCCGTCACAGAGAAGCTGAAAGAAGCTCTCCTGCACATGAGGATGCCGGCGAGGGGGAAAGCGTGAGCCGCCCTACCCGATCCGAGCTCGTCGATGCTCTGCGGACTGTGCTCGATGGAGGTTCCAAGGCCTACGCCCAAAAGGTTCTCGATCGCCACGACGCCGATGCCAAGCGCTGCCCAAGCTGGGTAACGTCATGGGTGCGTTGCGCGCTACCGAGAGGTCATCCCCATCTGTGCGAGATGCCGTGAGTCATATTCGTCACTTCACCATCGACGGCAATCCTGTTGTCGAGGTCTACATCGGACCCGAGCACCCGCCCTTCGGGCTGTGCTATGAATGCCGAGACGCCGGGCCGACGTGGCGACCAGACCACACTCGGTGCGTTGGTATCCCGTGCGAATGCCCGTGTCCGATTCCGCCCGACCGCGCCGCGGAGGCCCATCATGCCTGATCCGAACAAGCACGCTGTACTTGCCGCTCGAGGCTTCAAGATTCAGAAGGTCTGCTCAACGTGCTCGCATTGGGACCCGAGCATGCACACGAAATCCGGATGGGGAACGTGTGCACTTGCCGAATACGAGCACGAGAAGCATACGAAGCCCATGAAAGCGGGGACCCCGGAAATCGGAGGCTGCGATGACCACGCCGTGGATCCTCGTTACGTCACCTACGTGGTCGGCGAAGATTACGCTCTGCGATACTCGGAAGACCAAGCATGAGCAAGATCCACAGCATCAGCATCAAAGTCGAAGCCTTGAACGGCGCTGACCCCGCACAGATCTGTCGCGAGATGGTCTCCTTAGCCCAGAAGCTGGATATTCTCGTGGAAACGGACATCAACGGCGTCTATCTGGCCGCGCTTCCCGAAACCTTGTCTTGGGAGCTCATGGAGGAGTGGAACCAGAGAATGGCTAGGAAATTGTGAACGCCTGTTCTGAGTGTGTTCGCCCATCGATGTCCTACGGGATCTGTCACATCTGCGGACGAAAATGGGGGATCTGCGCCGACGCCGAACTGACCCAGATGACCGAGATGTACGAGAAGGAACACGCGCTCGTGATGGTTTGCGACGCGCGGATAGATGAGCTGCGCGCGGACCGAGACAACCTGCAAGCCCAGCTAAACAAGATCTCCCAGAACTACTGCGCCTGTCCCAACACGTGCTTTGTGTGTAGGGTGATTCACAGCTCATGAAACGAAACAGCGGGTAACATGCGAGTCCTCAAATTCGCGCTCGTTTTTTCGGTCTTCCTTCTCTGGGGATGCCGCTCGGCCAACCGCCCGCCGCCCTGTTGTGAGCATCGCCCGGCGCCTGCCTGTATCTGTCCGTGTCACAAAAAACAGAGTGAGTAAAAAGTCATGGGCCTGAGAAAACTCGAATGCGATCAGTGCAGCAAAAGGATGTGGACGTGGGAAGCCTGGTTGGCTTGCATGCGCAGCCACGAACGCGGGCTGGAGATGGCCAAGATTCTCCGAAGGGGGCTGTCGTGGTCGTGAAAGTCTGGGTCCCCGTGTTCACCTGGAAAGACAGGCGCGGGACCGCGCACTATGACGTACACGGCGTCGAGGGATGGATGGTATCCAACCGCGACAAGCGTCGAGGCTTCGAAGCGGACATCTGGGGCTGCTTCCTCTACGACGTTGACAAGCACCCCGAAAAGAGAGAGGCGCGACTCACCTGGATGCACATCGAGGTGCCGATGCCGACCGGACACATCAATCCAGTCGCAGCAGCTATGACTGCCTAACTCATGAGGCGCTCTATGAGAATTCCAGGTCGCATCGACTCGGGCCGGGCTGCGCTCGATTTCCTGAAGCGCCACAACGCCAACGCAAGTGGCCACCTCAAAGCTCATGATTGGATTGGGCGCGGGGAGACAGAGTGGCAGGAGTTCTGCAGGAACGTCGACAAGGCCGTTTCGTGGACTGAGTGGAAGCGAAAGGTGTACGGGCCACCATTGTGAGCGACGGACGTCTACGCAATCTCGAGCGGACCGCGGCAGCGGGAGACCCCGAAGCAGCCACGGCTTTGCGTCGCGAAAACTGCCGCCGAGACGAGCACGAGAGAACGTGGCTGCCCCATCAAAAAGAAGATACGCGGCCCTTTAGGTGGCTACGCCAGAAACTGAAACGGATTCCGCCTACGAAGATGGAATTCGAATTCAAGTGTAAGCATTGCGGGAAGGGCGTGGGATGGCCGCCCGTAGATCTCGGGACATGGTAGATGCTTTGTCCTACGCACTCGGAGTCTACCGGCAGCCCCGTGAGTGACGCACGCCTGCGCGGTCCTTTCCTACTGAGGTACGCATGACCCAGCCGACACAAGATCCTGAGATCACCGTGTTTCGTGTAGAGCTTCCGCTCGATGGGACTCACGAAGAGGTCGTCACTAGAGCTCGCGCTTGCGGAATGCGCTGGACCATCGATCAAGCCCAGCAAGTGGTCAACGCAGCTCTTAGCCGTCCCGGCCAGTTCGTGCCGGCGCTGGCCTATTCCGTTCGCATCCAAGGCAGCCCAGTTCTGACCTTACCGGGAATCACCTATCGCATTGAGGCCTGTAACCGGGCGCGGATACAAGAAAACCTGGGATACGTGCCCAAGGAGAGTCGAGAGAATCTCGAGCGATTGCGGGACGTCTGCAACCAGCTCGCCAATTCGATCAACGAGCTCTTGGCATGAGCGTAGACACACAAGAAGGCCGCAGAATTCTCAAGGCACACAGGGCAGGCAGGCTAGAAGCTTGGGCCAAATGGGCGTATGAGAACGGCGAAGCCATGCTATCTGAGATAGAAGAAATGACCCTGGCAAGGCAAGCGTGGGAAAACAAAGCCCACGACCTACAGTCTGAGATAGAGCAGCTACGCGCCAACTGGAACAGCGCTCGAGCCTGCCTTGCCAGGGGGAACAATCTCGTAGCTAGGACTTACCCGGAATACAACCGCAAGGCCTGCCACGCCTGCAAATCAGCCCCGGGTGAACCTTGTGATACAAGATGCCGGGGCAGACAGAGGACGACATGAGCAAGGACACTAAGCTCGCGTTTTGGACGTTCGGACTGGCCATTGGCCTTATCTTCGGCGCCATCATTGACCGGTACACAGCCACCGGAGCCGCTGTCCGTAGCGAGCTAGACCTCAAGCACGAGTGCTGCTGTAGGCACAGGTGAGCGAGCACAAGCCCCACTGGTACAGAATCCACGTCGGGGAATGCGTGATCTGCGGTCGTGACGAGTCGTTCCGGGAGCGGGTCTACGGGAAGAAGCCAGACAATCCGGCAGAGCGCTATGTCTACCTCCCGGACGACGCGTGTTGGAGCCACTTCCTGTGAGCGACAGGGACCTCAGAGCTCTGGAACGAAGCAACGACCCCCGAGATGCCGTCAACTTACTTAGGCAGCAGGCCCGTGCACGCCAGCTAGTTTGGTCTCCCCCCATCCCAGGGATCTGCGAAGGCCATGTCGGTGCTTGGCATCCCATGAACGTGCGTGCCTGCGCGGCCTGCAGCGGAACAGGATCGATCTACACGTACTCCGAAACGCGCAAGGCGGGACCCATGCTCACGTCTGCCCAGAAATGCACCTGCGACGAGGGCCAACTTCCTGCCGATCCCTGGGCACTCGTGCGGATCAGGGCCTACGCCGGAGACGGGGTCGCCCGCGAGCTAACGCCCGCGGTCCCCCACAAAACCTGCGGTCCAGTTGTCTTGATGGAGAATGTGGACGGCCTACCGCTAGACCCCTGGATCGACGGAATACTCTCCCTTTCCCGGGACCTTCCAATCCTTCGGGGTTGGCTGGCCGAAGACTGCGTTGCCTGCTCAAACGCACCGGGCGAGATATTTATCCACACCGGAAAATGCCACCCCGGAAAAAAGACAGAGTTTCTGAACACGGACGTGTGGGTAGCGATGAAGATTGCCTGTGTTCTCACCGACGCGGTCATGAAGAGCGAAGTGAAAAGCCGGATAGAAAATCCGGCTGTGTACGCCACATACGACATGAGTCGCATCAAAGGCTTCTTTGATGCTGCGGTCGCCTGGGTCGAATGTCCCTGTCCCACAAACGCCTATCAACTCGAGAGACATCGTATCGAGGTTGGAAACGATTACGGTTGGGTCGGCGATGGGCTAGATCGCCCGGGATACTGGCTGCGGCTCTGGATTCAAGCGGCAGTCCGCGTCTTGGATGAGAAGCCGGTCCGTGATCTGGTTCGCCTCGCACTAAGGTCGGTCCTATGACATTCGCAGTAGCCGATAACCCTCGCTGCATCTGTGGCAAGCACGACTTCGGCAGCAAGACCAAGGCCAAGAAGCTCGCCAAAGCGAAACACAGCGAGCCTGTGAGGATCTACCGCTGCGAAGACGGCGGGATCCACATCACCAACCGCAACAAAAGACGCAATCGCGGCAACCGTCAGCGCAAGGCAAAGATCAAGCAGGAACACCGAACGTCCCGAAGGAAGACGAAGCAGAAGCTGAACCAGTGAGTCGGTAGGGTCTTGACCCGTATTGATACGTTTTGTATAATTGCCCCATGAGCGATACTGCCCCCTTCCCAGATCCCTGGTACGACACACGCAGGGGGTTCGAGAAGGCCCTGAAGCAGGGCCTCGGCGGGCTGCACGAAATCGCCGACGCCAGACGGGCCGCGGGCTATGACCGAGGCGAGCGCCTAGGATGGTGGTGCGTCTGCACCTACTTCGTTTTCGATGAGTGCGGCAACACGCAGATCATCACCGAAGGTCGCCCCGACTACGACACCTTCCAGAAGTACCCCCCACGGGTCTTCTCGAGAGATGAGTGGAAAGCAACGGGCAGCACGAAGTCGATGACCACAACGTTCGGCCGCATTCCGCCCGTGGTCGAAACCTGTCCACAATGCCTCGAGGGTTGGGACATCCAAAACGCCCACAACTACCACTTCGACAGCTACGATGACAATCGGAGCTACCACAAGAACTGTTGGAAACTCAAGATCATCGAGGGCCATCAAAAGTTCTGGCGTGAGCTGGCCGCCGACGTTTCCTCGGACATTGTCGAGATCCGCGCCATCCCCAACGGCTACATGGGCGACTCGAGAAACGACCCCTGGTTCATCTTCGAGACGGCCAAAGGACCGATCACGGTCGGCCGACGGAAGAGCGTCTACAGCGTTAGCTGGCGGCACTCGGAGATCCAGAAAGACGGCAAGGAACTCTTCAAGGCCGAGGGCGTCACCACAGACAGGAACCTCGTGCACGCCTGGAGCCGAGACAAGCTGGTCGAGTACCTGAAGAAGCTGCTCGAGTGAAGCTTTACCTCGTGACCAAGCAACGACTCTGCCTGGGCACGGGGGACCCGAACCCCGAGTGGGTCAAGATCGTCCGAGCGCCTTCCCAAGCTGTGATCGAGAAAATCGTCAGCCGGTTCGACTGCGAATTCATCTCGATCAAGGAGGTCACGGGCATCTCACCCGTCGCTCTTCGTCAGTTCATGCGCCAGCAAGAAGAGGGCTCACCTGATGACGAGGTCTGGCACGGGCGCGGGCCGTGAGCGACATCAAGAAGCGCCAGTTCGAGAGAACCGCGGCTGCCGGCAACGCTGACGCTGACGCCAAGGCTCGTCTCTACTCGGAACGTATTCGCTCTGGGTCTCTCCCTCCACCTATGCCACGGGAGACGGAGTGCTACGGGGAGCGTCCGTGCCTGGGGTGTTATCAGCCCCGAAGGTCACACGACCCAAACACGATTATGAACGTGATCGAGAGAGGCGGCCAGGCAACTCTCCACGAGACGGACTGCACCGGCACCCTGAAGGACGCGGACTGCCATGTATGGGAGGCGGGGGAGCGGGAGTGTGACCCCCATTCCGTGACTAGAATCAGCAGCGGCCGTACCCGCCTTGATAAGTGCTCAGACTGCAACGGCTCCGGCACTCTCCCCTACAACCCCAGGGACACCCTACGCCTTATGGCCTACATGGGGGACGAGGCGGCGCGGCTGATGGAGCCCAAGCCCCCTGATGGGCTAGGTGGGTTTTTCGTAGCGGATTGGGTTCCGCATGATCTGGAAAGCGGATTAGTCACAGAGAGAGAATGGACAGCCGGACTCCTGCACATCGCTGCTCTGCTCCCCCCTCTACGGCTAGTCGGGGGCGTGGAATGCGAGTCCTGCGGGGGGACAGGAGATTACTACGCGCACACCAAGAGCAAATACCCGAACGGATACACATTCCCACTGACTGGAGACTGCGCCAAATGCAACGGCACCGGACGCAAGCCCTACACCGTCCCCTTTGAGCGCTGGCTGTCCGTGGTTGTTGGCGAGCGGGTGGGGCGGGCTTGCCTGGAGAAGTGGGACGGGTGTGGCTGCCATGAGTTTGACGAGCTCTATCTAGGATGCGAACGCTGCGAAGCACCACGCAAGGCTCTCGATGCCGCTGCGGCATGGATCAAGTGCCCATGTCCTGCGCTAGATACCGACATACGGCTATTGATCCACGAGAGATCAGGGCGACCAGACTGGGCCTGGCAGGCGCTACGCATGGCATACGCGTGGGATGGTGCAGGACAGGCCGGGCTCTCCGTCGCTCTCACCAGCGCTGGGTCCGTGATCGATCCTGCTGCTATACGCAGTGCAGCACAAGGGGCCCTGGAAGAAATGATTTCGTGAGCGACGAACGCATCAGACGCCTAGAGCGACAGGCCGCAGCAGACGGAGACGTCGAGGTTGGTGCGCGACTACTGCAGGAGAGGCTGCGCACCGACCCAACTCTGCATCGCAAGGGGGAGATGGCTGCCTACTTAGGCGATGAGATTTCGCAGACGATGTTCTCAGGAACAGTTGTTTGCGCGTCCTGTACGTATGAGATCGCTTTCTCCTGGGCCGACACCAGAGACACTTGCACGTGCGGAAGAAAAGACGATCATTTCCAGCGCTGGACCGCCGGACTCGCAAACATCGGCGCACAGAGTGAGGAGGTGGCGTGCCTAGAGGTAACTAGGTGTGGAGAACATGTGAACGCGTGCGTAGTGGAAGGCTGCACTAACGGCAAGGTCAAGCGCTCTGTACCAGACCAAGAGTTCCTCGTGCGGTGTGCGGTGGCTGCGGCGCGATGCGCAGAACGTGCGGACATGGAGCATCGTGTTGAAGAAGCGCGTCGATATGAAGGTGAAGACCACGGAACGGTCTGGGCAAATCAAAAAGCGCTTAAGGCCATCAAAGCCGCAGAGGTCTGGCTGGATTGCCCCTGCGATGAGCATCAGAAGGCATGGCACATGGCTTCTACCGGAACGGGGGCATCTGAATGGTGGCCATCTCCAGCGTTCAGCATGAGGCAAGCTATCCAAGCCTCTGCCCAACTCGCTAAGCCTGAAGCCGTCCGCAGCGCCATCCGTAAAGATGTCGTGCCCTGGCTGCTGTCATGAGCGACCGCAGCATACGCGAAGCCGAGCGCGCGGGTGAACATGCCAGGGCCCTGCATCTCTCCCTACAAGCTGGCCTCGTGGTACCGGACTACACGTCAATGCGGGAGCGGGCGTGCGGACAATTCTGCACGGCAACGAGGACGTGCTGCCCACACGGCCAAAGCGACTACACCCACCCCTGCGCTAGGTGCGGCGACCCGAAGCGAGGTCACGCTGGCGCACCGGGCACCTTGCCCTATGACCCCTGGGACCTGATACGCCTGAGGGCCTATCTGGGCGATGATGGGGCGAGAGGGTTGGTGCCTCATTTCAAGGCGCCAGCCCCGCGGAACACTCGAGAG
>SDBT01006064.1_pt1 | contig 20181 bp, 14 predicted proteins | sample 2277101 | NCBI WGS metagenome assembly SDBT01 (sample SAMN10404973, study PRJNA504765) | marine sediment metagenome | isolation source: marine sediment core GS10_PC15, 103 cmbsf | place: Arctic Ocean: Southern Knipovich Ridge | collected 2010 | reverse complement strand
AGAAGAAGGATTGATCATCGTGCGTATCGAACTAAAAGACCATCCGGATAAAGAGCCATATTTTCATAAGGGAAAGATCAGTGTTAAGGAGGCTGAAGTCCGGAGAATAAAATCCTACTTTTTCGAACAGGATGAGGACGAATTCAGCGGGGATCTTTCCACCTATGAATTGAATTTACAAGGTAATGACACAGAGGTGATCGTTCTCTGGCTGGCAGATGCATCGATGGATACCAGGATCTCTTTAAGAGGTCGCAGGAATTGTCAATTCAGGATCTCCGACATAGTGGATAATGATGAAGTGGAGCTAGCATGCGACGGGATGATGATCAAGTCCAATCTGCTGCTTGACAGGGAGATCGGAGAGATCAGCCTGGCAGATTTAGGGGCAGAGGATCCAGGAGAGCATTTTGATTTCATCGCGATGGCAGATCCACAGGGCGGGAACCCGGATGATGAGGACCAGCTCGATACCCGTATGAAGATCCACAATGCCTTCATCCAGGAGAGTGTTTCCCTGGCCAACAGGCTAGATTTCGATCCACTGTTCACTGTCATCATCGGGGATGTCTGTGATAAGTGGGGCTATGAAAAGGATCTCCGGCAGATGAATGCTTTTCTTTCGGAGTTGAAGTCCCCCGTCATCTACGGCATTGGGAACCACGAAACCCTGCTCCGCTCTGAATTCGGACCCGGATACAACATGCAGGCCTTCAATAATTTTATCTCAGCCCAGAAAGCGATCAACGGACTGGACAAGTTGTTGTATTCCTTTAATGCCGGGAGCTGGCATTTTGTAATATGGCCGGATCCGCTGCGGTCAGGTTTCTGGGAGACACATCCACATTATTTTGACTGGCTTGAACGGGATTTGGAAAAATACAGGGACAGGCCTACCATGGTATTCCAGCATGTACCTGTCCACCCTGCAGGCATATCCCCCCATATCAACTATGCCGAATCAGTCTTTGTCAAACGTACCTTCCTGGAGATCCTGTCCAGGCATGGGAATGTAAAGTACTGCCTGAGCGGCCATGTGCATATCCCGGTCAGGGCTTCATTCAAGACAGCGGTTTCCTTCCGGGGAATTCAGCTGATAAACATTCCGGCTGCAGGTTACCGTCCGCGTGCCTTTGGCGAAGAGGATTTTTACGGTGGACCCACACAGGGGGTAGCCATCGTACATATCCAGGGTACCGAGGCTTCCATACAATACAAAACGGTTACCGAGGAGTTATTTGATTATCCTTCTGATTTTCCGGCATTTGATGAACAGGCATATCCCTTATGGCTTCAGTATAAGTGGGAATTACCCGCCGAAGACAGGATCGTAAACGGGGATTTTAACGACGGATTGAAGGGATGGGCCAGGAGATTTGTCTACCACGAAGACAATGAACCTTCAAATTTATGTGAGATCAGGCCTTCTCCGGGTAATGCGAACGATCGTTCTCTTTATCTCTATGCAAGAAAACGTGGGTATATGGCTCCAGGACAGGACCGTCTACCCCAGGACATTAACCGGCTTTGCCAGGCAGTAGGACTGGAAAAGGGCGGGGCACCTTCACTCCGGTTCAATTACTTTATCGATGGACAGCATACCGATATGAACGGTTATAACGGTGGCTATGTCTGGATAGAAGGATATTCCCTCAGCAACAAGGTCCTGAACCTCATGTATTCAGTGAACAAGATCTGGGTGAATATTGGGGGACAATACAGTAAGCGTCGCAGTGTATCCGCTATCCAGATGGGGCTCTCCGACAGGACCGATACCTGGAATGAGAGCCTGTTGAACATACAGGAGGATCATGACGCCCACGACCAGGGTAAACCATTCCAGGAACTGGACATTGACCGGCTCATTATAAACCTTGGTGTCTGGAACCTCAATGATGGGGATGATCAACCATTTGGTATATATTTCAATGGCTTCAAGCTGGATTATGACCTGCCGGGATCCAGCCAGGCAGGTGGTATACGCATTGATCCCAAATCCAGTGAGGATGAATGGTGGCGCAACAAGATCTGGCCCTGGAAAAATATCGCAGGGGAGCACCGGTACATCATTGCCACGCAGAAAATATAACCACAGCCCGGCGGTTCATCATTAATCCTTCGGAAGGCGGTCCCACCATGTCCGCTTCATAATAATCACACATACAGTGATGACGGCAAGTGTGATAAACAAGGGTCCGTTTTTTCTTAAAACAAGGTACATAGGTGCCAGGACCAGAAGGGTCTGTCCAATGATGCCGACGCCAATATTGAATATGTCCATCCGCAAACTCTTATTGGGAATGAATTCAGGATCCTCCTGCATGACCTTTTCCCGGATTGGTTTCCAGAATCCCCAGGGTTTAACGGTGCGATAGAACGATTTAAGCGTTTCTTCATCTGTTGGCGGAGAAGCAAATGTACCTGCAATACATCCTACGACGGAGATGGCCAGGATAAGCGGGAAATAATACAGGTCAAGGGTTTTCGAGAAGATGGATGGAAATACAAGGGCGGGGATCATGCCTGCGATCATTCCCCAGAAAAACCCGTTTCCATTGAACCTCCACCAGTGCCATTTAAGCAGATTGGCTGCGAGATAGGCTCCCCAGAGGGCTGATACGATCCACTGCAGCAAACTGTTTACATCTTTCGAGTAAAAGCCGAAAATAATACTGACAATCACAGTGGTGATGCCCGCCAGGTAGTTGACATTCCGGATCTGCCTGTTAGTGGCCTTCGGTTTCATATATTTCAGGTAAATGTCATTGGTCAGGTATGCCTGGGCTGCATTCAGGGTTCCGGCAAATGTTGACATAAAAGCTGCCAGCAATCCCGCAAGTAGCAGTCCCAGGAGTCCCACAGGCACAAACTGGCTGATGGCAGATGGCAGGATCTGTTCAAAATCAATTCTGTTTCCAACAATCAGGTCCAGCTTGTCATAATAGAGTAATCCAAGTACCACGAAACCGGTGATCATTATGTACCTGACCGGCATTAATATAACAGATACAAAACCACTCATTTTGGCAGCATCTGAGGGTGACCGTGTCGAAAGGATCTTCTGCATGTCGTAATTTGGCAGCGGACCCGCAATAGAGACCAGGATACCCTTGAATACCATCATCATGAAAAATATGGAGAACAATGAATAACCGTCAGTCCGGATCTTTTCATTTACCTCGTCGATGATACCCCTCCAGTCAAGGTTAAGTTTCCAGCCAAAGAGCGGGTTGAGCCATCCATCCGGCACATTCAGGGTAGTCCCTGCCAGTTCTCTCATGGCAATGACACCAATGACGATTGCCGAAACGGTCATGATGATGTATTGGATAAGGTCAGCCCATACAATGCTTGTCATCCCGCCCAGGACCGTATAGAATACCGCAAAAAGTGTGAAGACTATACCGTAGATATGAGGAACATGTTCCGGTCTTACCTCAAAAGGTATAAAACGGGAAACCATTTCCCAGGGGATAAAGATCTCAATGAACTTTCCCAGTCCGATGAAACCATAAGCCAGGAAACCCAGACAGCTGATCAGGGCGAAGACCACGACAATGACATGGGACTTCTTTGCATCTCCCAGGGAACCAAAACGGGTGGCCATCCATTCGGCTCCGGTAGTGGCATTGGATCGGCGAAGCCACATGGACAGGTAGACCATCAGAAAAACCTGGTTGAACACGGGCCATAGCCAGGGAATGAAAATGCTTTTCAGTCCATAGATAAAGCCTATAGCCACCAGCCACATGGTCCCTGAAATATCGAACATCCCGGAAGCATTTGAAAGTCCCAAAAGATACCATGGGAGAGTCTTCCCACCCAGCAGGTAAGCCTCCTTGCTCCGGTTAGCCCTTTTCCTAACCCAGAGGCCAATGAAAACAGTTGCAGAGAGATAGACGAGAATGATTGCGATATCTATTGCTTTTAATTGCATGCTTGTATTCTTTTGTTGTAATAATAGTCCTTAGGAGATCTGGGCTGGATCCCCACCCCTGACTGCCAGTAGGATTGTTTCTGTTGCGGTGGCCCCGATCCGGGTTACACCTAATTCCCTGATTTTCAGAGTGTCCTCGAGTGTTCTTACGCCTCCGGCTGCCTTCACCTGTACTGCTGGATCAGCATGCTGGCGCATTAGCTTAAGGTCATGAACCGTGGCTCCCTTATAATTATAGCTACCATCGGACTGCTTTACAAAACATTACCCTGTGGAGGTTTTGATAAACTCAACCTTGTGATTGCTGCAAATCTCACAGAGCTTTATCTTATACGAATCGTCTGGCAGAAAATCATTCTCAAATATCACTTTCAGCGCAGCACCTTGTTTCTTCGTCACAAGGGCAATCGCTTCAATTTCACCATCGATATAATCCCAATCGCCCGAAAGTACCTTCCCTGTATTTACCACCATATCAATTTCCAATGCCCCGTCTTCAAGTGCTCGTTCAGTTTCAAATACCTTGACTTCAACTTTGCTGTTTCCGTGGGGAAATCCGATGACGGTACCTACCATCACATCCGAATCTTTCAGCAGATCTGCTGCCATTTTCACAGCATAGGGCTTGATACAGACAGAGGCGACATTGTATTTTTTCGCCAGATCAATTCCTTCCTTCAATGTCCCATCATCCATGGTTGGGTGAAGCAGCGAATGATCAATCATTTTTGCTATTTCAAGCTCTGTTAATACACTCATGGTTCAATTTATTAAGGATTTTTCTTTGATCAGTTGATTGAATTATCAAAATCAGTCCCAGTCAATAATGACCCCATGAATTCATCCGGCTGGTCCCTCAATCCATCATATGCTGCCTGTATGCCGGCAGGCTTTATTTTATGGTTATATATGGGTCTGATAAGTAATTTTTCTTCCCGGATCAAGGTAAGAATGATTTTCGAATTTCGTTCAATGGAATGTTTGGAAAATTCATCCATGGTAGATGCTATCACTGATGCCATACATGAGTCATCTATGGCCACTTTATTAAAAATAGCATACTAATTAATGAAAATAGTTGACCTGTCCATACCCGGATCAATATACATTTGGAATATATTTATCGGCCACCCAGAAAATGAAACTACCATTTAAAAATTATATGAATTTCAAAGATAGATATGTCGTATTGGTGCTCGGGGTACTTTTACCGGTGCTGATGAATTCATGCCACAGCCGCCCGGATAGCTGGCATCTCAGATCCCCGGACAAGAAGATCGTGATATCAGTCAATAAACGGGGCAACCCGGATAAAATGAATGATGTCCTCTTCTATTCTGTATCCCTGAAAGAAAAAGGGAAACATCTTCAGGTTATCGAGCCTTCTCCACTGGGTTTGGAAAGGGAGGATGGACGTTTTGTTGAAAACCTCCGGTATTTATCATCGGACCATAAAAAAAATGTCTGGGAAAACTACCAGCTTGTCTCGGGAAAACACCTGGATTGCAGCAGTGAATACAATGAACTGCTGATCCATTTTCAAAATCGGGAGGGTAAAAAAATAAACATGGTTTTCCGTGCTTTCGATGACGGAGTTGCATTCAAGTACCAGTTTCCGGGACAGATGAACCGTGAAACGAGGGTACTCAGGGAGTTAAGCGGTTTTAATCTGGGGACCGGTCAGGCATGGGCCCATCCCTACGATACTGTGGCCAGATGGAGCCCCGGTTACGAAACTTATTATGAGGGACCAATGGAGATCGGAACATCAGCTCCCCTGAATAAAAATGGATGGGCTTTCCCACTGTTATTTAAGTCCCTTGACACATGGATCTTGATTTCCGAATCTGATCTTGATGGGAACTATGGAGCCAGCCATTTGTATTCCGGATGTAATGACGGCCTGTACCGGATAAAGTTTGCAGAGGCTGAAGAAGCAATGGGATATTATGAAAATACATCTCATTCAAAAATTCCCTGGGAAACCCCGTGGAGGTTCATGATTATAGGGAATAACCTGTCGGAAATTGTTGAATCAGATATGGTAACAGACCTGGCCGATCCTTCCAGGTTGGAGAATACCAGCTGGATAAAACCTGGAAGGGCTTCCTGGAGCTGGTGGTCCGAAAGTGATAGTCCCCAGGATTATAACCGCCTGCTGCCTTATATCGATTTTGCAGCCGAAATGGGATGGGAATACAGTCTTGTAGATGCCAACTGGAACCACATGAAGAATGGCTCAGTTGAGCAGCTGGCTGAATATGCCAGCGGGAAAGGGGTTGGACTGCTGCTATGGTATAATTCCGGGGGAAAACATAATGAAGTTCCGGAGGAACCGCGTGACCTTATGGATGAAAGAGAGATCAGAAGAAAAGAATTCGAGCGTATCAGCAAAATGGGAATCAAAGGAATCAAGGTGGATTTTTTCCAGTCAGATAAGGAGAAAATTATCAAACAATATATTGATATCCTGGAAGATGCGGCCGATTACCAGCTCGTAGTGAATTTTCATGGATGCACCCTTCCCAGAGGCTGGAGAAGAACCTGGCCCAATCTTCTGACCATGGAGGCTGTCCGGGGTGGGGAGAGTTACAAATTCGACAGGAATTACCCCCATGATGCACCATCCCACCTGGCTACTGTTCCTTTCACACGAAACGTTGTGGGCCCCTGTGACTATACACCGGGAGGATTCTCAAACAGCACCTACCCCCACCTCACCACCTATGCATTTGAGCTGGCCCTCCCGATTGTGATTGAATCCGGGATAATGCATTATTCAGATACTCCCGGTAAAACACATGAACTTCCGGATTATGCCCAGTCTCTACTTAAAGAACTGCCCGTTTGCTGGGATGAAACCCGGTATCTGGCAGGCTACCCGGGTAAAGATGCCGTAATTGCGAGGAGAAAAGGCGAACGCTGGTACATCGGCGGAATTAACGGTGAATCCGTAGAAAAGGATCTGACCATCAATATCGAAATGCTTATGCCGGCCGGGACAGAGTTGGAGATAATCCATGATGGGGCAGCACCTGCACAACTTCAAAACAGCAGGCTGACAGCCGGTGAAAATACTTTCACAGCCCATCTAAAACCCTATGGGGGATTTGTCGCAACCATTGACCTGAAAGATTAATATCAATTTTTCAGGTCTGCTTCCACAGATTTTTATAAATTTGGAGCAGGGGAATTTCAATCTCCCATAATGGTATGAGGCGGGTGAAGTTTCAAATTATATTATTCCTTGGGGCGATTTCGCTTTCAATATGCGCCCAGGACAACTACATTCGTTTTCACAGTATCAGCCTGGAGGACGGACTCTCCCATAGCCTTGTCTCCTCTTTTCTTGAAGATGATCTGGGCTTTATGTGGTTCGGTACCCAGGACGGGCTCAACCGGTATGACGGGTATGAGTTCAAGGTGTATCATGCAGGGAAAAGCAAGCACACACCCTCGAAAAACTGGATTACCGATATATACAAGGACCATTCTAACCAGATCTGGATCTTCTACCTGGGGAACGGGCTTGACCGTCTCGATCCCCTTCATGAAGTGTTCCATACATACAAGCCTGACAGCCTGAAACCGGGATCCATTTCCAGTGATAGTTACTTTGGGAACCATAGTTTCAATTATTCTGTCTTTTTTGAAGATTCTGACAGTAACCTCTGGATCGGAACTGACAGGGGATTGAATAAATACATCCGGAAAAATGACCGTTTTGAGCACTACAGGCATGACCCACTGGATCCCAACAGCCTGACTGACGACCGCGTCATCACCATGGCCGAGGACCATGAAAACAAACTCTGGATCGGTACCGATAACGGCCTAAACCGCTTCGATCCCCTGACCGGCATGTCAACCAGGTTCCTGCCGGATCCGGATAATCCAAATTCCCTGAAAGACAGTACCATAACTGACATACTGGTCTCATCGGATACCTGTGTATGGGTCGGGACAGAAAGAGGCGGTCTGCATATCATTGAAAATATAAACCGTAAAGAATACCGGATCTCAAATTTGATTAACAAGCCCCTGAATGTAAATCTTGTACCCACCGTGTACAAAATCTATAAAACACAGCGGGGAATCATGCTGGTGGGCACAAACCAGGGACTCTACCAGATCAGCAAGGTGGATGGATCTTTCCGGGCAAGCCTTTTCCCTGAAACGAGGAATATCCGAATCGATCATATAGTCGAAGATCCCTTTGGGTTTGTCTGGGTGGCTTCCAAACAGAACATCCGGAACAGCCTCTTCCGCATGGCCCCTGATCTTGAAAGCATAGAAAATTTCCGGTACGAAGAAACGGACCCTTACAGTTACAAGGGTGGTAAAATAACTTTCATGAATATCAGCCGGACAGGGCTCATATGGATTGGTGCGGAAAAGCTCGGGATCTACCAGGCTGACCTTTATGCTAAGAAATTCCATACCATCGATGCCATACCAAGGGAAAATATAAGCCTGGTAGACAAGGAAATCTATGCGATCCATGAGGATGCGAATGAGAATCTTTATGTAGGGACAAAAAGCGGGTTGAACAGGATCAACCTCAGGGAGCAGACAGTAATTGACTTCCATAACAGGCAGGAAATCATAAGCAACCTCTCCTGGGAATACTCAGACCGTTTACCTGCGGAACTGATAGGGACGATCGCTGAAACCCGGGACCAGAAACTATGGCTGGGATCATTTGACTACAAGGTCAGCCTCTATGACCCACAGAACGGGAGGTTCCTCAACTTCCACCACAATGAGGCTGACGGGAGTTCTTTCCTGGGATGGTCTCTCCGCTCCATATGCGTCACCAGTGATGACAGGGTTTATTTCGGTGGTACCTCCAACGGCCTGCGAAAGTTAAATGATGACGGTAAAACATTCTCCTATTATCCGGTTGTTAAGACAGGTGATACAACGGGGACCAACGATTCCTGGATCAACATCATCCGCGAGGGAAAGGATGGATTTTTATGGCTCGGTACTGTGCAGGGAGGCCTGAACCGCATGGATCCTGCCACCGGGGAATTTACTCATTTTACTAACGATCCCTCCGATCCAAATTCCATTTCCAATAACCTTGTGAAATGCATTCTCGAACCTGAAATTCACGGTGAGGATATCCTGTGGATCGGGACCGATGGTGGCTTGAACAAGTTTGATAAAAATTCCGGCAACTTTACTCTTTACTCTGTAGAAGATGGCCTGCCGGGCAATACCATTCACGGGATACTGGAAGACAAACTGGGCAGGCTCTGGTTGAGTTCCAACCAGGGACTGATCCGCTTTGACCCCCTTACTGAAAATATCCGGGTTTATACGGTGGAAGATGGCTTGCAGGGAAATGAGTTCAACGAAGGTGCTTATTTCAAGAACAGGGATGGGATCCTTTATTTTGGCGGGACAAATGGACTAAATTATTTCAACCCGGATGAAATCCGCGACAATCCGCATGATGCCAGAGCCGTGATTACCGACTTCAAACTCTACAACCGTTCGGTTATTACAGGAGACACGATTGACAACAGGGTCCTGCTTAAGAAATCCATTCTCCATACAGATGAAATTTTTCTGACACATAAGGATAAAGTGATCTCGTTTGAGTTCACTTCCCTGCATTTTATCGCTCCATCCAAACTTAAATACCAGTATAAGCTGGAAGGATTTGATGAGGACTGGAACGATGTGCCTTCAAATCAGAGATTTGCACATTACACCAACATACCCAGTGGTGATTATACACTTCGGGTCTTATCCACCAACAGTGATGGAATACCATCAGTTGAGCCCGCCACCCTCGTCATACACGTTGTACCACCCTTCTGGGAAACAGTATGGTTCCAGGCTCTTATTGCGATTATGATCGTTGCGCTATTTGTTGTCGTAATGAGTATACGTACCCGGGTCCTGAAACATCAGAAGAAAATGCTTACCCTGGAGGTGGAGGAACGTACATGGGAGATAAAGAAAGCAAACAAATTGCTCCATGACAAGCAGGATGAGATATTAAGCCAGAGGGATAATCTCAGCGAAAAGAATAAACAACTTGAGAAACAGAAGATTGAGATTCAGGATATGGCCGAACAACTACATGAATCCGACCAGTCGAAACTCAGGTTTTTTACCAATATTTCTCATGAATTCAGAACCCCTTTGACCCTGATCATGGGCCCTACTGAAAACCTGCTCAAAAAGAAAGATTTCAGCAATTCCGACAAGGTAAGGGAGGACCTCTCACTTATCTACCGCAATGAGAAACGCCTTTACAGACTTATCAACCAATTGCTCGAGCTCCGCCGGATTGAAACTGGAACCTTGAAACTGTCTGTAATTGAAGATGAGATTGTCGGTTTTATGCAAGAAATACACAGTCTGTTTGAACCTCTTGCCTTTAAGAAAAATATAGAATTCCGGTTTTTTGCCGACTGTGAGAAAATGGATGTCTATTTTGATGCTGACAAGATTGAAAAGATCCTGTACAATCTTGTCTCCAATGCCATGAAATATACCCCTGATGGTGGAAGTGTGGAATTATCCATTTCACTGGTGAATCAACCCGGTAATGAGGAAAAGCTAAAGATTTCCGTCGCCGACAGCGGTCCGGGAATACCGGCAGAACATCTTCCACACATATTCGACCGGTTCTACCAGATTAGCAGCCAAAATCACCCTCGGAACGAAGGTTCGGGGATTGGACTTGCCTTAAGCAAAGAATTGGCCGAAAAGCATTACGGGGAGATCTCAGTAGAAAGTGAAATCGGGATGGGGACCACCTTTATTGTATACATACCTGTTTCTTCAGATGCTTACAAAGAGGATGAACATCAATCAGATCCGGACCGGGTATACTCCCTTGATTTCATGAAATCCATGATCGAAGCCATCGAAGAACCGATCACGGTAGATCCCGTTCCTCCTGATGCAGAAGAAGATCAGATTCGAATCCTGGTTGTGGAAGACAATATAGATATGCAGCAATTCCTTAACCGTGAACTTGGTGCTTATTACAGCGTCATGGTTGCCGGAAACGGTAGACAGGCACTTGTCCAAGTCCGGGAACACCCCCCTGATCTCATTATAAGCGATATAATGATGCCGGAAATGGATGGACTGAAACTGTGCAAGAAATTAAAAAGCGATGAATTTACCAGCCATATCCCGGTGTTTCTCCTTACAGCAAAATCTGAGATCGAGTACCAGGTATCCGGACTCGAACTGGGAGCAGACGATTATATTGTTAAGCCTTTCAGTATCGAAGTACTCATGCTGAAGATCAGGAATCTGCTGGAAAATCGAAAACAGGTGGCCAAGAAATTTTCTGAAGATGCAAATTACATTCCTCAGAACATTAAAATAAGTGAAATTGACCAGGGCTTCCTGGAAAAATTCGTCAGGCTGGTGGAGGAGAATATCGACAATCCGGAATTATCAGGGGACTGGCTTTCTTACGAACTGGGGATGAGCAAAGGTAATCTTTATAAAAAACTGAAATCTCTTACAGGCCTTACTGTCAATATCTATATTCGAACCATCCGGCTCAAGATCGCAGCCAGGATCCTCAAACAAGGCCAGTACAATATATCGGAAGTAGCCTATTCGGTAGGGTTCGATAATCCAAAATATTTCTCAACCTGCTTCAGTGATCTATTCTCCATGTCTCCGAAAGAGTATATGAAGTAAGGAATCTATCGAACCTATTTGTGAAAGTTTTTAACCGAAAAATCACTGCTTATGGGTAATTTTAAATTGCCCAATGATAGTGACAAGATGAATCTGAGCAGGATAATTCGTAAATACGGAGTGGAGATTTTGTTGAATCTCTTGATTGTTGTCCTCATATTTTTATTGCTCTACATCATACTTTGAGTGTGAATGACCATGGCAAATAAAAAAGACAAGAAGAAATCCGGGAAATCAGAAAAAAAGATAGCGCCGGATAAATTCAGCAAAAAGTTGGAGAAGATCACCCGGGAATATGAGACCCTGATCAACAGAAAGAACAAACGGCCTAAAAAATATAACGGCATTTATCACCGCTATAAATATCCGGTGGTGACCTCGGATCATATCCCATATTTCTGGAAATATGACCTGAATCCGGAGAGCAACCCTTTATTAATACAAAGGATCGGGGTCAACGCTGCATTCAATGCAGGAGCAATGAAATTCGGGGATAAATATGTATTGGCGGTCAGGGTAGAGGGCTGGGACCGCAAATCATTTTTCGCCATTGCAGAAAGTAAAAACGGGGTTGATGGTTTCCGCTTCCGTAACAGGCCCATCCTCCTGCCGGAAAATGAAGATCCGGATATCAACGTCTACGACATGCGGCTTACATCTCACGAGGATGGCTGGATCTATGGAATTTTCTGCACGGAACGAAAGGATGTGTTTGCCCCTCCGGGAGATACCAGCAAGGCAGTGGCCAGTGCCGGAATGGCCCGTACCAGAGACCTCGATCAGTGGGAACGGCTGCCGGACCTGATCTCCACAACCGGTCAGCAGCGGAATGTGGTCCTGCACCCGGAATTTATCGACGGGAAATATGCATTGTATACCCGTCCCCAGGAAGGATTTATTGATGTTGGCCAGGGAGGCGGTATCGGTCTTGGTTTTGTAAAAGACATGCCAATCCCGTGGTTGAGGATGAAAAGATCATGAATGAAAAAGCATATCATACGGTCTATGAACTCAAGAACGGACTTGGTCCGGCGCCCATCAAAACCCGGGAAGGCTGGCTTCACCTGGCACACGGGGTACGGAACACCGCAGCGGGACTCAGGTATGTACTCTATCTGTTCATGACAGATCTGGATGATATTTATTAAGTCATCTATCAGCCGGGAGGTTATTTCATGGCACCCCGGGGAAAGGAACGGACCGGTGACGTGTCCAATGTACTGTTTGCCAATGGCTGTATAACCGAGGAAGACGGCAGGGTCCTAATCTACTACGCCTCTTCAGACACAAGAATGCATGTTGCCGAATCCACCGTAGAAAGACTCGTGGACTATTGCATAAATACACCCCCGGATGATCTCTGCACAGGAAAATCCGTAGAAAAAATTATCAACCTGATCGACCGGAACGGGATCAAATAATCCTGAACAGGCCAGGCATATTGCCAGGCCTGTTCATATACCTGCCCTACCGTCAGCTTCCGCTCCAGGCCTCTGAAAGGACCATGGGATATACTTTCTTAATTTTCTTCTGCAGGTCGGGGCCCAATTCACTGTAATTGACCCCATGTTCCTTTATGGCCAGTCTGTCCCTGAACTCATAAACAACGGAGAATACCATATCCACTACTTCAATATATTGACCGTACGGGATCTCCCTGTCATACTCAAGGGAGAATACATATTTGCCCCCGTCATGCTGTTTGATAAATTCAGTAAGTTCCTTATGCACATCTGCCGGTGTACTTTTCCTTGCAGACAGGTCAATCACATGGATGGCAGTCCCCATCTTTATTACCTCTTTCTTATCCAGGATCTTTGCATCCATGGGAGGAAGCAAGCGGGGAAGGGCAATGGTATGGTAGAGCACAGGGGAAACCTCTATCCCGGACTTATGCGGATAGCCTGCATCGGCCAGTTTCAGGGCATTGATCTCCCTGAGTGACATCCTGATCTTATCAATCTCCTTCATGGGCATGTTCTTATCTACGTAAAGAACACCTGTCAATTTATTAACGTCCAGTTTGTTATGTTTTGCCCGCTCTGCCTTCACCCTGTCTGCCAGTTTTCCCATGGGAATTTGCTCATTGTTGAATGTGAGCATGGTACTACCTCCCTTGTCAGTACCCAGGCAGATCTTATAGACAAGATCCTGCTTCTCAAGGATCCGGTATTTGGATATCATGGGAAGCTCCATTTTCATTCCCTGCTTATCCATGAACAGATCCAGCGTATTGTTAAAAGCTGTTTTTTGATAGGCAGTGGCTCCGATATCATTCCACCAGATCTTCATCTGCATATTGTTTCCACTGAACTTCAGTGACGTACCAGGTCCATCCTTGCGGCCTGAGAGAATGATCTGCTCTCCTTCAGTCCGCCAGAAATATTCACGTATCCCGGATCCATTCTCCAGCATGCTTACCTTGCTTCCTTTGAATAGCAGTATTTTGGCTGCTTCATCCTGCTGGGTCTTCTTCCATAAGCCCTCCAGCTGGATGGCCATTTTCTGTTGTTTTACCAGGGTCTCAAGGTTCATCATCTGATCGTTCGGTCCTTTGACGGTAAAATCCGCAAAAAGAAGGAACAATGTAATCGCAAAGGGGATCACCAGCATGGCCTTCAGCCTGGCCGGTCTCCCTGATCTTATTTTTGTCATCATGGCAATTCGTTTTTTGATTGGTTTCAAATTAAAATTATTTACAAGTTCCACCGAATGATAGCCGATGACCTGTTTCAACAGCAGGGTCTGGTAATCAACCAGGGCAAAACCCCTGTCGAGGACCTGCCGGTCGGCAATGTATTCATGCGTGGTTTTCAGGGCATTACGGATTTGCCACGCAAATGGATTAAACCATTGAAATACGGCCAGAGCATGGGCAAACAGGTGATCAAGCGAATGTCGCTGGCTTATATGTGCCTTTTCATGCTCCAGCACATTATGGAGATCATCCTCCGACAATGTACTTTTATTGATATACAGGTACCGGAAAAATGAAAAGGGGGAAATATCCTCTTCCATGGTGACCATCCGGAATCCCGAAAGATGTGTATATCCGTATTTTCTGGCCAGAAAGAAAAGACGGGTGACCAGGTAGATGAACCGGACCAGGAACCAGGCAACGCCTGCCAGGTAAACAAGCAACAATACCACTGCAAAGAAATGCATGTCTCTCCCTGCATTCCCCCCTGTTTCCGGGACATCCTCACTGTCTAACCTCAGCACTGACTCACCACCCAGACCTTCCATCACCTCACCTGTTCCGTTTGACCCTCCCGGCATTCCGTAACTATGCCGGATGCCCGGCTCAGATCCGTAATCGGCATCAATCATCCCGATCATCTCCTGGTAATAATTCCTGAATTTCAGGATGCCTGTGGCAGATTCCTCCATGGAACTTTCCTGCCGGATCATGAAATTCAAGTGTAACAGGGGAAGTGTAAGGGCCAGGATGATGCTGCCAACAAGAAACAACCTGTTGAAATTGAAATAGGTCTCTTTCCGCAGGAACAGCCAGTATGCCAGGTAGAGAAGGCTCAGGCAGAGCCCTGTCTCAAACAGGTATATCACAAAACGAGCCATATGCAAAGGTTTAAAATCTCTGAGTCAGGACTTCTTCTTCTTTAAATCCTCAAGCATCCTGAGGGCTTCGTCAAGCTCCCCGATGTCAATGTCCTTTTTCTCTGAGAAAAAATGCACCACTTCCTTCAGGGAATTACCGAAATAATTATTCATCAGTTTGCCCATCTGATCACTCCGGTATTGCTCCCTGCTTATCAGCGGATAATATTGATAGGACCCGCCATAGGTTTTAAAGGAGATGATTTCCTTTTTCACAAGCACCCTGACAATGGTGGAAATGGTATTATAGGGTGGCTTCGGATCCGGGAAATTCTCCTGGATATCCTTGATAAAACCTTTGTCTAGGTCCCACAGGATCTGCATGATCCTTTCTTCTGCTTTGGTCAGTGTAACGACCTTGTCACCTTTCTTCATTTGATCACCTTTTTGTTATAACGATGTAAAGGTATTATTTATTTCTTAGTCGTGCAAACTTATTTATAAATAATTCATTTTTAACGGTGATTGGCATGCCTTTAATAGTGTTTATTCAACTACACTGGGGAAATGGATTTTTCTGGATCCGATGAAGCTGGCCTATTTTACAGATGAAAACGGCAATATGCTCAGTGTTGCCGAAATAAGAGAGCGTCTGATCGAAGGAAAAACGCTTGAACTAAATACAGATGCTGATTATAACGGGAATCCCTTTGACAAGGATGAATACCTGAATTACCTGGCAAAGAATCTATACCGCTTTTCCTGCTCAGTTGATTCAAAATTTGGTAATTATGGTATATTTCATCTAACGAATGTAAACAGAATCTACGTCCATCTGGACCCGGCCGGGGATAAGCAGGACGGTTTGGGAGTGGCCACAAATTACTTTACCAGCAATCCGGATTATTTCTGGTCGGCGCCTGAATAATCAAGTATCTCCCGTTTCTAATTCAATTCCGGCTTAAAGTTTCCGGTAATTAACATCCAACTGATCTAACCGTTTCAGGTGATGGTCCAGCGTTTTGGAAAATTCCTTAAAATTCTTTCGATCCAAAGGTGTCCATCCAATTTCCGCCATTGCACAGGCTCTCGGAAAAGCCATATATTCAGCCTTTTCAGGAGTGGAGATATATTCAGTCCAGACCTGTCCCTGCACCCCCAGAATATGGGGTCGCTGCTGTTCGTTCAATTCAGCGGGGACAGGATCATAAGCATAGACTTTTTCCAGTGGTAAGAGTCCACCGATAGCCAGGGGTTCATTTTCCGGATCTGCCTGGTAATAATCAAAATAGGTGTGGCTGTATGGAGTCATGACCACATCATGTCCTTCTCTGGCAGCTGCAATGCCTCCCTCCTCCCCTCTCCACGACATAACGGTTGCATTCGGCGCCAGTCCACCTTCCAGTATCTCATCCCAGCCTATCAGTCGCCGGTTATTGTCATTCAGGAATTTTTCTATGCGCTTGATGAAATAGCTCTGCAGTTCATGTTCATCCTGCAGGCCTTCAGAACGGATGCGGGACTGGCATTTCTGACATTCTTCCCAACGGTCTTTCGGACATTCATCTCCGCCGACATGGATGTATTCACCCGGGAAAAGATCAAGGACTTCCCCGAGCACATTCTCCATGAATTCAAAGGTCTTCTCATTCCCCGCACAATACACCTCCTTGCGGATGCCCCAGATGGTACTCACCTTGAATGGTCCGCCGGTACAGGATATTTCAGGATATGCAGCAAGCGCAGCCTGACCGTGACCAGGCATCTCAATCTCCGGAACAATGGTGACATATCTCTCTTTTGCATAGCTGACGATCTCGCGTATATCATCATGGGTATAAAATCCACCGTGGGACTGCCCATCAAATTTTCTAGGTTCATCACGATAATGGCCGACAATCGTTTCATCCCGCCAGGCTGATATTTCAGCCAGTTTCGGGTACTTCTTTATCTCAATACGCCATCCCTGGTCGTCCGTCAAATGCAAGTGTAACCTGTTCATCTTATGGATCGCTATCAGGTCGATGTATTTTTTGACGAATTCCACCGGCATGAAGTGCCGGCAAACATCGAGATGCATACCCCGCCATTTGAAACGGGGATAATCTCTGATTTCAACACAGGGTACCGCCCAGCGAACATTCTCGCTTACAACCTCACTAAATATCTCTGCCGGTAAAAGTTGACGTAATGTTTGCATGCCATAAAAGATCCCGGCCCCTGCCGGGGCTTCAATCAATACCCCTTTATTATCCACTGTCAAACGGTACCCTTCTGCTCCCATCTCATTCAGGGAAGGATCCACTGACAGCTGGATACTGTTCCGGACAGGGTCACCATCCGAGACATCCAATTCAAATCCCATGGACGGCGAAAGAATTGTTCTCAACATTTCACCCAGGGATTCGGTTTCTGAATCAACAATAATTTTCGTGTTCTTCCTGATCTCGAAGTAGCCATCGTTCACCATTACATGAACAGGTTTTGGAAGGATGGCAATGTCACCGACGGATAAATTATCCTGCTTTGATTGACAGCCTGTGGCAAAAACCGCCACAATGAGAATCATGGACCAGTTAGTAATTTTAATTAACAGCATAATGATTATTTTAATTATATAAGATCCAGGGCAATTACCTCGTGATCAAGGATTTGCGACACAACTATTCTTATAACATCTCCGCTTATGTTATGTTCCGGACTTATACCAGCTACCAGTAGTTTTGCCCCGAGAACTTTTTTCCCGGGAGGTATCTGGATGATAACCTCCTGATCGGGCAGGGGAATTAACTCCCTGAAGGGTCCTTTCATCATCATTGGATTAGTCAGGTTCACCAGGTGGACGGTCATCGATTTTTTCTGCTGCCAGACAGTGATATCCAGTATCCCCTGCCCGTTGACCTTCACTGGCTGATCCTTACGCAGAGCCCATTGCAGAGCATTCCTAATTAATTTTCCATGATCCATATTCAAGATCTCCCAGAAAGTCCGGTCAATATCCCATGGGAAATAAACCACCCGGCCCTGCCCAATTTCACGCAGGTATATTTCCCGGATATCAGTCCTGGGTATTCTTGGATAGACATGTTCCATGGGCAGGTCCGGATAAGAAGGTATCAGTGTAAGCGGGGAAGGAAATGCTGCATTAGCCTGAATACCCAGGCGATATATACCATTAATGATCCTTGAGGTGTCCTGCAATCCATCCAGCACCTGGTGATATTCACTGTTTTCTTTCTCACAACGCAAATAGGAGTTTTTCATCGGCCCTTCAACCTTATCGCCAAATGATACGCCAAAAACATCTCCCAGTCCGAAGTCACTTCGTTTTTCTCCAAACTCATTATAAAGGGAAGTCTCAAACGTTGCCAGCAAGCTTCCTCCCCTGTTTACATAATCCCTGATCTTTTGGCATTGCTGATCAGACAGTGCAGCAATATTAGGCAGGACCAATACTTTGAACTGATCAATATGCCCGGCATCCAGATATTGTTCATGAACCATCTCAAAAGGGATCCTTGCCTCTATCAGGGCATGATACATACCCATCTCATGTTGCCGTGGATTTTGCTGGTGCTTTTCCCCGCCATAGAATCGCTGTGTCTGCTCTGAATACACCATCCCTGCATTTGCCAACGGTTTCTCATTCCTTAAATAGGCCTCCGCCTTATAATGCCAGTTATATATTTCCTCTACATATGAGAGCCAGCGTTCATCATAAAGTGTCCCAGAGAACTTGGTAAACCACGGACGCATCCCGTTGGCTGTTCCCTCTGCCACCCAGACGCGTACTTCGGCTTCACTCTGGACCGAATCCTTCCAGCGGTACGGCTCTTCCAATCCCATGCTGAATATCCCGCCAATAGGCTTATTACCCATGATGGCCCTGTATTCCTTGGCCCGTTTACCGTTCGACCAGGGCGGGATCATACCCCTCCGGGCCTGATGATCTGTGAAAAGAATATCCGATTGCTCCCCTGCAATTCTTTTATCCGGAAATCCGTTGGGGATGAACCGGGCTCTTGAATTGATCTTCCGGATTTCACCATCCCATAACTGCCATAATTCATACAGCCTCTTCCTGCGCCATTCATTCCATTTCTGGTAGACGGGATCAAGACGCTGGCTTGATTGAGGCAGTTCCATACCAGCGAATTCATAAAAATTCTTCCGGCAGAAATCACAGTAACATACCCCATGTCCTGCCCAGCGATTGGAAAAAATTCCATCGATTGAGTAGAGGGTCATGATCTCCTTGTGGACCTTTGTCATAAACTCGAAGTTATATGGCCCCAAAGCGCAGGTTACATGTAGCTCCGGATTGGACCAGTGTCTTCTTTTATTGCCTTCACGGTCTACTGCCGCCCATTCGGGATGGGCATTAAAAGCATCCTGCCAGATGGCATGTGGATCAGTCCGGGCGATCACTACCATATCCCTTTTCCGGCATCCCTTAACAAGGTAGCCAAAGGGATCACTATTTCCCATCCATAAGCTGCGATGATGAAATTCAATCTTCGTCGGATAATAGGCGACAATCCCACCTGCACTTAAACAGGCAGCATCCGAGTGGGTCCGGCTGAAATAATCCAGCCAGAAATCCGGATCATACTGTCCGGGATCATTTTCAACCAGGGTTAATTGGGCCCATCTCATGGGCTTATCAAACCAGGTTGCTGTGCTAGCAGTATCGTACTTTGTCGGATATGCCATTTGTGGGAAAAATCCGGCTACGGAGCCGTATACAGCAGATGTTCTGATAAATTCCCGTCTTTTCATGTGCATGGTAGATCTGTGAATGTTAAGTAGTGCTCGCAAGAAAATGTTTAACTAATTGATATGCAGTGACTTATTGTTAAAAACTTGTTTGAATCTACCGGGGTTTTTCCTTGGTAGTTTTATCGAAAATACAGATATTCAATACTTTATGCAAATGAGATTCGAATATTTTTTGTAATCCATCAAACAAGATTCAGCCATCGTTAGTTTGTGAGTTGATA
>SDBT01006063.1_pt1 | contig 20183 bp, 13 predicted proteins | sample 2277101 | NCBI WGS metagenome assembly SDBT01 (sample SAMN10404973, study PRJNA504765) | marine sediment metagenome | isolation source: marine sediment core GS10_PC15, 103 cmbsf | place: Arctic Ocean: Southern Knipovich Ridge | collected 2010 | reverse complement strand
TTTCACCACCTTTCTTTTTCGCTTTCCTCTGATAAAAGGTATGTCCCAATATGGAGTGTGGCATTTCGGACATACTCTTACGTCTTTGACTCTGGGATTCCAAGAATGACCGCACCTCTTGCAAGTCAATTGCTTCGGCATTCTGACTTTTACCATTACTTACTTCTCCTTTCAAAGAATTGATGATTATCATTCAATATAATTATACAATAAAAAACTAATTTGTCAAGCCCCTCCGTCTTATCGGGATTAAATAACTATTTAATTTTAGGGTAGTATCCTAAGAGGTGAAAAAAGGCTTGAATGAAGGATTAGACGAAAATTTCTATATTCGAGACCTGGCTTGATGAATTCTTTTGACATAGGTAGGTTGTTTTCCCATAGAGTATTCAGATCGTGTTATATGAGATAGTGCCTTACGAGGGCCCTATGAGGGTGTTTTTTGTTCTGGAATTATTCTCAGCCTTTTCTATAGAATTTATCATAGCTTTAAGGAGTACGAGCTTAAGGATTCACTAGATGAAATCAAAGGAAGAAGCCCTGAATCCAGAAACCGATAGGCGTATGATGCCTTGTTTCCTTTCTTTCAATTATGCCAAGTTTACGACTTGCGTAGAATAGTATCTGTCTTCTGTTACCCAGGCCTAAACCAGTTCTTTCTCTTCAGGTACGGTCTTGAAGTCGTTCTAATGAGGCACGAACGACTGACAATAAGTGTTTATCATCATGCTTCTTGAATATCGCTTCTGCCTGGAGGTACAGGTTTCTTGCTTTGTCAAATTGCCGTCTTTCCTGGGCGATCGTTCCCAGCTGGTGTAGAGTCCTTGCCTGTGCGTCTTCGTCGTTCAGCTTTTGCCCTATTTTCAGGCTCTTTCGATACCAAACTTCTGCCTCATCGAACTGCCGTCTTTGCTGGGCGATTATTCCCAGGTCGTGCAAAGTTCTTGCCTGTCCGTATTCGTCGTTCAACTTCTCGTTGATTTTCTGGCTCTTTCGATACCAGACTTCTGCCTCATCAAACTGCCGTCTTTCCTCGGCGATCCCTCCCAGCTGGTGTAGAGTTCGTGCCTGTCCGTATTCGTCGTTTAGCTTCTCCTGTACTTCGAGGCTCTTTCGATACCAGGCTTCTGCCTCATCAAACTGCCGTCTGTCCTTGGCGATTATTCCCAAGTTGTGTAGATTATGTGCCTGCCCGTATTCGTTTTTCAGCTTCTCCTTGAGTTTCAGGCTCTTTCGATACCAGGCTTCTGCCTCATCAAACTGCCGTCTTTCGTGGGCGATTATTCCCAGGTTATCCCATAAGGAGGCACAGAGAACTTCGGCACCAGCAAGGGGCTTTCTTTCATCGTCGGTTGCCTTCCTCTCAATATCCAGATTGAGCAATTCAGACTCTAACAATCGAGTTTGCCTTATCATCATCTCTACTATTGCCGAAAATATACGGTGGACCGCATCCCACATCTTGTGCTGGCAGCCAAGATGGGTGGCATAGCGGAGATTCTGTTCTTCCACACGCATAATTGGCATTATTTTCTCTGCATTGGTGCGGAGTTGTTGTTGCAGCGATTGACTCAAGTTACCCCATACATTTACGAATCGCTGCTCCAGCCATTTCAGGTCTTTGGCGTAGGTTGTCTCTAATATCTCGTGAAAGAACCACGGAAGCGCAGGATGGACGTTGTACAAACCAGAGCCTATCTTGTGCAATAAGCCAATATCAGCAGTTTGGTCAAGGATTCTTGTCCATGCAACCAAATCTAATCCCTTCAGTATTCCCGGGGCTGACTCATCACCGCAGATAAGAGAGAGTGTGTTTGCATTTACGAATCCCTGGAACATTCCCAGTAATCCCAGACGGCTACGCAGCAATTCATCCAATCTGTCCAGACGATATTCGAGTGAGGCAGTTAGGGAGTATTGTCTTCCTTGCTCTTTCTCATCCTTGGAGAGTTTTGCTATTCCTTTCCTCAAGGCTGATAGTAGATCCTCCGGCTCAATATGTGCCAGCTCTGGCAGTATTACCTGGATTGCCAAGGGATTTCCCTGAAGATAATCGAGCAATTTGTTGTAGGGTTTAAGTCTCTGGCGATCTACTCCTGCCCGATCTAGAACTTTTCCCGCTAGCTCTATTGCGTCCCTTTGATTAAGCCCAGACAGTATTATAGACCGGTAGCAGCGACCAAGCCATTTTTCATCTCTTCTGCTGGTGAGGATAACCTTTGTTGCCCCACCACTTAAGGAATGCAGAAAATTATTTAGTTCCTGTTGCTCCTCCTTCTTCCACTTCGATGGAGTACCTTTGGGAAATCCTGCCACTGGCTCGAAATTATCCCAGATCATCAGGCATGGTACCTGGTGCAGGATGCTCACTGTCAGTTTACGGCGTTGGGATGAATCCAAAAGGTGCCATTCAAGGCCAGACTGTTTCTTGATTACCTCTCTAAATACGGCACCGATCTGGTCACAGACATGGGCAAGAGTCGTGTAGGATTCGAATGAGAAGAAGAATATCGGACCGTCTAAGGCGCCTGTTTCTGCCCACCACCTGGCAAATCCCACCGCGGTCGTAGTCTTTCCCACTCCGGCCATCGCCCGTAGCAGTACTATTGTCTCTCGCTCAAACGCCTTCTCCAATTTCCAGATGTCTATATCCCTGCCAATAAAGCCATAATCTGGTTTTCCTGGTAGATCAATCTCTCTTCCTGCTCTTGCCTGCTCACCTTTGATAAGACTAACATCTAGATGAAGCTTAGCTTTGGAGCGCTTGAAAAGTTGCACGGTTCCTGACTGAAATAGGACCGGAACTATCCAGTCCTGCAAGGAGATCGGTCCAATCGGTGACTCACGCTCATCACGGACTGCCAAGGCCTCTCGTGCTACTGTTACCGCCCGGGCAAGGGTCTGACCATTTAGGAGTGATTCGTAAACTCCCGCCATAAACTGTACGGCAGTATGGACATATACTGAATAGGCCATGGCCACCACACCAAGGGCTCCTGTCTTGATGAGTTCACCACCAACAGATGGATACAGTATATCAGGATCGGTCATTCCCGATTGACATGCGTTCAACATTACCACTGAGATGCCTTTACCCGAAAGTAGCTTGCCCAATTGTGAGCCCGATACGAAGCGGTTTCCACCACCGGCTTTTTCAAATACAAGTTGTCCTGGTGATCCTTTCTCTGATAGGAAAGCACGGTAGTCTATGTTTCTTAGACGCGGGAATACCCCATGTCCGTCGAAGTGTAAGACATGATAAAAATGCGGTTTGTCTGCCAGTACCTTCTGTAATTGCTCATAAGTTGGAGGACGCAGCACCTCAATCTTAATACGATCCTGATGTTCTCGGACTATTTCCATCAAAGGACGTGCTACTGATTGGAAGGGCACATCCTCCTCACCACCTGGACGAGAGATGATCATCAAGACATTGACTCTGGATCTGTCCTTGCGTACAGACTGAAGAGGCAGACTGGAACCAGGTTGACTCCGCACAAATCCACTTGTTATTTGGGCAAGGTACCCGTAAGCAGGATCATACATGAGCTCCCACGGCAAGGACCATCCAGCGGGATGATCGGCTTGGATAAAGATCTGACACTCGGTGGGATCTTTCATAGCACGATCATAAAATCTGATCGCAGCTTGCTCTCGGTCCTTCTTATTGTGGAAGATTGTAGCATACAGTTCCGCACCACGATCAGAAATGACCTTCTCAGCACGCTTGGCGCGTTCTCGATAGGCACCGTAGGGGTACGTAAGATACTCTTCCAGATACCACTGAATGAGTTTCCGGTCTTCTCTTGAGATTTTAAAACTAAATGGCAACTTGTCTGTCTCTTGCAGGCCATCTTTGGATTGGTAAAGAACTTGATAGGTGGGGCTTTCACCGTGGTAATACCTTACGATCAGTTCGTTCATAATAACCTCCTTCGCCAGTAATGGGTCAGACAGTAGAGGAATATATAGAGGTATGTGGACTCAATTAGAGAAGAATCAGTGCGGTTAGGTCTCGATCAACGTATATTCTCGAAACCTGGTATCTAGTTATTCACTCAGCGGAAAGCTACGGAAGTTCTGTAAGAAGGGAAGTCGATAATCCCTTGGAATCATTTATCTGTTGGCTAGAGTCGGTTTCTGGCCCATCTAAAGTATTGTCCACTTGTATGTGCTGGTAGATCTAGACGAGATGCACAGTACCCCAAGGTCGGGCGTCTTTTTTGAACCCAACAACACGACTGGGTTCAGTACTCTGGGCCAATTGTGCTCGTCTTCCTCTCTTCTAGAATCTGATGTCCATCGCTTCCGAGCATCTTTGTGCACCAAGAATCACCAATTAAGACTGCGCTAATTCCGGATTATTATTAATCCATTTTAGGCATCATCCACATTCTGTCAAACTTGTCGGATCGAACAGATGTGAATCATGAATCCAGGAAACCCTCAGACTACCAAGAAACTAATATTAAATGCGTATCTAATCTCAAAACTGGAAATGATGCAAGGGACGTATTCAGGCCGAGATTGCTCCTAACTATACTGAGGCACACAACTAGGCTACTTAGTCTATAGCCGAGCATAAGAAGGCTATAGAGATAGGTCCTAATGAATGCTCGTAGTTCCCCAAATTCGCTTCTATGGGCGAATCCCATACCTTGAGAGATTCTGAGCACGAAATTACCCGCCTTTTGAAAATGTTTCCCGCAAAATTCGGAAAGGCCGTTCCCTGCAAATCCCTCAATTGTGGACGGTTACCCCACAGACCATTCATTAGGAGGTTAAATTCTACCAACAATCCTTATTTGAGCAATATAGTGAATATTTCGTGGAAGTCTGAAAATGCCGACACTGGCAAAAACACCAGGTTGGGAGGAATATTTGGGTTGTTCGGTATGGGGACTTTTAGCCTGTTCTGTGATAAGGGTAATTTGAGCTTTTCTGAAATTTCTGGAAAGCTCAAACTTGCAGAAAACTGCTAGAAAAACAGGACAAAACTTTACTAAGAAACCAAAAGATCTTTTAAACCAAGAAACACCAACTAATCCTTTACTAGAGCGAGAAAAGTATGTTGAGAAACCAAAAGATCTTTATGGCCAAGGAAACCAATTAACTCTTTTGCCAAAATGTAGTTGTTCAAGAGAGTTTGCCAATAACAAAAAGAGTTTTTCTGAAATCTCAATGGTTCTTTGTAAGGGGGGAGGGCCAAAAATCGCTCAATTCTGCGTGGTTATTCTAGAGAGCGAAGACCCAAGGACTGAGAAGGACTACTAAACACCATTTTCTTACCAAGGAATTGCTGAAATATGTGCCATTATTGTCAGACGGAACAACAGAGGCTTCAAATTCGCTATCTGCCCTGGCCTCGGATAACCAGATAAATTCTTTTAGGAGGTCAGGAATGATGAAAGTAGGAACACAAGCAATAAAGCGCAATATTGAAGAGAGAGCAAATGACTAAAAAAAGCCAAAAGCTTCTAAGTTGGCATTCATATCCTCAGGCTTCTTTGTTAATTGACCTGCCTCCATTAATAGTACTATTTGTTAGATTAGAGTCAACGAAAGGATAACCTCTCGACAGGTCGAGAATATAGTAGAGCGGTTAAGAGAAGACCCAGGTATCGATGTTGAGATGACTCGCCACACTCTGAGGCACACCTTTTGCCACGAGAGTCAGAAAAGGAGGAGCAGACCTGAGGGTGGTCCAGACTCTCCCGAGGACATAAAAACGTGGCCACTACTCAGATCTATACCTGGGTAGATAGAGAGGATCTGGAGAAAGCAGTCAGTCTTTTAGTGACTTCGCTTGCTTAAGTCTCCTAGCGCACAGAAACGGGGCAAAATACGATAGTCTCTTCTCAGGCGAGACAAGATGTTCAGCTTAAGGCGTTAGAGCTTCTCAAACTCGATTCCTAATTTCGCAAAAGACATAAAAAGCGAAATACGGCTCGAATGTCTCTATTGGAGTTTACTTGATGGATTGAGTTAGTAACGTTTTGACGCTTTAACGCTGAAGTGCAAGAGAGGTTGCTCACTGTGGCAGTTTTCCCTGTTCCACCTTTAAAGTTTAGAATTGCCATTTTGCGCACTTTTGGCCTACCTTTCTTTACTCAAATTCCATTTCTCGCTATTGTCACCTTATCGTTTCGTTCTCGATAAAATAGCCGCCGCACTCAATAATTACTTCTATTCTTTTGACCGCTTTTTTCTCCCTGTCACAATCACCAGACAGCCAGCAACTCTTGCACAGATTTATACTTATGCTTTTTTTGTAGTTTCTCCCCCTCTCGAGTCTGACTTTGGAAGAAACATCCTTAACTACTGGATTCAAGGCTTCACTTAAATTCTCCAAATTATCCAAATAACCCCTAGAAGGTTCTATAGGATTATATTTCCACTTTATTCAAAATTCACCCAAACACTAAAAATTGTCATTTGCTAACCGTCTTCTACCTACTTGGGCACGTTACCATAGTTTAAGCGAGTCTCAGAAAAATTCTCTTAATCCTGGCTGCCTTCAATTCCTTGGTAGCTCCTTGGTTGTAGATTTAACCTTCCCCAGCGGCCCTATAGCTTTCGACAACTTCTCTGGGTCATAGTCAGGCGAAATCTCAGCCGTATAGCTCATACTCTCCACAATCAACATATCTTTCATTACATAGGTGTCTAGCCTCATTGTTCTCTTAGTCTTCTTTTTCAAATTCCTCTACCTCCACCTCGGTCCTCTCCTCATCATCCACAGACTTCTCTCCTTCTACTTTCCAGAAATGGCGGTCTTGTCAAATACACATGTCGAATCCCTCTTTTCCGTCCTTGAAATAACATAATGACTGGACCGGCTCTAGGAGGGCGGGTCATTGACTCTGGGCTTAGGGAGTGGCACTATTTCAGGTGGAGTATGGAGAGGGGTAAATTGACTTCAAGGGATAGAAGGGGTATACTATAGTAGCTAAAGAGATTGTGGGAGGTATTGTGTACCGCACCTGAGGAACCCTTTTAAGAGAGTATCTCTTCTGAAGATTATCATCCCTTTGCGTCCAGAAAGCAAAAGGGTGGTTTGCAGTAGAAGAGTCGGTTTCAGGCAAGTGGTTTCTTTCCTTTCCCCTTTTCTTACCGGTTCCTGTGGTTCTGTCACTTGTGCCGAGACCTACGTCCGAAGTGTACTGCCTTTCCTCAGATTTTCCAGAGAAACCATTTTCTTCTGACATAATACTTTCAAAACGGTAGGGACATTAGAACCCATGACACAGATGCAGAATGGCCTGAAGAAACTTCATTTTTCGGGGCACGAGACATTTCCTTTGCGTTACACGTGGCTGCCCAAAGTCGTAAGAATGGTCAAAGGGAACGGAAAAATTACCGACGAACCATTTATAGTGAGGGAGCTTGGTGTTGGTCAGAATATGGCACGGGCTATCAGACATTGGGCCGAATCCACTCAAATGGTCACAAGGCAAGGAAGTGACGACTACAAGACAACGTATATCGCTGACACACTGTTCTCTAGCAAGGGTGATCCGTATTTAGAAAGAAGGGACAGCATTTGGCTATTACACTACCTTGTCTGTTCAAACCCCTCAAAGAATACGCTCTGGTATTATCTCTTCAACTATTATACCAAAGACTTGATCGTGCAAGAAAAATTCCTGCAAGGCGTCGTAGAATTTTGCGGGAGATACTCTTCAAAATCCTTTCGGATGAGTACCCTGGAGAGAGATTTCAAGTGCTGTATGAGTATGTATGCTGTGATGGACCGCGCAAAAACAAGAGACATGCAGAATCTCCTTGCGAGTCCTATGAAGGAACTGAGGCTGGTATACGCCCTAGATCATCATGGGGAGTACTCGCTGAGGAGAATTACGTCGAAAGAAATATCTTCAGAGTTGTTCGCATTCTGTTTAGTAGACTACTTAGACAAAATGAACTACCCAAGTTCCGTTGGCATAGATCAGATTCTTCTTGATGTGGCTAGTCCGGGGAGACTGTTTAGGTTGGAGGAGTCAACGCTAGTAGACTATCTAGTTGATTTTGAACGACTTGCACAGAGGAAGTACATCTATGATTCCACTCTAGGAATGAAACAAATCCTGAAAAAATCTGACGAGTTCATTAATAAGAAGAAATGGATTGAAAGGGTGTATAAATAGTGCTATGTTCTTGACTAAAGGTACTACAAAATCGTTCCTACGTTCTGCTAACGTATCGGAAGATATAAACGACCGTTCTACTCTAGAACGTGTCATACCAACAGAGCCCATGTTGAAGACGGTCTGGGCGGTAAATGCGGCTCTGCTAGGCCGCTCCAGAGACTCGGCGATTTCGATTGTAGGACCCTGTGGCTCAGGGAAAAGCACCACGGCGATTGTTTTGGTAGGTTTTCTGCAGGGTTTCTTGCCCAGCCATCTGAGAACGGAGCTTAAGAAAAATGGAATTAGTCAAATGGTTCGGGGCAGAACGCCGGATATATTGGTTATTGAGGGAGAACGCAGGTCACTAGGCGAATGTCTTACAGATAAGTTTGGAGAAGTCTTTGGCGACATAGAAGGTGGTATAATTTCGAAAATCAAATCTGAATTAGGGAAAGATCCCGCTCGGCGCTTTGTTCTCATCATAGACGAATTTGGAAAGTTTCTCGAGTACGCAGCGGATTACCCTGAGGAAGGGGATGTACACGTCCTTCAAAATATGGCAGAATTAGCGCATCGCTCAGAAGGCAGATTTGTACTTATAACTATCAGACACCAGGCATTAAATGCATATGTGAGGAGGTTGCGAGGACAGGACCTAGAGGAATGGAAGAAGATACAAGGACGTTTTTTTGACATCGTGCATGCTACCTCATTGGGCGAGACATTGCGAATACTGAACGCTGCACTAAATGAGGTCCATCCCGATAGGATACAAACCCCGTTGCCTATCATAAATACCTTGAAGAACAACCCTCTCGTGGGTCCAAGCCTCGTGGCTGAAACACTCACAGATACATATCCTGTTCATCCTTATGGAGTTCTTGTCCTCACATCCGTCTTCAAACGGCTTGCTCAAAACGAGAGGTCTATATTCTCTTTTCTGGCAACAAGCGAACCTCAAGGTTTGCGAGATTTTGTGGGAAGAAAGATGAGCTCCATCTCCTTTGAGATAGCTAACTTGTATGATTATTTAGAGCATAATCTGCGTTACACTATACTGGAATCAGATGTTGCCAGCATGTGGTCTATGATTGATTGCTCACTTTCGTTGTTCGAGTCAAACGTACTGACATCGGGCTTCACGCTGGAAGTCGAACACGCCAAACGGCTAATCAAAACGATTGGTATGATTGACCTCTTTGGTGCCGAGGTTGGACTGCTGAACACGAAGTCGGTATTGAGCAATGCAGTCTATGGCGATTTCACCCATTCTGAAACCCGGGACTCCGGGAACCTATTGCGCATTCTAGAGGAGAGGTCAATCTTGACCTTCAGACGATCAAATCAGACGTTCCATTTGTGGCAAGGTAGCGACATCAATATTGAAAGACTAATCCTGACAGAAGTCGACAAAATCAGTACGGGTTTTGACTACGCAGGAATGCTGAATCGCTATTTCCGTCAGCCTCCGCTTGCGGCTAGGAAGTTACATATTGAGCTCGGCACTTTTCGCTATGTCACATGGCAGTATGGTGATCCACAAGACTTGCCGGACCTCTCTCACATGGAAGGCGATGGCACTATCATGTGCATAGTCGCGGACAAAGCGGATAGGGAACCATTAGGTGAACAGTTTCGTCGATTAGATCTACCTGACAACGCTATAGTATTATTACTTGAGTTATCGAAAAGGCACCGGGAGGCTATTAAGACTTACACAGCTATCCGGAATCTTTTGGAAGAACACCAACCCCTGGTCAAAGACAGAATCGCAAGAAGAGAAATACAAGAACTCGAATTACAGTACAAGCAGAAATTGGAGACTTTTTTCCAGGGGCCGTATAGAGGCCCTATGTCAATAGAATACCTTGATACACATCATAAATGGAAGAGAATCTCTTGGGATGATGTAGGAAAGCTTGTTTCTAAACGTCTACAAAGACATTTTAAATATACACCCGCAATCAACAATGAACTTATCAATACGGACATACCTTCTCCATCCGCCATGGTTGGCCTCAAGACTCTAGTCCGTGCAATGATAGAAAGTCCAGACAAAAGACAACTAGGCATTAGAAGCTACGGACCGGAGTACAGCATATACTTGAACGTACTTGAAAGAACAGGGATACATCGGGAGGAAAATGGAAAGTTCGGATTCCATGAGCCCAACGGAGGAGATCGGGCTCTGAAAATTGTGTGGGACTACCTGACATTACAGATAGAAACTGCGGCACTTGACAGGGCACGTGTTTCCCTTATGGATCTAGAGAACTCACTAATAATAGCTCCTTATGGATTGAAGAGGGGTGCAGCAAAGCTCTTAGTTTTCTCCAATGTGTTTAGCCGCCTAGCAAACATTTGCATGTACGAAAAGGAATCATTTGTGCCTCGGATATACCGCGATACGTTGGATCGTATGCTGAAGCTTCCTCAAAACTTCTCGCTTCAATATGTGGAAACGAACGGAGTACATCAATACCTAACCAAACGAATCTATGAAATAGTCAAAAACGAAACAAAGGAAACAGTGACACTGGTAGATGCTGTCACTCCCTTAGTACAATTTGCAAATAGACTACCTTGTTACACGAAAAACACTAGGAGTCTGTCACCTCGCAGTAGAACGATGTTGCAGGTTCTGCTTACTGCGACACAACCAGAAGAACTCATCTATACGCAATTACCTTCTGCTCTAGGTATTCCTCGAGTTTCCGGGGACAGTAGTAGGCGTGCATTAAATACCTATCTCAGCATATTTGAAGAATCGTACGAAGAATTGAGAAACGCAAGAGATGAATTAATAAGGAGATGTTTTGTTCACTTGGTAAAGACTTGGAATCTTGCCAACAAAGACATTGTTTCAATTAGGGTTCTACTGAGGAAAAGGATCCATTCTGTGAAGGCATTGATGACCGATGGAAGACTTAAAGCGTTTGCTAGTCGAGTGGTGGATGAGGCTAGTTCTCATGATCAGTGGCTGTTGTCGGTAGCCTCTCTCCTTGCAAACAAACCTATAGATGACTGGACAGATAGCGATGAGAGTCTCTATGTGTCTGAATTGAAGCTACGCTTTTTGCAGATAGAGGAACTAAGACCCTACGCTCGGTTATATGCTCTGTCACGGGGGAAGCTCAGTTGTCGTACAGAGAAGTTGGCAAAACAATTTATAGAGTTCCTTGAAAATGTTGAGGGAACAAACGAGGATAAGCTAGTTGCTCTGGGTAGAGTGTACGACAAATTCTACAAGGAAAGAAATGTTGAAAGCTAGACACATTCTAGGAATCTCGGGTGGGAAGGACAGCGCAGCTCTTTCAGTCTATTTGAGAGACCGTGTGCCTGCCATGGAATACGTGTTCTGTGATACGGGAAAAGAGCTTCCCGAGACGTATGACTTCATCTCAAGACTGGAAGCTTACCTGGGGAAACACATTGTTCGTCTTCCAAGAGAGTTACCTGGCTATAGTGATAAGTATGACTTTGATCATTGGCTCGAGATGTTTGGCGGGATGCTACCATCCAAACGCGTACGATGGTGCACGAGAACCTTGAAGCTCCAACCTTTTGAAATATTCGTTGGCGACAACTTGGTCTACAACTATGTTGGAATACGGGCAGATGAGTTTAGACAAGGGTATATATCACACAAAGAGAACATAGAAACGGTTTTCCCCTTTGTGGAAGATGGGGTCGACAAGGCCCAAGTCCTACATATTTTGAGGGATGCCGGCCTTGGCCTACCTGAATACTACAAGTGGCGTTCACGTTCAGGCTGCTATTTCTGCTTCTTTCAGCGAAAAGACGAATGGGTTGGGTTGAAGCAGAATCACCCGGAATTGTTTGAGAGGGCTAAGGCATACGAAAAAGATAAGTTTAAATGGCGAAGAGATATGAGTCTAGAGCAACTCGAGCATCCCCAAGTGATGGCAGAAATAAAGAGAAGCTTTGAAAATCGTGCTGTTGGTATGCGTAAACTTCGCTCTAGAGCGCCTCTTATTGAAGTATTAGATGATGTACGAGATTATGAAGATGATGAAAAACCATGTTTGATTTGTCACCTGTAGACAACTACTCATTCTTTGTAGATTTACTAGCACATGTACAGCTAGTGAGGGTTTTCAATGCTTAGGGATTTGGTAAAAATCAAATCAATTTACATGCTACCCGAAGACAATCTGGTTCAAGAAGTAATTATTCCAAGTTTAGCAATATCAAAAAATTGTGATTGCATGGCAGGGTTTTTTGGTAGCGGCTCATTGCGTGAAATGGCTCCAGGATTAGCTGAATTCCTGAAGCGGCCAGAAGCGCGAATGAGATTACTGGTGAGTCCGTATCTGACTGTTGAAGACCAAAGGTCAATCAGACAGGGCTTGAGTAAAGCTCCCGAGATCATAGCAAAGCGGTTGGAAGAGCTTTACGGAAGTGCAGAAGTCGATACTAGTGCCCTTGTGAAGCATACCCTAGTTTGTCTAGCATACCTCATAGCAGTTCACAGAATCGAGATAAAGATTGTTATCGTAAGAAATGGTTTGTTTCACCCGAAGGTCAGAATTTTTTCCGATGGACAGGACTTCATTATCGCCCATGGATCCAGTAATTTAACGGTTCCTGGATTGACTACTAACGTGGAGCAAGTCGTCATCTCTAAATCGTGGGCTAGTGCTCACCAGGAGGGAATTGTCCAACGATTAAGAGAAGAATTCGAGAAAACCTGGAGTAACAGGAAGAGGGATTATAGTCTTATATATGATCTACCTACAGCGTTCGAGAAGAACATAGTCAGAGACTATGAACCCAAATCGCTACCTACGGTTCAAGATTTCTGGGATGCATGGGAGCATGATTCACGACTTGGTTTGGTACGGACGTCAGATAAACGGTATTCGGATTCTGGGAGGGGTTCTACAGGCGAGAGGAGCTTCGAAATTCCTTATGATGTCGAATATGAAAGGGGCGATTTCTCGCATCAAGGAAGAGCTGTCAAGGCCTGGGAGGGTGCGAAAAGACAAGGTATTCTTGCAATGGCGACTGGTTCTGGAAAAACAATAGCCTCTCTAATAGCAGCTAGACGACTTTTTGACAAGGCGCGTCCTCTGCTATTAGTTATTGCTGCTCCTACCTTACCTCTCATTATGCAGTGGGTAGATGAGGTAAAAGAGTTCGGCTTGGAACCAGTTGTTCCGGGATGGGAAAGCAATAGGCGGTCGAAGCTTGCTCGAGTGCAGCAATCAGTGCGTAACCTGGAATTAGGAATCAATGAAGTAGAATGTCTGGTAATTACTCACAATCTCTTGTGCGATTCTTCGTTTCATGGTGAATTGGATCGGTACCGTGGTGCAGCAATGCTGATAGGGGACGAGGCACACAATCTGAGCGTGCCAAGTTTTCTGGATTCTCCTCCTGAGATGTTCAAATATCGTTTGGGTCTATCGGCAACACCGGAAAAAGAATACGATGTTAGCAAATCCGATGAGCTGAAAGCCTATTTTGGGGATGTGGTTTTCCGATTCACACTTAAGGAAGCAATCGGAAAATGTCTTGTTCCCTATGAATACTATGTTCACACAGTGTCGCTAACACCCCTTGAGTATGACGAATGGGTGGAACTGAGTGTTAAATTGAAATCATTAGGTTGGCAATGGAAGAGTGACCGGGACGGTAAGGATGCCAAACTTTCCTCAAGAACAAAGGGACTACTGCGGAAGAGACGAATCATCCTAGAACAGGCTACTAGTAAGGTTGCATTGCTGGGTGAGATTTTGCGAACACATAATCCTCGTAGCATACGGCATACACTAGTTTATGTCAGCGACAAGAAGAGAGAACAGCTGAACTCGGTGAATCGTTTATTAATGGATGATCTAGGTCTGCTGATTCACCAGATCACCTACGAGGAGAACAGCGGAAAGACAAGCCTAACTAGTCGGTTACTCGATGATTTTGCGGGAGGAGGTGGCATCCAGGTATTGACTGCCATGCGAGTTCTTGATGAAGGGGTAGATATTCCGGAAGTTGCCACTGCCTATATTCTAGCTAGTACGACGGTGGAACGTCAGTGGATACAACGACGGGGAAGAATACTGCGTAAGTGTTCCAGGACCAACAAAGAACGAGCATTTATACATGATTTCTTGGTCATTCCCCCTGTGGGCGTTGAAATTGTCGGGGGTGGGGACTATGTCCGAAGGATCCTGCAAGGAGAGTTGAAACGTGTTATGTCTTTCGCTGCAACATCAATAAATGCATCACGTCCAAATGGGGCGATAGCCGTAATCGAGCCCATTATGGAGAGATACTTTCTGTGATTCCGCGATAAAGTCGCGAAAGGAGACTCAACATAAGATGGCAGCTACCAGAGCGAGGTTGCTTGATGCCTTCAGCAAACAAATCAGGCAAATAGAAGAGAAATGTCCAGGCTATCAGAAGGAGCTAATAAATACGATCGCAGATATTGTTCAGGCTGAGCGTGACCACGAGATTCGTTCTACCAACATTCAGCAAAAAGTCTCTGACTATTGCTCCAGGCTAGGAGGTTTCCTAGATAAAGGAACATAGAGTGCCAGGAGAGTGCCTAGGGGTCCTACATTAACGAGGAGGAGCAAGTATGAAATTCATTGAAGTAAGATTCCGGAATTTTCGTATACTTCACGATCTAAGAATAAACTTTTCAACTAACTCTCGTCTCCCATTTACAGTACTGCGCGCAGAGAACGCTACGGCAAAGACGACTATTCTTTCTGCCCTACAATGGATTCTATTCGGGGAAGACGGCCTTCCTTTGCATGGGAAAGGTTATCGGATACACCATTTGGATTGGAATGTCGAAGATTCTAAAACGGTCGACATAGAGGTGGAGCTTAAGTTCGAACACACGTTTGAAAGACATGATCCCGGGGGAAGCTTGATCAAGACCACTCAGGCGTATCTTGCTCGAAGGACTGCAGAAGAGGAAATTTTGGGCCCCAATCAGTGGAATCGAACAAAGAGCCTCTTTACTATGTATAAGCAAAGCAATAGCGGATGGACACCTGTTCCGAACGCAGAGATTCGACTTCGGCAGATCATGGGATCGAATCTGAAAGACATATTTTTCCTGGATGGGGACAGAGCCCTGACTTTCATCACTTCTGACATCTCGAAAAATGATAAACGAAAACTGGTGCGCAGTGCAATAAGAGATATGCTAGATGTTGAAATACTGGAAAAAGTACGGAGCCGAGTAGACAAGACTATCAGTCAGATTCGTACCAAAGAGCGAGATTTTCCTGAAGCTAAGGAAGTCGTCGAGACTGGTGATCGTGTTACGGAATTGAAGAATAAGCTGCACAAGAAAGAAGAGAAGCTCAAGGGTATTAACTCCGACCTAGCTGGGATTCTGCCGCTAATAAAGGGCACTGAAGACAAGATCAAAGATGTATTAGTGAAAGGTGACAAGGAGAAACTGAAAGAAGAGCTGAGCACAGCACAGGTTGATTTGGTTAACGTTCGGAAAAGATCGAAGGAACTGGCAGGTGAGCACAGCGAACTGTTTGGTGCCGAGTCATTGAACCTACATTTGTTAGCCAATGATGTTCAGCGTACTGATCGTCTACTAGATAAACTGGAGAAAAAAGGGCAGATTCCGAGGAGCGCTCTGCCAATTCTGCGCGGGTATCTGCAGACTGAGGAATGTATATGCCAAAGACCGTTAACCAAGGGTAGTATCGAGTACAAGCGCGTGGAGGAGCTCATTGCGCGACAGGAATCAGCATCAGAGACCGACGATCGACTTACCCAACTTCTCTACATAGCGAGCGGGAAACTGCACGATTTAGAGCAAGGCGATCCTAAGTGGCAATCAGAAGTCAGAAGAGTCATTAGTGAGAGAAATGATATGGAAAAAAGTGTCAAGGAAATCGAAACCAAAGTGAAACAACTGGAGACAACGGTTGCCGGACTACCTGATGCCAACATCACTTTTCTGACGAGTCAACTAAAGATGTATCGAGAACAGAAGACTGAACTAGATCAGAACAAAGGGGGCCTTGAGGCCGAATTGCCTGTACTGAAGGGAGCGGCCAGAATAGAGACAAATAGATACGAAAAACTCCTTAGCAAGAGCAAGGCATCCAAGCGACTGAAATCTGATTATCTTGCTGCGGCAGACGTGTTTGGCGTTATAGATGAAGTATATAAAGCAATAGAGAAGAGTGAAATCCCCGAGGTCAGCGAGACCATGAATCGTTTCTTCCTTGACATGATTCGGTCAGATCCGGAACGAAATGCCATCATGCGCAGGGCTGAAGTAACCAAAGACTACGACATAACTGTCTACGGTCCTAAGAAGCGAATACTGAATACCGACAGTGATCTCAATGGTGCTTCCCTGCGTGCACTAACACTGTCGTTCGTTCTATCCCTCATTAAAGTGAGCGGTGTAGCAGCACCCAACGTCATTGATACTCCTTTGGGCATGATGGATCCGTTAATAAAACAGTCAGTGTTGGAAATTCTGGTTTCAAACTCAGTTCAACCCATCCTGTTTCTTACGAGTTCTGAGATCAGAGACTGCGAAGGTTTCCTTGACGAAAAAGCTGGATTGGTCACCACTCTGATTAACACCTCACATTATCCGGAAAAACTGAAGAACGAACCTCCTGGTGGCTCATTCCCCCGGGCTATTACATGTAGCTGCAACCATAGACAATTCTGTGATATTTGTGAATTGGCTAACAACGCAGGATCCAATCTGCAGAGACGCACACCATAAGGAGGCGCAGGTGTCATGCCACATTATAATCCTTTCCAAAATAGCGAACTAAGAATTCCCAAAGTCCATCAGGAACAAGTGGAACAGTTTTGTCAGACCCAACCGGGAGGAGGGCCTAGACCTTCTCCGGATGATAGCCCCTTTCCTCGCCAGGTTGATTTCTGGTTCCTAGCTGTATGCATAGGGGCCAAGAACAGGGATAGGAAAGCCGAAGTCAACAAATGGCATAGATTCAATATAGGGACTGTTCTTGATCCTCATATGGTAGAACTACTAGAACTACTAGCCATATCTATTGAGGGGGATGCTTGGGTCATAGAGAAACCTTCGCGGGTAATCGAAATTGCCAACGAATTGGCAGCAATTGGAGTACCTGAAGTGATTGACATGCTGAATGATGGTAAAGCACTGTCAGTTTGGAATCTAACAGATCGGCTGCGGGAGAGATACTTTACGGACTGATTTGAGAAAAGACGCTTCACCATTGATGAGGCAATAAGTAAGTCGAGGGAAACAGCAGTCCCCTGCAGACTCGTTTCACAGTTCTGCTAAGGTTCGGAGCTAGGTTCTCCTGTCAAGATCAAAACTTGGAAGGATGCTGAGGCTGGTTCGATGTGCTTCATCTCAATTAAACTGAACTAATTTGGCCTTTGATTGCGGCCTTCCATCGATACACGGAGTGATTGCACCACTTTTGATAATAGTCTAGAGAGGTCTCGCATTATGTTGGTCTCGGGCGGTAAGGAGGTGCTCTGAGTTTTGTTGGCGATGACGAATTACGCGCATGGGTCTTTCACATCGTTCTTTGAAAAAAACGTTAAGCTACAATTCTTACACCAAAACAGTGACTCACTTTTTTTCTCTTTTTGTTGTTTTATGAATTTCCTCGATCGCCTGATCTATGTCTATTTTCACTGCCTTCCTACTCGAAATATAGTCCGCAATGTGTGCGAATTTTTCCAGTTTTGTTTGGGGTTTAACCGGTGCCCAACGTCCCATGTGAGCCTGCACAATTGTCATTATTTCAGCATAATGAGGAGAATTTTGCAAAGACTTGGTTTTCTTCTGAACTAAAGAACCATGTCCAGGTATCATGGTACTCGACGCTTCATCTTCAGAGCCTTGACAGCATATGTCATGAACTATCATTGCTCCGACTAGCAGGTCCCTTTCCAACTCGGTTAGTTGCTCCATTCTTGCTAAATGGTACGCTATATAGACAGAACGTCTAGTATGGAGAACTTTTCCCCCGATTCTATCTTCGTCAGATGGATGCCATTTTCCAGAACTTGAACTTGGAATTTGCCAGAAATATTTAGGGGCCAAATTAAGAATTTTGACAACTAAATCCTTAATTTGCGTACCTTTTATGAGGTCCAATTCATTCTCAAAAAGTCTTGCTCTATCAGTCCGGTCCATAACGGTTAGTACGGACCTCTTTCCGTTGTTTACAAATCTTCTCTTTTAACAGACTCTCATTAATTCGGAGCCATTCTTTTTGCATTTCGCAATATCCTGACCATCTTCGCCACAGCCCCGTTGCTTCTGTTTTGCCAATTATTGGTTTGTCTCTTTTTTTGCCTAGAGCAGCCCAAACATATAGGAGTGAGCGATATGGATTTAACCCCCTACCAAAAGTCCGACCAATTTTTTCATTTTGTCTTATCACATGGTTTGAGAGATAAATTGCCTGTGTGATTAAGAACAGACCTACGAGAAAGGGGACTATTAGATAAACGCGATCTACAGGAAATCTTCCTAAGATTAACATGGCGATGGTGCTTATGACACCCACGGAAAAGAAAAGCGAGGAAAAAATCTGAAAGTAAAAGGAAGTTCGACACAAATACCCCATTGTAAGAACTATCTTTCTTGTATGATCAGGCACATATTCGTCAAACAGGTTAAACCAAGCACTTACGACACTCTTTTGACTCAATGGCGTATTGCAGGAAGACCTCTTATCGCAGTAAGTACAGCGTTTCAAAAGAAACTTGCTGGGGAAATCCTTTTGGAAATGATCAGCTTCATGAAACCAACCGCGACCATATTGAATTATGTCTCGACTATCGATCACGAGACTAAAAATAAAAGCCGCGAAGAAATAAATAATACTCTGACTGGAAATAATTTGGCTTGGCACTGAAACATTGAAGAATGCATGTAAATATAGTGTCAGCACTAAAACAATATACCCGCCTGGTAGCATAAATCTGAAAAACTCATATATGTTAAATGGCATGGACATCGTAGGCCACTCCGAATTAGCCCTATCTAAAGCTGCTTTTCTCTTGCGGCTGCCTGAACCGCATATAAATCTAATTTTTCGGCTCCGCTTTTTTATTATAGCAAAGTCTTCGTTCGAGTAAAGTGGCCCACCGGAATTAGGATTGAGACTTCTTATTTGCGTGCTTTGCATAGATATTAGGTAAGTGCGATTGGTGTCCAAATAGTGTCCATGTAGGGGGCAAAATGAGGCAAATTCAGGCAAACTGGTGAGGAAGGAAAATCACTTGGAAGGATTGTCTAAAGCAGGTGTGGTTCTCCTGGACTTGGTTTTGGGATTTGCTGTTTTCGGCTTGGAAGGCCGATGCTCTACCACTGAGCTGTCTATTCTACCTTAGGCGTCCTAGTTAATTTTCTATTGTTTTTGGGCAAAAATACAGCATGGAGATATCTAATTGACCGGCGCTGAGATTTGGGCTAGCGTGCCCTGAGCCGGTGTTGTACAGGAATGTTGTAGATTGGGATCACCATATCTTCCTCAAAAAAAGTTCTAACTTCGTTACGTTCCCGGTGGGGAGCCATCCTGAGGAATAGAATCCTAGATCCCGTTTAACTACCAATACTCCAACTTAAGAGACGCCCAATGGCTACGACCAATCTCTCTTGTGACGAACTGAGTTTCAATTCAATATTAAATGTGTAATTTAATCCGTAATATATCACAAGGAGGGAGAAAGCGACGGCTCGACATTTCAATCCCCCATTTTCTGATCCTTGGTCTAACACAAAAACTGGACCGATTCTTAGGGGGGCAGGTCAGTAGGGTAAGATGGCTTTCAAATAAGCCTATATAACCTTATTTGCAGATTCACTAAAGGTACAATTCAGACTACCCTGGTTCTATAATTGCTTAGTTGGTTCAGGTCCTTTGTGCTCATAGATATAGGAAAATACCTGGTCTTTAGAAATTTCTCTTTCCCCCTCATCTGTTTGGACCACTATAGTTGGTCCTTTGTCAGAGGTAAGAGTAAGAAGTTCGCCTCCATAATCAATCTTCGTCTGGACTGTCCATTTCTTTC
>SDBT01006062.1_pt1 | contig 20185 bp, 18 predicted proteins | sample 2277101 | NCBI WGS metagenome assembly SDBT01 (sample SAMN10404973, study PRJNA504765) | marine sediment metagenome | isolation source: marine sediment core GS10_PC15, 103 cmbsf | place: Arctic Ocean: Southern Knipovich Ridge | collected 2010 | reverse complement strand
AATGGAGGGACTGTCAGTTTGAAACCAGCCTCTGAAGACCGGCAGCAGAATTTGTAGAGAGATGAATGAGGCATCAACCGTTATTACGCTCACCGGTTCGGGCAGCCGCTCTAAATATCTGGCGTTTTGTTTCTCCATAACGACAACGCGCGGTTCCTGCCGAATTTTCCAATGCAGGATGCCTTTGGCGACATCTACGGCATACACACGCGCGACCCCATGCTGCAGCAGGCAATCTGTGAACCCGCCCGTCGAAGCGCCCACATCCGCGCACACCAATCCTTTTACGTCAAATTGAAACGAATCCAGCGCCGCAGCCAGCTTATCTCCGCCGCGCGAAACGAAGCGTGGTCCCTGATCGACAGTCAGCGCCGCATCCGGGACGACTTTTGTTGATGGTTTGAACACGATCTGGTCGTTCACGCGCACCTGCCCAGCCATAATCAACTTCTGAGCCTGATTGCGGCTCTCCACCAGGTCACGTTCAACGAGTAAGAGATCAAGACGCACCTTTGACATGCACCAATTTTAGCACGGGAGGGAATATAATTGGGCGTTGTTCAAATGGTGAGTGAGGTGGGCACTTGATTGGGAGGTTTAAGAACTTGCAAGTGTGTCAAATTATTATGAATTTATTTGCTTACTTTAATGTTCTGATTTTTTGTTACACACAACGGAACGATAAGAATCCGCTCAACCCATCTCCCCTATCCCCTTACTTTTATGCTATCATTGCAGTATGTTGGTTGAAACGCTCACCGCAATCGTCAAGACCATGCGGCCACGCCAGTGGACCAAGAACCTGGTCATCTACGCGCCGTTGGTCTTCGACCGCCAGTTGGGATTGAACAACCTGCCTGTTTTTTTCATCACGACCGTCGGGTTTGTCATCTTCTGTCTGCTGTCCGGGGTGGTTTACATCATCAACGATATCGCGGATTACGAAGCCGACCGCAATCATCCTGAGAAACGTAGCCGTCCAATTGCTTCAGGGCAATTACAGGTTTCCACCGCCTGGGGAGCTGCGATAGTAATTCTGGTTGTTATTTTCCCGCTTTCATATCTGCTTTCGCCTGCCTTCGCGGGAGTGGCGGCGGCATATTTCCTGCTCAACCTGGCGTATTCCAAATGGTTGAAACACGTCACATTGATCGATGTGCTCGTGATTGCGCTTGGGTTTGTGTTAAGGGTCTTGGCAGGGGCGGTGTTGATCACTGTGGCGCGCTTCTCCCCCTGGCTGTATGTGGTTACCACGCTGGGCGCCTTATTGCTGGGGTTTGGTAAACGACGGGCTGAAATTGGGTTATTAGCAGACGACGCAAATACGCACCGTAAGGTGCTCGATGGCTATACGATTCCGCTGCTCGACCAGTTGATCACAATCGTGGCGGCAACGATAATCATCGCATACAGCCTGTACACATTCTCAGCGCCAAATTTGCCCAGCAACAACATCATGATGCTCACCATCCCGTTTGTCCTATACGGCATCTTTCGATATCTTTACCTGCTCCAGGTTGAGCAAAGCGGCGGCGCGCCGGAAGAACTTTTGCTTTCCGACAGACCCCTGCAAATTTCGATCATCCTGTGGGGCGTTTCTATACTGGCTATATTCTATGTTTTTTAATTTGTGTTCTTTATGGTAAATCCATAAACCAATCTTTAAGTTCTCTGTTGTAAAAAAAGCAATGCCAGCGTTTATAGCCACTGCACCCGGGAAGATCATTTTGTTTGGCGAACACGCGGTCGTATATGGGAGACCGGCGATCGCAGTGCCTGTAGATAATGTCCGAGCTAGAGCGGTCGTCATGGCTGACCCTCGCGGTCAGTTTGGTGAGATCCGAATTAAATCACCTGATGTGGGTCTTGAAACCAACCTCGAGGAACTTCCTGAAGATCACCCGATCCGTGCAGCCGTGGAGGGGGTTCTCTCTGAGCTTGGGATCGCCCGAGCACCTGCCTGCACATTGCGGATAACATCGACAATCCCCATATCCGCGGGGATGGGTTCCGGGGCGGCAGTGTCGGTAGCAATCATGCGAGCGTTTCCGAGTTTTTTAGGGAATCCGTTATCGAACGCGCGTGTTTCCGAACTGGCTTTTGAAGTGGAAAAGATTCACCACGGGACTCCCTCCGGGATTGACAATACCGTTATTACATACGGCATGCCGGTTTATTATGTGCGCGGTCAGCCGCTTGAGACCTTGCGCCTGCCATCGCCATTCAAGATCATAATCGGCGACACGGGTCTACACAGTTCGACTGCGCTGGCGGTGGGTGAACTGCGGCGCGCCTGGCAGATGGATCAAGACAAGTACGAAGCCATCTTTGATTCAGTCGCAGGAATTGTCAAAGGTGCCCGCTCAGATATCGAAAACGGAAATACAGATGGGATTGGCCCACTGATGTACCAAAACCACGAATACCTGCGCCAGATTGGAGTATCCTCACCCGAACTTGACCGTCTGGTGGAAGCTGCACGAAGTGCCGGAGCCGCGGGCGCCAAGCTCTCCGGCGGCGGGAAGGGTGGCAATATGATCGCTTTATCAAATGATGGAGACGCTTTCGAGATTGAATCCGCATTGCGAAACGCAGGTGCAGTCCGCACAATCGTAACTACTATCGAAGAATCAAAATCTATTCAAACCGATGCATAGTCAAACATCAGAAACCTCAAATCTGCAATTCCTGAAGTTGGGTGGTTCGCTGATCACCGATAAGACCAGGTCGCACACCGCACGTATGGATGTGATAACCCGGTTGGCTGAGGAGATCGCTCGGGTCTATAAAAAAAATCCCAAACTGAGACTGGTACTCGGTCACGGTTCGGGTTCATTCGGACACATGCCGGCTAAGAAATACGGCACTCGTTTGGGGGTAAGCACGGGTACTGAATGGCGCGGTTTCGTCGAGGTGTGGCAGGAAGCGGCGGCTCTCAACCATATCGTGCTTGGGGCGCTGTCCGGCGCAGGATTGCCGGCAGTAGCCTTCCCACCTTCGGCAAGTGTGATCGCTTCTGATGGAGAGGTCACTGTTTGGGATTTAGAACCCATGCAGGCGGCTTTAAAATCGAATTTGCTTCCGGTCGTGTATGGCGATGTTGTATTCGATCGCATCCTGGGCGGCACGATATTGTCCACCGAAGACCTGTTTGATTATCTTGCGCCGCAGCTCGATCCTGATTGCATACTGTTAGCCGGGTTAGAACCCGGTGTATGGGCGGATTACCCAATTTGCAGTCGCTTGATCCCGGAGATCAATACTGATAATTTTGGAGAAGTCATCCCCTCTTTAGGCGGCTCCGCAGCCACTGATGTGACCGGTGGGATGGCGAGCAAAGTGCAGCAGAATTTTGACTTGGTCAAAAAAGTGCCGGGTCTGGAAGTCCAAATTTTCTCGGGAGAGGAGCCCGGTAAATTAGCTCGTGCTTTATCAGGAGAGCGGCTTGGAACAGTGCTGCGAACTTAGGGGTTCGGTGTAAGGACGTCATGACCGATAAGTAATTCTTTGAATCGAGAATATAAACAAAAAGCTCCGGTTGTTTTTTCGCCGGAGCTTTTGTCTTACATGGTTCGAACTTCAATCCAAATAAGGATTTAGTTTATGAAATGAAATCGCAGGGATTCTTCGCCCTTATAAAAGTTCGTCGATTGGGGTGCACTGCATCCCGAATGCATCCGCAACGCCCTGATAGGTGACCATGCCCTTGACCACATTAGCGCCATATTTTATCTCCGGGTTCTCCTGCATGGCTTTCTTCCAGCCCTTATTTGCAATTTCCAGCGCGTAAGGTAAGGTGGCGTTAGTTAATGCAACGGTGGAGGTCTTTGCGACTGCACCCGGCATATTCGCCACGCAATAGTGCACAACACCATCGACTACATAGATTGGATCATCGTGGGTGGTCGCTTTAGATGTATCGAAGCACCCGCCCTGGTCGATGGAGACATCCACAATCACTGTTCCAGGCTGCATGGTTGACAGCATATCGCGGGTAATGAGACGCGGAGCTTTTGCACCTGGTATTAACACTGCGCCCACGATAACATCGGCAGTTTTCACCAGCTCGCGGATGGTTGATGGAGTGGACATCAAAGGAAAGCAGTTGCTGGGCATCACGTCGCTTAAATAACGCAGGCGGTCCAGGTCTTTATCAAGCACATAAACTTTTGCGCCCAATCCACACGCCATTTTGGCGGCATTTGTCCCGACCACACCACCACCAATAATTACGACCGTGCCTGGATCGACGCCTGGCACACCGCCTAACAGAACCCCGTGACCACCCTGGGTCATTTCCAGATATTTTGCTCCCTGCTGAATGGCCATCCTGCCAGCCACTTCGCTCATCGGGGTTAACAGCGGTAAGGAACCGTCTTCTTTCTGGATGGTTTCGTAGGCGATATCGATTGAACCGCTCTTGAGCAGGACGTCGGTGAGCTTTTCAGCAGCCGCCAGGTGTAGATAGGTGAAAACAATCTGGTCTTCTCTGATGAGATCATATTCGGGCGGCAGAGGTTCTTTAACGTGCATCACCATGTCGGCACGTTCGAAAATTTCGCCCGGGGTGGATACAATTTCAGCGCCGTGCTCGATATACACGGTGTCTTCGAATCCGCTGCCAATACCGGCAGATTTCTCCACCAGGACTGTATGCCCGCTGTCTTTAATCACTTCAACTCCGGCGGGAGTCATCGAAACGCGATTTTCTTCAGTCTTGATTTCTTTGAGAATGCCAACGATCATTCTAGACCTCCGTTGTCTGATTGGGTTTGGCCTGATTGGTCCTTATTGGTTGTTATTGGAATAATTAATATTATAATCTAATGACCAATCGCTGGATGAACAAAAGTCATAAAAAAGGGGGGATTTTCTTCAGTAGTTGAAGTTTTGGCGTATGAACTCACCGCTGCGAAGAGCACAAAAACGCACCTGGTTGGTTTTGTCCACCGCCGGGTGAACTTTGTGCTTTATTAGTGTGGTTTCAAGAGCCGGATACGGTTGGTCTGACTCAAATCGCCTGGCATGCGGGACATATGAAACTGCTAGTGCTACCGGTCTTGATCTTTTCGATCGTTGTGCCGCATCGCGGGCAAGGATTATTTTCCTTATACCCGATAAAGATGTCGTCCATTGTAAAGCCGCCTTTCACCCCATACAGATTGACTTCATAAAAAGCGCCCCCTTTGTCAATGCTCGGCTGTAATCCATCGTGGATCGCTATTGACAGTCGCTCGATATCTTCCTCACCCAGGTTGTCGATCGTTTGCAGAGGGTGCAGTCGAGCCAACCAAAGGATGTCGTGAATATATGCGTTGCCTATACCTGAGATTTTGGATTGGTCAAGCAGGAATGATTTGATGCGCCCGCGCCTGCCATCTAGCAATTGGCGCAGTTCGTCCTGACTCACATCAAGCGCGTTGGGTCCCAGTTTGGCGGTCATGGCATGCCCTTCAAGATCGTCGATAGGCGCATAGTGGGCGTAGCCGAACCACCAGAAATTAACCGCAAGACTGCTCCTGTCGTCGAAGTCGAAGATCAAACGCCGCTTTTCGGGCAGGTTAGCTCGGGTCGTGAGCAGTATCTCACCACCCATGCCAAGGTTGATCAGCAGCCAGCCTTGAGTGGTCTCGATGAAGATCCATTTTCCGCGCGGGGTAACATCGAGAATTTGGGTACCGTGGAGGGCATTAATAAACTGATCTTCTGGGATATTGAGAGATTTGGGTTGGATCACTTCGATATCCGTGATCGTCTTCCCGACTAATTCCTGTTTCATCTCTCGTGCTCTGACGTTTATTTCAGGCAGTTCGGGCATTGTTCTATCCTCAAGATAAAAATGTCAATCGAATAAACCTTCAACGCTCAAGTATCTCTGCCCGGTATCCGCAAAGATGCACACGATGACCCTCCCAGAGTTTTCGGGTTTGCGTGCGATCTCGAGGGCAGCATACGCCGTCGCCCCGGAGGATATACCCACCAGTAAACCTTCGCTTCTAGCAATCTGGCGGCAGCTTTCGAAAGATTGATCCTCGCTCACCAAAAAAATCTCATCAATGATTTCACGATCAAGCGTGTCGGGGACAAAGCCCGGCGTGGTGCCCATCATGCGGTGGGGGTTGAAAATTCCTTGAGATATGTACGGCGATTCAGCGGGCTCCACAGCCACCAGCCGCACTTCGGGTTTCATTTCTTTCAGGTAGCGACCTGCTCCGCAAATCGTGCCCCCGGTTCCCAAACCGGCAACCAGGATGTCAACTCGTCCGTCTGTGTCTTCCCAAATTTCTGGTCCAGTGCTCTGGAAATGGGCTTTTGGATTGGACGGATTGGTATGCTGTCCAACGTAGAAATATTCTGGGTGAACGACCAGAATTTCCTTGAGTCGCTGCCTGGCTCCTTCCGTCCCCAGGGAGGCAGGCGTCAGGATTAGCTCTGCTCCCAGTGCAGCCAGAATTTTTCTGCGTTCCAGACTTTGAATTTCAGACATCACTAATATGGCATTGTAGCCTTTGATGGCTGAAATGAAAGCCACTGCCATGCCGGTGTTGCCGCTGGTCATTTCAATCAAGGTGCTGCCTGGCTGAAGGAGACCTGACTGCTCCGCATCTTGAATTATCTGCAGTACAGGTCGATCTTTCAAGCTCATCGGGTTCATGAATTCGCACTTGGCGAAAATTTCCCACTCACCAGCGAATCTCTCCAGTCGAAGAAGAGGCGTCTTTCCTATCATCCCGGTTAAATTGCGATAAACATTCATCAGAATAAAAAACCTATCGACTCGCTAATCCGCCTGCAGTTTCACCGCCATCGATCACATAGCAGTGACCGGTAATATAAGCGGCATCCTCGGATGCCAAAAACGCGCATAGGGCAGCCACCTCTTCCGGTTGGGCGTGTCGCCGCAGAGGTATTTTACTATTGACCGTCTCCAACATTTCGGGAGTGTATTCCGCCTCCTGCATAGGAGTCAGGACGTAACCAGGGCAGACCGCGACCACTCGCACAGTCGGAGCTAATTCCAACGCCATTGAGCGGGTCAGCTCGATCACACCAGCCTTGGATGCGTTGTAATCGGCGTAGTATGGATAGCCCAGCAGTCCGTTTGTCGAAGCCATGTTGATGATTACACCGCTTCCTGTTGCTTTCATGCGCCTGGCAGCCCCCTGGGCGACATAAAAGACTCCGTCCAGATTGGTGTTGATCACCTGGCGCCATTCTTCGGTTTTAATGTCCAGGAAAGGATGGCGTATGCTGATGCCGGCGTTATTGATCAGCACATCCAACCCATTCCACAGGTCATCCAATTGAGTAAAGGCAACCTTCACTTGCTCAGTATCTGACACGTCCGCTGTTATTACCCCGTTGAGCTCGGGCAGCTCTTTCCGAATAGTCTCACAAGCCGCGGAGTCGCAGTCCAATACCAGGACACGCGCGCCTTCCCCGATAAAACGTTTTGCCGCAGCAGCGCCAATTCCACCCGCGCCGCCGGTGATGAGAACCCGTTTATCTTTTAATCCTTTCATTTTGTCACCTTTTTGTGAATAAATCCCACGAGCCGATCACAGCGCCGCTGACGATCAGCACCATAGCGAGTGCCGAAACCCATGTCATAGTGTAACCTCCCAGCAGGACCAACACCAGGGTTGAAGTCATCGGCGTCAGGTATGCCAGCGAGCCGATAATGCGGGGGTCGCCGCGCTTGAGGGCTGCATCCCAGGTGAAAAATGCAGCGCCCATCGGACCGGCGCCCAATAAGAACAGCGCAATCCAGTCAGACCGTGTCAGGTGGACGGGTTTGATACCAGAGGAAGTCAGCCAAAATGCCCCAAAGGCGAGCAGACCGGAGGATAAGCAGAAAGCGCCAACCGCACCGGTTGGGAAGGACGGCAGGCGTTTGGTCAGCAGGGAGTAGCTTGCCCAGGTCAGGGCAGCCCCGGCAGCGAGCAAGTAGCCTTTCATGTTGGCGATATCCAGACTGAGATGTCCGCCTGTTATGATCAAGCCTGCTCCCATCAGTCCTACCGCAGCCCCAACCAGGTGATGCGGACGCAGTTTATATCCATGCAGGTAAAGCGGCGAGAGCATGACGATCAGAAGCGGCCAAAGATAGTTTATCAAATTTGCTTCTACGGCGGGTGCGTACTTGAAGGACGAAAAGTATAGAAAGTGATACCCGAAGATACCACCGATCCCAACTGCCAGAGTTATCCATGGAACCCGCCATGAGCGGAAGTTGAATGAGCTGAGTAAACCGCTGATTGTCAGCGCAATTGCGACAACCAGGAAGGGTGGCAGGTGGTTCAGGCGCGCTCCCAGAAGAGCCAGGAAGCTCCACAAGAGGATGGTTGTCAGTGCCAGAAGCGTAGCGGTGGGTGACATTAAGACGCGGTTGGGTATGTCTGCCAGCCGCGCTGGAGTGCAATTTCTTCCAGGCTGGCATCAGGATACACTACAACTGGATTGCCCACCATCTCCAGCATTGGCAGATCGGCGATGGAATCGGCATATGCGAAGCTTGAAGCGAAGTCTACGTTCAAGTCTTTATCGTGCAGGTATTCCTTTGTCAAGCTTGCCTTGTATTTGTCTGTGCATACCGGTCTCATGCTTCGACCGGTATAGCGCCCATCTTTGACCTCAAAACGGGTGCCGACCACGTGCTCTGTTCCCAACTCCTGGGCGGTTCTCCGAAGCAGAGGCAGCGGTCCGGATGAGACCAAAACGACTAGGTCACCGTCCTTGAGATGTTGGTCCAGAATAGCGCGCGTATCGTCTCGCCAGAACTTGTCAATGTATTCAATGGTGAAGTCCCAGACTGGATGGGCAGCTTCAATTGTATAGCCGCGCACATACCATGCCATGTCAGCCGCCCATGCTCCCCGGAATCTGCTCTCGGAGAGCAACCCCAGCCGCCGCAGGAAGTACAGCGGGATATGGGAACCCATATACGCTAAATGGGTACCCCGGCGCAGACCATTCGTGCGGAAGTATTCTAAAAACCCCCTCCACGTACGCCCGCTTGTTAGAGTGCCATCGACATCAAAAAAGGCTGCGTTCCGGGATCTTTTATCGTTCTCGGTCAAAGTGGTGTATTGCGGCGGATCGTTTTTCATCTGCAAGACCTAAATGGTCCCAATCACGGAAGCGAATTTTAGCACCGCCGCCAGGTGCTCAGCGGGTGTGGAGAAACTACTTCCCATTGTGTTAAAGGACATGTGGGTCGCTCCAATGGTTTGCCATTCCCGGATCGTCCTCGTCCATGTATTGGGGTCCCCATCTCCAAAAGAAAGGCGGAATTCGATGCCAATTTCCTGCCTGCTTCGTCCTGCTTCTTCGAGATACATGTGTATCGCCTCCAGAGATGGTAATGCGTCGGTGGCTGCCTTGTAGTTCGGCATCCAACCGTCACCTGACCGAGCGATGCGCTTGAGTACCGCTTCAGCGTTCCCGCCGAACCAGATGGGGATCGGCTGCTGTATTGGAAGCGGGTTCAGACCGGCATCCTCAATTGTGTGCCAGCGACCGTTGAAGTCCACCAGCGGTTTAGTCCACAACAGGCGCATCAGTTCGACCTGCTCCTCGATGCGCTGGCCGCGATCGCGGAAGTTCTCGTTCAGGGCGCTGTACTCGACTTGATTCCAACCTACCCCAACTCCTAACCGCAGGCGTCCGACGCTGAGATTATCCAGGGTGGCGGCTTGTTTGGCAACCAGAGCCGTCTGGCGCTGGGGCAGGATGAGGATGCAGGTAGCAAAGCCCAGTTCACTTGTGACGGCGCTCATGAAACTGAACAGTAGGAACGGCGATTGAAATGGATGCTCGTATGTATACGGTCCTTTCATTCTGTAAGGGTGTTCTGGGTTGACTCCCAGGACGTGGTCGTATGCCGATACGTGTGATAAGCCCAACCCTTCGACCGTTTGGGCGTAATCGCGGATGGCAGATGGGTCATTCCCGTACTCTGTTTGAGGATACACTACTCCGAATTTCATATTTTTATCCTAGATCCTGTAGCTGGTGCTGGATTTTGCGTACTGTGTGCTGATAATTGTCTAACTTGTCACGTTCTTTTTGGACGACGGGCTGGGGTGCTTTTTCAGCAAATTGACTGGCAAGAAGCACCTCCAGACGGTCGATTTGCGACTGGATTTCATTCAGATCCTTCTCTAAACGGGTGCGTTCATCCTCAACATCCACCAGACCAGCCAGCGGCAGGTAGATATCCACAGGACCGACGACCAGGGCGATATGATCTTCCGGTTTGCTTTCTATAGACTCAAAAATTGTAAGCGCATCTGGATCGACACTGCTGAGGGCAGCGATGGCGCCTGCTTGCTGGCGGAGCACATGCGCGGCGCTGGATGATACCAGGATGGCGGGAATGCGCATCCCTGGTTTGACATCTTTTTCGGAACGCAGATTGCGGATGGCGCGCACAACATCCTGTACAAGGGTGAAATCGGAGACCTTTTTTACCTCCCAGCCCTCTTCGGGACGCGGTTCTGGCCAGGGAGCGATTATGAGCGCTTCGGGCCAGCCAGCCAGGCGGTTTTTAAGTGCTGAACCCTGAGATGCTTTTTTCAAGTGACCCCAAAGCTCTTCCGTTATGAAGGGAGTGAATGGATGCAGCAGGCGCAGGCTGATATCAAATACGCGCCCGAGTGTGGAAGCGGTGTAGAATGCCCTGTCACCACCCTGGTTGAGCTGCAATTTGGAAATTTCGATGTACCAGTCTGCGAAGTCGCCCCATAAAAATTCGTATATCTGGCGCCCGGCTTCACCGTATTGGTAATTCTGGAACAAGCGCTCGACATCGCGCACGAGAGACTGCAGGCGAGCCCAGATCCAGGAATCGGCCAGCGTCCAATCAGGATCACCGGCTGGTCGCTCGTCAGGCAGGGATGAGATGGCTCCGATCACAAATCGACCGGCGTTCCAAACCTTGTTAGCGAAATTCCGGTTAGCCAGTACTTTTTCCAGACTGAGGTTCATGTCATTGCCAGGGGTTGATCCGACTAATAACGTGAACCGCAAAGCGTCGGTTCCCATTTCGTCCATGACCTCCAGGGGATCGATCACGTTGCCGTATGTTTTGCTCATCTTTTTACCGTTACCGTTCCGGATCAAACCATGCAGGTAAACTGTGTGGAAAGGGATCTGTCCGGTAAATTCCAGCCCAGACATGATCATGCGCGCCACCCAGAAGAAGAGGATATCATAGCCGGTCTCCATCATCGAGGTGGGGTAGAAGTAATTTAGATCTGGAGTTTTATCGGGCCAACCCAATGTCGAGAAAGGCCACAACCAGGAAGAGAACCAGGTGTCCAGCACGTCGGGGTCCTGCTCCAAATTCGAACTGCCACAATGGCTGCAGTTCGTTGGGTCCTGGCGGGAGACGGTCATCTCCCTGCAATCTGCGCAATACCAGACAGGTATCCGGTGCCCCCACCATAGCTGGCGTGAGATGCACCAATCCTCGATATTCTCCAACCAGTTGTAGTAGACTTTGGTAAAGTGTTCGGGGACGATGCGAATGCTGCCGTCGCGCACTACTTCTAGAGCAGCATCGGCAAGGGGCTTAGTCATCACAAACCATTGGGTGGAGACCATCGGCTCAATTATCTCTCCGCCGCGCTGTGAGCGAGGCACATTCAGCACATAGGGTTCTTCCTTGATGACCAGCCCGGCGGTGCGCATGTCGTCCCACATATTTTGGCGCGCTTCAAAGCGATCCTGCCCGGCGTAAGGACCGCCGTGCTGGGTGACCTGGGCGGCTTCATCTAAAACAGAAATCAGCTCTAAACCATGCCGTTCCCCGATTAGATAATCGTTCGGATCGTGCCCGGGTGTGATTTTGAGTGCGCCGGCGCCGAATTCGCGATCGACGTATTCATCGGCGATGACCGGGATCACTCGCCCTAGGATTGGAACAACCACATTTCTGCCCACATATTTCTGGTAGCGCGAGTCTTCAGGGTGCACCGCTACCCCAGTATCTCCCAGGATCGTTTCGGGACGCGTGGTTGCGACCGGTATATATTCCTCCTGAGAGTCTGACAGCATGTATTTGAAATAATACATCGTCCCTGGCTCTTCGGAATACTCCACTTCCAGGTCGGATACGGCGGTTCTCAGTCCCGGTGACCAGTTGATCAAGCGTGGTCCGCGGTAGATCAACCCCTTTTCGTACAGATGGACGAAGGCCTCCCGGACGGCTTTAGATAGACCATCGTCAAAGGTGAAGCGCTCACGATCCCAATCGCAGGAAGCGCCAAGTCGGCGGATTTGCTGGGTGATGATGCCGCCATATTTCTCCTTCCAAGCCCAGGTACGGCGCAAGAACTCCTGGCGTCCAATGTCCTCACGGGTCAAGCCCTCTTCCGCCAGAGATTTTTCAATCTGGAGTTGGGTGGCGATGCCGGCATGGTCTGTGCCGGGCACCCACAAGGTGGGGACGCCTTTCATGCGCTGGTAGCGGATCATCAAGTCTTCCATGGAGACAAACATGGCGTGACCAAGGTGCAGCTCGCCGGTCACGTTGGGAGGCGGGATTGAGAGCACATAAGGTTTTTTTGTTGGGTCAAAGCCCGGTTCGTTAGGGTCGTTGGAGGGTTTGAAGAAACCGCTCTTCTGCCACCATTCGTAAATCCGTTTTTCGGTTCCTTTGAAATCATATGATTTGGCAAGTGTGTGTTCTGTCATGTCTATCTCCGTTATGGGTATTTTTTATCTCGGTTCTCGTTCTTGAATGATCATTCCATATACTCGAATATGTCAATGTGTCTGGTGATCCTTATAAACAAAATTCTCCACGCAAAATGACAACCGCACCTCCACCGACTTTGACCGTCTCGATGTCATCTCGCGACCCTAACACTTCAACCGTTGCTTTACCGGGTCGCTTCATCCAGTGACCCTGTTCGGCGATGAATTTTGGTTCTTCGATCAATTTGTAGCGCCACAGGTAAGCAGCCATTCCGCCTGTCGCAGAACCTGTGAAAGGGTCTTCCAGGACGTCGGGAGGGGCGCCCAGGTGGCGTGCAAAAGTAAGACCGGCATCTGTGGCTCCCTGTAAACAGAAAAAGTGCGGGCTGGAGAAATCCGCTCGATCACGCAATTCCTTGTAAGCTGAGAAATCCAGACGTGCTTTTTGTAAGGCATCCAAAGATCGCAGCGGGACCATCAACAGAGGCGTGCCGGTGCTCACAGTTTGGACCGGAACGTTGGGAAGCAGGTCGTTGAAGTCAAGACCAAAAACAGGCAGTACCTCCCCGGGATCATACGTATCCATAAACCGTGGTTTCTTTTGGGTCATAACGATGTGGCGGACAATTCCACCCCGAGAAATTATTTCAACAGGGATTGGACCAACCTGTAATTCGAGAGTGATGGTTGTGGACGGTCCGGTTAACGGCAACCGTCCCGAGTCAACCAGTGCGAATATCCCAGCAATTGTGGGATGACCGGCGAGAGGTATCTCCTCGGCAGGGGTAAAGTAGCGCACACCGAAATCTGCGATATTCGATCGACGGATAAAAGCAGTTTCCGACAGGTTCATCTCGCGTGCGATCGCCTGCATGGTCGTCTCATCCATATCGTCCGTGTCGAACAAGATGGCGCATGGATTGCCTCCCAGGGGTTGGTTTGTGAAGGCGTCTACCTGCATGAATGGATAAACTGGCATTTTAGCTCTCCGGATTAATTCAAAATTCTTGACCTGTAATCATGTTATCACTCATTACCTGCAACACAAAACCCTTTCATCCTCAAGAGGACGAAAGGGCAATCCTTCCGTGGTACCACCTCAATTCACCGGATGTAAGAAACCGGTGCACTCGCTACCCCGATAGGCAGGAGCAACTCCAAGCCGATCAAGTCTTCGCTGTATCGGGCGAACCCGTGCCGGTCTAATCTGATCAAACTATTAGGTTTGCCATTTCTTCGGCATTTAATCCGGGCGACATTCGGTAAAGTAAGTCTGAGGCGGCTTCCAGCCTGCGGCCGGTCCTTCTCTGGTCAGGTAAACTTTACCTACTCCTCCCGGAAGGGTTTATTCAGTTTATTTCTCGGTCACCCACTGTCAGGTGATATCCTTGACGGGATTATACCCTTTTTCTTAGTAGATGTCACGAACTTTCGCAATTATTAAACAGTTAGCAGCCTGAAATATTAATGTTTCTTGCTTTTGGAATGAGTTTGTGCTATCCTACAATATGTCCCCATGATTAATTAGGTAAAATCTATTTAATCCTGGTTTGGGGGTCAAATTTCACTTCTAAGGATGGGATATCCTCATGATCCAGCGTGAACGAATAGCAGATAACGTTTATTTATTTCAGAGCGATATTTACGCCCAGGTTAATGCCGGTGCAGTGGTTGGACCGGAATGGGCAGTGATTATCGATACTTTGGCTCTGCCCGAAGAGACGCTGGTCATCCGCGATTTTATTGAGCAAGAAATCAATGTCCCCATTCGATATGTCATTAACACTCATAGCCATGCTGACCACGCCTGGGGGAATTGCTTATTCCATGGTGCGATCATTATTGCTCATGCCTTGTGTCGTGAATTTCTGGACACGAAAGGACGGGATTCGCTGCAGGAGATTCAAGCGAGAGATAGTTCCTTCAGAAATATAAGGATTATTTTGCCTCAGATGACATTCAAAGAAGGGGAGATCAACCTCCAGGTTGGCAAAAAAACACTGACGATATTCTCGCTGCCGGGTTCCAGCGCGGACAATGTAGCGATCCATCTCAAAGAAGATCGTGTGCTGTTTGCTGGGGATGTAGCCATGCCTATACCTTACATTGTAGATGGAGATATGGAAGAACTGATAGTCTCACTAAAAAAAATCGGCAAGATTGGATTAGAGAATATTATCCAGGGGCACGGCGATATCGTGCTGCGCGGGGAGGTTGAAAACTTAGTACTAGATAACCTGGCATATCTGGCGAGCATACGCAGGGTGGTCCGCAAGTCAGCTCGCAGGAAGTATCCCCGTGAAGTTTTAGATGTATCCAACGTAGAGGACTGCGGTAAGAGCAGGGTTTTACTCGGCGGGTTGGCACCTGAGCTGCACCATCGAAATCTGCTGGCATTGTATCGACAACTATACGGAGAACGACCAAGTGCCCCCGGAGAAGATGATTTCTATAGTATTTAAAAAGGAAGGGTAATTAATCCTCAATGATCAGCCATGAACAGGGGGGAATTCTTGGGTCACATTGTAATAATCAATCCCACTTCCCGGAATGTGTCATTGTGAATGAGGAAGCCGCGGCAGTTCCATGCTCCATTGCGGGTTGACCAGATAAGGTGTACCGAATTTGGATAGTATGCACCTTTAATGTCGATAGGAGATGGCACTTCAGGTCCGTCGGGATGAGAATGGTATATGGCGATCAATTCTAATCCACCTGCTTCCATTTCATTAAAGGCGTTCAATTGTTCTTGGGGATCAATCTGATATCGAGTTGGACTGTGTAGAATATTTGCGGTTTGAATCAAGTCTACAGCCTGAAATGAACCTTTTTTAGTCCTGCCGCTGACCAGCCCACAAGCTTCAAGGGGTGCATCCCGGGCTGCGTGCTCTTGCATGCTTTCCCAGATTTTTTTAGGGATATAAAACTTTAAGGTCTTCGAATTGCTGGTAGTGTCCATATCACATCGAAAATCATTCTCCGCTTTTTTTTAGGCGCAATATGAGCGTATCAGCGGAACAGGATTGCCGCTCCCCATATGAGCAGCAGTACAACGACGGGTTCGATAATTGATTGGCGAGGCGTTTCACCTTCAGCAATATTGCCGAGAAAACTTGTCAGGCTGTATGCGGGTCCCAAGAGTGCCAATCCGTAAGCAGCCGGTGAAATGGGCCAGTAATGCAGCGCGGCCGCAAATTGTCCAACAATCAATGTTATAACACCGGCATTGGCAAACTGCCATTTACCAGGATTCCTCAGCCATAGTGCTCGCAGGCTCACCAGACCTGCTGCCATAGATAGTGCAGGCACGATCATCCATAAACGGGTGCCCGTGATTCGAAGGGCTATTGCCAGTACAAGGAACAGCGCAAAAGAAACGGCTGTCAAGCCAATGGCAGCGGTGGCATAGCGCACATCTTCAGGATCGACTGCTATGTATTCAGCTACCAGAACAAGCATTAGCAGCGCCCCCCCGAGGGCAAAGCCCAGCCACCACAGGAGGCTGGGTGGGATTTGAGAAAGAGGAAACCCGATGACCAGGGCAGTAAGGGCGGGCAGCAGCCAGTGTCCGACTGTGCGTTCTGACCCCAGCTGCGGATGGTCGCGTAGGAGTTGGTGCGAACCAGTGGCGGTCAAACCGGCTACCAATAGGGCCACTACTGTGTGTACATTGAGCTGCACAGAAAGATAGACGCCCGGTAATTGAAATCCCACTTGACGAGCCGGGATATGGATATAGCTTGACAGAGCGTACGCCAACAATATCGAAGCCGCCAGTATGCTGAGGCGGTCAGCGTCAGGTAGATAGCGATGCCGTACTGGCTGGTTCATAACCGGATTGTACCTGTCGATTGAAGAACTGCCAAGCAGGATTGCATAAGGAGGGGGATTTCCAGAATTTAATAATCCATTTGGGAGCAGTTACTCCTCATCTACTGGTAGAATGAAGGACAAATTAGCGCCGGTTAGAGGTGATCATGCGTATAGGGATGATGGCTGATTTATACAAACCGCACGTCAGCGGAGTGACAAATTACATCGCTTTAAACAAGCGTTATTTGGAATCCGAAGGACACGAGGTTTACGTTTTCACCTTTGGGGACGAAGACTACCAGGAGGACGAGCCGAATGTTATTCGCTCTCCTGGACTGCCGATCTCAGATACGGGGATGCATTTCAACCTAAGATACACACGCGCAGCCCGCCGGACACTGCGTACAATGGATGTCGCTCATGTCCACCACCCTTTTATCAGCGGGTCAATTGCGCTGCGTTACTGCAGAGCCAACCGCACCCCGATTGTATTCACCAACCATACCCGCTACGACTTATACGCCAAGGCATACTTACCAATCCTGGTGGATATGATTGGTGTGGCAGCATTAAAAGCCTACCTGCTTTCATTTTGCCGGTCATGCGATCTGGTGGTTTCACCTTCTGCAGGAATGAAAGATGTTCTCAAGGATATGGGAATTGACGTCCCGGTCGATGTAGTGCCGAACGGGGTCGATATCAAGCCATTCTTGGACCCTGTCGAACCCCTCGAGCGAACAGAATTCGGCTTCCAGGCGCAGGATGTAATCCTGGTGTATATGGGTCGTCTCGGACCGGAAAAGAACCTGCCCTTCCTGCTGCGATCTTTTGCAGGACTTGCGCAGGCATACGACAATGTACAGTTGATGTTGATCGGTGTTGGACCCGCAAAGGCCGACTCACAAGATCAGGTGAAGTATATGGGCATCGAAGGGCGGGTGAGGTTCACAGGATTGGTCCCGTATGACCAGATGCCTCGTTACCTGGCTCTCGGAGACGCATTTATAACCGCATCGGTTACGGAAGTGCACCCGCTGTCGGTGATCGAGGCTATGGCTTCCGGATTACCCGTACTTGGAATCGATTCTCCAGGGATTGGAGACACAATCCAGGATGGTGTTACTGGTTATTTGATCCCCGAAGAGGACCTTGCCGCTTTTACTGCCCAAATGGTACGTTTGGTTGTGGATCAGAAACAACGCGAGCAGATGAGTGAACAGGCTCGCAAGAGCGTCGAGTCTTACGCTATAGAGAACACGACCCAAATGATGTTGGAGCGCTATCAACGAGTGATCGAGGATGCGTCTCACCGTAAGCGCAGTTTGCGCTACCGATTGGGGCATTTGTTTTCCGGATCGCAGAAATGAAAACATCCAGGCAGGTGTTGGGAAGCTGGGGTGAGAGTCTGGCAGCAGATTATCTAAGTCAGCGCGGTTATAAGATCCTGGAGCGTAATGTGCGCACCCCGTATGGGGAGATTGACCTGGTCGCGCGCCAGGATTTCGAGAAGAGTTCACAATCTCGCCCGTATGCACGAGCCAGCGAGGGGGTGACCGTCTTTGTGGAAGTAAAAACTCGCAGCTCGACGACTTACGGTCTGCCCGAACAATCTATCACAGCACGCAAGCGTGATCACATGATCGCATCTGCGCAGGCATACCTCCAGGATCACCCCAAGTTGGGCGACGAATGGCGGGTGGACGTGATCGCTATCCAGCGCGAGAGCCCTGATAATTCTCCGGTCATCACACATTTCGAAAATGCGTTGGCAGGTTTCGCCCCGGGTGATTAAGGAATCAGGAACTTTAAAGGAGCAGATTCCGCTGGTAGTCATTCTTGGACCCACTGCGGTTGGCAAGAGTGAGGTAGCAATCCAGTTAGCTGAACGCCTGGGGGGTGAAATCGTATCAGCGGATACTCGCTTATTTTACAGGGGCATGGACATCGGCACAGCCAAACCATCTCCTGAAGAGCGATCGCGTGTTCCGCATCACTTGATTGACGTCGCGGATCCGGATGAGATCTGGAGCCTGGCGCAATATAAGGTGGAATCCCGGCGCGTAATTGAAGGAATTCACGCTCGACGGTGTCTGCCATTCCTGGTAGGGGGAAGTGGGCAATATATATGGGCTGTCGTGCGTGGGTGGGATGTCCCTGAGGTACCGCCCAATTTATCTCTACGGCAGGCTCTCGAGTTATGGTCGCATGATATAGGGAAGGATGGTTTGCACTACCGCCTGACCGTCCTGGATCCGCATGCCGCTGCCAGGATTGATGCGCGCAATCTGCGGCGTACAATCCGTGCCCTGGAGGTGATCTTGACAACCGGTAAACGTTTTTCGGAGCAGCGCACCCAAAGTCCTCCTCTTTACAACACATTGATACTCGGTCTGAAAAGGTCTCGCCCCGAGCTGTATGCGCGCATCGATGCACGTATTGATGCCATGTTCCAGGCGGGGCTGGTCGATGAAGTTCAGCGTCTGCTGGAAAGCGGCTATTCACCCGATCTGCCGCCGCTATCTGCCATAGGCTACCGGGAGGTCATCGCTTATATTCAGGGGAGCATAACTCTGGAAGGTGCAAAAGTGCAGATGAGGCGCCTCACTCGCACTTATGTCCGCCGGCAGGCGAACTGGTTCAAACCGCAAGACCCCCAAATTCGCTGGTTTCGTATGAGTCCCAGTACAGTGGACGAGATGGGTGCAGTTGTTTCAGGTTGGATCTCGTAATCCGATCGCGTTGCAAAAACCAGTGATGCAATTTTAATGCAAGACCAGCATGGCTTACTGGGCAAAGATGAGCCTTTTTTCAATGCCAGTTGAAAAATAAGGGCAGTAAATAGAAAAATAATTGACATTCTACCAATTATTCTCTATAATATAGGAAGCCTAGCTTTTGGCCGATAATCCCTATTCATCACAATTAAATACTATCCTGGAGGCGGAAATGAACGAGCAACTCTGGTTCAAGCAGTACGACGAAGGCGTACCGCAGACGATCGATTATCCCGAGATTACGTTAATCCAATTGTTCGAAGATTCGGCCGAGAAGTATCCTGATTCAACCTGCACTATATTTAAAGGGGCCAAGATCAGTTATCGAGAGATGAACTCGATCACCGATCGACTGGCGGCTGGGCTGGCAGATCTGGGTGTCAAGAAGGGGGACCGGGTTGGAATCCTGATGCCCAATACACCCCAATTTATCATGGCTTTTTTTGCAATCCTGAAGGCAGGTGGGGTTGTTGTTGCGACCAACCCGTTGTACAAAGAGCGCGAGATCATCCACCAGGTAAACGACGCAGGCATAGAAGTGATGCTCGCTATGAGCAATTACTACGAAATCGTGAAGAAGGTGCAGCCAGAGACTAAAATTAAAACCGTAGTGGTGACGAACATCAAAGAAACCCTGCCGTCCATCCTGGCATTCCTTTTCGGACTGACAAAGGAGAAGAAGGGTGGATTCCACGTCGATCTGGTTGAGGGGGATGTCTGGATGAAGGACATGATCGAGAACTATAAACCTGAAGACCGCCCGGATGTAGAAATTGGTCCTGATGACGTAGCGATCTTTCAATACAGCGGCGGAACGACCGGTATCCCCAAAGGTGCGATCGGTCTGCATCGCAACCTGGTCGCCAACTCGGTCCAAATCCGATCATGGCTGCCCG
>SDBT01006061.1_pt1 | contig 20186 bp, 17 predicted proteins | sample 2277101 | NCBI WGS metagenome assembly SDBT01 (sample SAMN10404973, study PRJNA504765) | marine sediment metagenome | isolation source: marine sediment core GS10_PC15, 103 cmbsf | place: Arctic Ocean: Southern Knipovich Ridge | collected 2010 | reverse complement strand
AATTTTATTTCTAAGTCACTTTAATTGACTAATTTAAAATATCAATAGTCTCAGTCTACTAAACTTTACTTAAAAGCTTTTTTATCTCTATGAGATACGCCCGATATACATTATGTAAACTAACTCTAAATTATTACAGAAAGTATTAATACTCGGCCCGTTTTTTTATAGATTTATTTTAGATGTTGACAAATACCTATTTAAGACGTATATTATATATGGATATTGTATATATATGTACAATTAATTGTATAAAATGATACAATAGGTTGCATGAAAATGTACAAACTTGATGAATATAGGATTGATACAGAAAATCTATTAAAAACGTTGTCAATATGGAATAGCTACTTACAGAAGAAAGTACATCTAATTGCATGCGGAGGAACAGCGTTGACATTATTGGCGATAAAAGAATCCACAAAAGATATTGATCTTATTGTTCCTGAAGAAAGTGAATATATATACTTAGTAAAAATATTAAAAGAACTAGGCTATAAACAAATAACTCAATATGGATGGAAAAAAGATGATGGATTTATATTTGATTTATACCCTGGCAATAATATATATACTACTGGCTTGTTAGAATCACCGCTTGAAGACAGAAATAATTTGAAATACAAAGAATTTTCATCAATATATTTAGGTATTTTAAATTATTATGATTTAATAATTAGCAAAATATTTAGATGCTCATCCGTAGATATTCAAGATTGCAAAGCTTTGTTTAAAGCAAAACATGAGGAAATTGATATTGAAAGATTAAAAAAGAGATTTTTTAAGACATCTTCCTACGATATATCCGATGATAAGAATAAAAGGAATTTTAAACATTTTTTAAGAATTCTAAATAAAGAAGGATATAAGATATGAAAAAAACAGAACTGCTGAATAACGTAAAAGAATTAGGATTTCCTCTATTTGAAGCTAAGAAGTCAATGGATGTTAATAAAACGCTGGCTGAAGTTACTAGAAGCAAAGATTATCGTTTAGGGGAAGGATTTCCATTATTACTTGCTAACACTTTAGAAAGAGGTCTCTTCAATTATAAGGAAGCTCTAAAGAACTTTAAAAATTCTCAGGAGAGAAATGACTTTCGAAAGCTAGTATTAATGTCGCTTGCTCTATATAAATATCTTGGATTGAAATTTTCCTACTCAGATAAGTTATATAACTCTAATTATTTTAATAAAGAACTCTTTGATAAATTTCTTTATAGATTCAAAGAGAAAAAAGACTTGAAATGGACAGGTAAACGCTTTTCTTCAGCCAGGGTGGCAAACACCTTCAAGAATTATTTCAAACATGCGGATTTCAATTTTAAAGATTATGGAAGGATGAAAGATGATTTTGAATTCGAATATGCTTTATCACAATTGTTTTCAAATAAGCAGAAAGAGTTGTTCATGAAAAGACTCAAAGGAGAGAAAATGACGAAGACAGAAAAGGAGTATTTTTCTCGTTCTGTTAAGAAAAAAGTAGTTGCGCTTGCAAATGCAGATCTTCACAAACTAGCGACAAAGTTGGTTTAATAATAAATATGTTACATATTTAGGGGGCAAGATAATATACATTATGTAAACTAGTGTAAGTGGTGTGGAATCAGGGCGTTAGATTTGAGGAGAATGAGGATTTTGTCCCATTTTGGGCCAAAAATAGGGGGTAATTTCCCGTTTTCCATGAAAGATGTATGAAAATATTGGCGTATAAAGAAATAAACGATTTGAGGCAAAGTGAGAGATCTATTCGATGTTGGTATACGCAAGGGACTTAAAATCCCTCGTTGGTTGTCCAACGTGTCGATTCGAATACGGCCCTAGGCGCGCCTATTCTTCCCGGGAAACCTAATGTTTTTTGATTGATTTTACGCCTATTGGGCTTTTACTTCTTACACTGAAGTTTCGGCTATATTCAATCAAATTTGACCCATATTTGGCCAAAAAATAGAGCTCTACCTAGGCCCCAGAAGATGCACTGGAGTAAAAATCCAGCGGAACATTCTGTTCCATGCGAGTTCGAATCCATCCTCCGGCATACTTTTCCCCTTATGCTTCCTTGATTTTGTTTTTCAAACGTTTTCAATCCTAATGTCATAGTTTCAACACTTTTCAGTCCATTTTGTCAGATATTTATATGTGTTAAGTTTTATCCTTCTTGGCAAAATTTTAGAGGGCAGTGAAAGGGTCTATTTTGCTATTATTGATTTTGATAATTTATTTTGATATATGTAAGCAAAAACGCGGGGGGAGTTATATTAAATATTAATTAATTAATGGGGAAATATTACAAGATAAATTTAGAAAATACTATTACAAAAAATATTAATAGGGAATCATGACGAAAAATTTGAATTAAATTCGTCTTTTTAGACTAATTTATAATGTAGTTTCTGCATTAATGTACTACGTTTAGAAAAAAAACATGAAAACTATGTTACACATTTGTGATTTAAGCGCACTTGCTTCTGGCAAACAGATAATATATGAAGCAATTCAACTCTGGAATTATAGAGATAAATTGAAAGCAGATTTAATAGAAAATTCAATTTTAGAAGGGATTTTAGTAGCTACAAAAGAGCTAGGACTGAAAATTAAGAAATACCCAATTTATATGCCTTTCAGAGATAGTGACGAAGAAGATATGAATTTAAAGGATAAAAGTAGGAAGATTTTTTTAGAGGATATAAAGAGAATTACTAGCTCTACTTTTGCAGTGATCGGTTTTAGCGATGGGCTTGCTAAGGACAGTGGAGTATTTTTTGAATATGGAATGGCTGTTGCCCAAAAGATTCCCACTTTATTGATAGTTTCAGATTTTTTCTATTTTTCAAATAGATATAAAGATATAGAAGGAAAGATGAAAGATGGTATTTCTTACTATATTGATCCCCTTGTAGAATATGCTTTAGGCAAGGTATTGATTAAAAATGATCTACCTTTCGTGAAAGATGAATTAATTCCAACTACCAGATCGTTGCAAAAGCAAAAAGGGAAAAAGAGACAATTTCGAAAACGTTTGGAGATTGGATTTAATGAACTTATAGTGCTCATCCGCAAAGAAACCGAAAATCTTTGTTTGGATCCCGCCAAATATATAAAAGATATAGATATTTCAATACATGCGAAGAGAGATAATTATGTATATATTGAAATGGAAGGTATACATGAGTGGCAAATAGAAAAAATGCTATGCATTGCAGATGAACTTAACAAAATTGGAATTCCCACAAGGATTCCAAAGAGATTTAATGCGAAGTACCAGCATGAGTATTTAAAAAAATACGGAAAATCTGGAGTTGAAAAGTTGGGAAGAGAAGATTTAAAAACTGCAATTGATTCAACATTAATTATTATTAATGGTGAGGGCTGGGATGTCCCAATTAGCAGTGCTTTTTTACAAGGGATTTCTTTTGTTCAAGGAAAACCAATAATACTTTATTATACTGGCAATAGACAGATTAATTCTGATAGCGGTTTGGAAATGATAGTAAATTTAATGTTGGAATATTCTGCAACAAAGATTGCAAGCTCTACTAAACAGACTATTAAATTTGTAAAGGACTTGATTTTGTGCTAAATAATTATTACAAATTATATTGTCAGAAAGTGCATTAGGAGGAAATGATGGAAACAATCCTAAAAAAATTTAAATTAGAAAATGATAAGGAAATTTATATTGAAACATATCCAATCTACCTCGAAGGAGAAGGAGCAGATGCTGCTATTAAGGAAAAGGTAGTAACAGAATTCAAGGAAATTTGGACAGATTTAAAACCAGCATTGTCTATAATTGTCTCTCAAATAGAAAAGCTCACTCCAGATAAACTTGAAATTAAATTCGGAGTGAAGATTGCAGCTAATTTTCGTGCAATTATTGCAGGAGGTTCAGGTGAAGCAAATTTTGAAATAAAGTTAGTTTGGAACAAATAAAATATTAATGGATTAACAAGGTATAAACAAAATGGAAGAACGATTTTCGAAAGAAAAAAAAAGAAAAGCTGAAGTTATATTGAAGAATTGTTTAGTAGTAATAATAAAGAATAAATCTGTAGAGCAAGAGGAAGAATCCGAAGCAGCAGGTATGGGAGTTCTAATTGAAAAGAATTGTGTTTTAACTTGTGCACATGTAATAAGCAACGCTCTTGGCAGAGCAATACAAAATATGAAAAAACCGACAAAAACAGATGTAATACATTTGCAGTTCCCATATAGCGAGGATAATAAAATATACTTAGGCAAGATAGACTTTTGGAGATTTGAAGAAGGGAAAAAACTTGTCCAGAACGATATTGCTACTGTCATTCTTTCAGATAATGCACCTAAAGGTATGAAATGTGAAAACTTAATTATTTCGAAGGGCTTGGCTGGTTACCAGTTTTGTACTTATGGAGCTACTGAGTCTCATTCAAGTGGCGTAGCTGTTTATGGGATAATTGATAAACAAGATTTTTATACAGGACTGACAATGCTTATTTCAGATACAAAACATCCATTTAAGATAAATGAAGGTTTCAGTGGCAGTCCTGTTTGGAGCCCTGATATGAATGGCGTAGTTGGGATTATTAAAAAATATGAGTTGGGCAAAAATATTTCTTCTATGATACCTAGTAAAGCTATAAAAAAAATATGGCCAGATTTACCCATAATGATTCCTACTCCTGAAATTATTAAAGACTATACAGGGAGGTTTATTGATAATTTAAATAGAGGGGATTCCAATTATCCGAAACCAGAAACTCCATTTTCCTTGACATTTAAAGCTGAGGAATCAATTCAAAATGTGAAAAACCTAATTGATTGGATGAAAAAACAGAAGCCTTCTGTGGAACAGTTAATACTTTTTGGTGCTGCAGGGGGAGGTAAGAGCTACGTAGTTGGGAATATTTCAAGAATTTTAGTCGAAAACAAATTATCTGAAGATGTTCCGATATTACTAAATTTTAAAAGATGGATTGATGTTTATTCAGAAGAGCTTGTCAGCATTAGGGAAAATCCTGAACTTTCTAAAGATTTGTCAACTAATATGGATCTTTTATTAAAAGTATCTGTCCATACTAAGCTTAATACTCAAAATTTAATAGATATTTTAATCCATAGAAATATCATTATAATTGCTGATGGATTAAACGAGGTCCATTCAGATGTGGCGCGAAATTATATATTGGATGTGCTTGATGATTTTTATAGAAAAGTGAGTTGCGGTAAAAAAGTTTATATAATTGTAACAGAAAGATCTCAATATCCTGATCGGAAATATAATTGGATACATATTGAACTTAATAAATTAAATACGGAAGAAAGCCGAAGGTGTATAAAGCATTTTTTAAAAGACGACGATTATGATAATCTTTCTGAATCAAATAAAAAACTTCTTGGTTTGCCATTTCTAATGGACTTAGCTATAAAAAGAGGATCATCAAAATTTGAATCGCAGACTGAAGCTATAAACAAATACCTTATGGATATTGTTAAATTAGAAAAAGAAGATATTAAACTTTTGTCTAAAGCTGCATTCGATGTTTATCAAATCGAGAAGTCGGCAACATTTGACAAAATAAATTTTAGTAATATTGCAGGAGAGACTCTTACAGAAAAATCGATTAAAGCTGGTTTATTGACAACATCTGAGAAAAAAAAGCTTAATTTCTACCACCAATTAGTGCATGATTATTTTGCAGCTCAATATTTGGCTTCAGTGGCTCAAATAGGTGATATCAAGAAAAAAAATTTATGGAATCAAGAGACATTTGATGCTATTACCTTTAATTCAAGTTCAGCTGATGCATTACACATGGCTATAGAGCAACTGACAGATCAAATAGATTCAGGCGATAGTTTAATTGAGCGAGTTTATGATTGGAACTGGCCAATTGGTGTCAAATGTGTTGGTTCTGCTGTTAAGCAACCTAAGCGAAAATGTAGCATTGAAATGGAAACAGCAATTCTTTCATTAGTTTCGGCTAAACGCTTTGATCGAATTTTATACACTAGAGCACAGAGCGAGAGCTTACTTAAAAATATTCCTGATGAGATTGCGAACAAATATTTTAATGCTACTTCAGTTGATGATTTAATAGAAATGGCATCTCAAGTCGAATCGGATAAAAAATGGTTCAAATTATGGAAAAAATTGTTTTTTCGAAAACCTGATCAGGGAGTTCTGACTCAATCTGAAATAAAATTTATTCTTCACAAGCATTCAGTTGTTGGGTGGTGTGCTGCAAACACTTTTTGTAGATTTGAAAATTTAATTGATGAAAATTTAGTACAGTTGCATTCATACTATGAAGCATCCCAAAAAGATGCTCCCCATGAAAACGCTGTCAGGTGGCGAATAGTACATGTTATGGTTGCCAGTCCAATTAAAAAGAGTGTAGATTTCCTTATTGATGTAATTAAGAAAGATTCATATCAATGGGCTAAATCTGGTGCAGGAAGATCTTTGTTTGATATAGCTGCTAGGGTAAAAGATAAAGCATTTCAGAAATACATCATTTCTAATTTAATAGATGTATCAAAATACATGAAATCTTTTGCCTTGATGAGTGTTGCTGGAGCCGCATTCGTAGAGAAATGTCCTCAGTCTTGGATAAAAAATGTAACCCCTATATTAGAAAAATTTCGTGATCTTCATAAAACAACCTCTGAAAAAATGATATTGGATGTCATCATAGAAGATTTTCAAAGTGGGGATTGGAAAATGAATTTTGTGAGAGATACTAATCTATGAAAACAGAAAGATTTCAGGTGAGTGACAAACAATGGAAGTTATTGGCTAAATCAGCATGGGAGTGCCGAGAAAACGCTAGATTTGGGAACACAAGGGTTGGGGCGGCTGTTCTTACAAGCAAGGGAGAGATATTCGTTGGATGCAATATAGAGCATCAGTTTAGGTCGCATGACATACACGCGGAGGTTAATGCGATCGGGTCAATGGTAGCCGCAGGCTCTAAAAACTTAAAAGCAATTTTAATCGTTGCACAACGTGGTCTATTTACGCCTTGTGGAGCTTGTATGGATTGGATTATTCAATTTGGAAGTCTAGATTGTGAGATTGGTTTTCAAGCCAAGCGAGGAGGAAAAATAAAGAAATTCAAAGCCAAAGAGCTAATGCCATTCTATCCAAGATGAAGCAAATTTTTGAATTTTATATTTCTAAAACAATTTATAATATAAACAAAATTTTATTAAACAGTTGAAATTTACATCTCTTAACTTAACATTTTCTATTTCTCAATTTATGATAAAGGATCTTTTAATGATTTTGGGATTATTCTTGTTAAGAAATTGTAATAATTTTGATAATTTATATATAAAAGCGACCTATTATTCATATTGTAGTTGACAAATATAGGCTTAAATATTATATTATTATCTCATAGGAGGTAATAATATGACGCAAGAACGCATAAATAAGTTTGAAATAATTGCCCAGAGAAGAGTTACAGAAGCTATAAAAAGGCTTAGATTAATAGGAAATCTTGCTAATAAAAGAAATTATTCCTATACAGAGAAGCATATTAGGCAGATTATAAGTGTGCTAGAGATTGAAATGAAGGATTTAAAGAATAAATTTCAAAATAATAATTCTGGCGGAAAGGTCGAATTTAGGTTTAAGATATAATTTGATTAGAGGGGAAACTTAGATGGCAAAATGGTTTATTGAGCCTTGGAGCCCCAGAGGAGATAGCCCAGCATCGAGTAACAGGCAGCAACTTGCAGGTGTTGGACTGAGCTCGGAAGATCTGTTTGCACGTGAGGTTACTCAGAACAGTACAGATGCAGCTGATCCAAAGTCTACTCGTCCAGTGTTAATAAAAGTATCCATAAATAATGTTGGGGGCATTGAGCTAAAGAAGCTTCTGGCCAATTTATGTATGGAAAAAGGAAGTCCTATTTTAAAGAGACTTTCTTTTGATCCACATGAAAAACAGGCTATAAGTTTAATGTTAATTGAAGATTATAATACAGTCGGACTCGGAGGTCTTAATAAGGCAGGACATGCAGATAATGACGCCGATAGATACGTTAAATTGTGCTTAAATGTTGGTGACACTCTTCCAGACGAAGGAACACACCGCGGCGGTTCTTATGGCTTCGGTAAAGCCGTATATTGGGCTTATTCAGATTTCTGGACAGTAATATTCTATTCCAGATTTAATCCTACTGAGAGAACTCAGAATCATTCTCGAAGACTTATCACAGTGGGGTGGTATGATTCTTTTGAAGAAGAAGACTTACGTTATACTGGCCGTGCTTGGTTAGGAAATATTAAGCAAGATCAGAACGCGGGCGATCATTACCCGACTCCACTTATTGATGAAGAAGCAGATAGATTTGCAGAATTACTTGGTATTCCTTTGAGGCATGATCAAGCCCAGAACGGCACTTCAATTTTAATATTAGGATCAAAAATCACTGAAATGGAAAAGATAAGAAATGGGTTGGAGTTGCACTGGTGGCCACGCTTGATAAGCAAAGAACTCGAAGTTGAATTATATCAAAATGGTGAAAAAGAACCGCCTCCTATACCCAGGGATAATCATTCTCTTTCAATTCACTTACGATGTTGGGATATTATAAATAATGGAGCTGATACTGATGATAATGAAAGAAAGTTTAATTTAACATATGGCCCTTCAACTTTAGGGAAATTAGCAGTACGGGGTGTCCCTCGAACAGAAGACGATCAGGAAGAGGATGATTCTATAACAGCGAATTCAGTTGCATTAATAAGATATCCAAAAATGGTGGTTGATTATTACAGTCCTTACAGCCTATCATCGATATCACATGCTGGAGTTTTTTATGCTGATGATGGAATTGACAATATTCTTAAGGAATCCGAACCGCCTTCCCATAATAACTGGGATAAACATTCCAGTAGGATACAGGATGATCAACATAAAATTACCATTGTTAGAAAAATTATAGAAAAGGTGCGTTCTAGTTTACTCGGTTTTCTCAAATCGCAGAATCCCCCTCCACCAGAAACTCCTCAATCATGTCAAGCGCTGGGCTCACGTTTAGGCAAATTTTTTGCAGGATTAAGGACAGCGCCAATCCCCCTTCCTGAAGAAGGCCATAAAAGGAGATTTTCATGCAGGTACATTTCAGGGCCTCAACAATACACGAATCCTGATGGCCTTAGTTATATTGAGGCAAAATTGAAAGTCAGTCCAAACAATGATATTTTGGAGCCTGGAGAAAAGATTTTGCTAGAAGTCAAGCCACACCTTAACGCTTATATTGATGAATCTTCTCCAACAGGAACAGAGGTACCAGTTATAATAGAAAAAGAGAATGGAGATGTAAACGAGGGTTCTGTTATACTCGATATTGAAGGAGATGGTCCTAGTCAGAAAATCAAATTAAATGCATACCCCCTTCCCGATGCTAATTTCCGTTGGCAGTTATCTCTATATTTTGAAGATGTGGGAGAGAAATAGTCATGCCAGAATATTCAGAAAAAAGAGATATAAAACCAGGAGTGTGGGCAGATAGTATGCTTAAATCAATGGCTCTTCAAGTGGAAGGGCAGGACGAGACCCCTAATCCCAAAAAAACCACTGTGTTATTAGAACTCTTAGATTTTGGCGAAAAATTAAAATTAAATTTAGTATTTACTAATCCAATTGAAGTTCCTTCTGGAAAGAATATTAGTGAGCATGAATTTGCAGTTTGGATGTTTAGAAAAAGTGGAACTGAAAGACAAAATAAAATGATTTATAAAGAAAAAATGCCAATAATAAAAGATGAGGAGAAGATTAAACTGCCATCTTTTGCAAACGAAGATATTGGAAGAGCATTTAATTTAAGAATTGGCATTTTGGAAAAAACAGAGAATCCCGTGCTTCCTTTCTTTATTTCCGGGGAAAAAATTTTTAGGATTGCATTTGCGCTTAGCGAATTCCCAACTAGATATTGTAAATTTTCTGAGATGGGATGGCCTAAAGCCATATGGAGTTTAGAAATATATGTTGATGATCCTGAAGAGCCGTTATATACAGAGCAAGAACCGAATTTAATTGTCAACCTAAATAAAGATATTCCTGAGTTCGTAAGGTTAACAAAAACATCAGCAGCTCGAAGCCCTGAACTAAAAGCTTCTCATATTATCTTAATGAATCTATTGTTTTATGATGTAATTCTTAAACTAAGCGATTGGGTTCTACGACATATTATAAAAAATGATAATGAAATACCTGATTATGAAGTAGATTCAATCGGATTTATTGTCATGCATTCTTTGAAAAAATTTCTTAAATGTAAAAATCTATCTGAGGTAGTTGATTTATATAAAACTAATTATTCTGGATTTCAAATGCGGTTGCAGGAAGCAACGAAATTATCGGAGAGTTTTAAGTTAAGGAGTAACATCTAGTGATTGTTCCTACTATTACTAATAGGAATGTAGCGTTTGCAAAAGTCCAAAATGGTGAAGAAGTTAGTAATTCTTTAGTAAAAGAGGCTGGGTACGGAGATAAAGTTGACCTCGATAGATTAAAGGAGATTTTAGACAACATTGAAAAGCTTGTACCCCCTAATGATGCCACAAAGGATGACAAAAATTTGTTCGATAAAAATACTGCTATTGAGCTTCATAAGGGATTTAAAGAAATTGGCCTTGATAAGTCTGCTCTTCATATGGGGCCATTCTGGGAATGGATTTCATTAAAATACCAGCCTCTAGTTGTTAAGAAAAGATGGCCCCAGCTGACAAAAAACAGATTTATATATGGCCGGAGACACTGCCATTTCCATTTGTGGCAAAAAGCAGATATCCTTTTTGATGAAAGCTCAGGAGATCCATATCATTATTTAAACCTAATGTTTGAATCTGAATTAGGTGCAAATCAGGATCTTATGGTGCAGATTTTTGAGCGGTCATATTCTGGGTATTCAATTATTGTAAAAGCTATAGTAAGTATCTGTTATAAAAAAAAGTTTGTTGATAATTTAGTTGAAAATTTAAAGATAAACTTTCGAAAATTCTACAGAGAGCTCAGCATGATTATACAACACAGGCAACCGGTCTATTGTTTTGCTGATATTAACTTTGACAAAGCGTCTTCATTTATTAAATTTGAAGCAGATAATGTAATTCAAAAGTTAAAAAAATAATACCTTTAAATATCAATTAGTTCCCTCTTTATTTTACATTCCAACTTTTTTCTTTTTATAACAAAAAACTGGCTATGCCTAGTCATGATGCTGTAAAATGTCAAAAAATGATCCAAAACAAATTCAATGTGTTCTCTCTTTTTTCTGGTGCTGGAGGTATGGATTTAGGCTTTATGCTTACAAATAAATTTAAGATCCTTTTGGCAAATGACATACTTCCTGATCCAGCTGAAACATATACTGAAAATTTTCACCACGAAAAAATAAGTCCTGATGAAATTTTACCTGGATTGAAACTTCCTATATATATTTTGGGTGATATTTCAGAAGTAGATTTTGAGTTTTTTAAAAGTGAGAATCCAGATGTTGTTATTGGTGGACCTCCATGCCAAGATTTCTCAATCGTTCGGGGTTATACAAGAGATAAACATGGAATAGAAGTAAATAGAGGAAGGCTTTATTCTCATTTTATAAGTGTGCTCGCACAAACCCAGCCTAAAATTTTCGTATTTGAGAATGTTCCAGGACTAAAAAGTGCTAACAAGAGGAACGCTTATAAGGTTATTAAAGACGATTTTGTAAAGTTAAAAATTAGGTGGAAAGAAATAAGAAATATAATAGACAACAGTTTTACTAATGACTTTAAAAACTATGTTCTTATTTTCTCAGATGTTGTTAACTCAGCTTGCTTAGGTGTTCCTCAAAAAAGAAAAAGGTTGATTGTAATTGGAGTGCGTGAAGACCTGTTGGAAAATGAGCAGCAGATAAAAGATTTGAAAATGAAGGCTGAAAATTTACTCTTGGGTGAGGGATCTCTACTTAGAAAATATCCGTTAACAACTCTTGAGGCATTTGAAGGACTGCCCTTGTCTGAATTGAATCATGAATATAAAGAAATAATGAAAGAATATGATGGTAGCGCAAAAGTTGTAGGTACAAAAAAGGCATTAGATTGGGAACACAATATATGGGAAAACCTGAGTTTTAATGCGGTTGAAGACTATTTCAAATTAAATGATATACAGTTTAGTTGTAACAAAGAAATTGATGAGGCGCTCGAAGAGCATGTAAAGATTCTTAAGAAGCTTAGATATTACAAAGAAAGAATTGAAGAGAAATTTTTTGATGATGGAAGTAATAATCTTCAAAATGAATCAGAAAAGGTACGAGACAGGCAGAAAATGATTCCCCCAGACGAAAACTGCCTATATGTAAAAGGAACAAAGTGGGAGGTAGAGGGACGAGGTAGAAGCCTTATATATCGTAGAATTCATCCATTAAAACCATCGTATACTGTAATGGCATATGGAGGTGGCGGCACATGGGGTTATCATTATAGAAGGGGAAGAAGCAAGCTTACAAATAGGGAGAGAGCAAGACTTCAGTCATTTCCTGACAGTTTTACATTCAGCGGTAATACTGCAAAAGTGAGGGCTCAAATAGGAGAGGCTGTGCCGCCTTTGCTGGGAGAAAAGATTGCGGACTTGGCGGATGCTGTTCTTAAAAATATATAACCTGGTCAAACCATATTAACTCTTAAATTTCTGTAAAACTATATTTATTATGGATAGACGGTGCCATTCCAAGTCCAAGAAAATAATTGGAAATCTTCTTCTTGAGTGGTGGAAAAACAATAAGAGGACTTTTTCTTGGCGGCATACTTCTAGACCTTATAACGTGTTGGTTGCTGAAATGCTTTTGAGAAAAACAACAGCCAAACAGGTTGAAGAGGAGTATAGAGGCTTCATAAAAAAGTATCCTAATCCAAAGGTTCTATCTAAAGCGGAGGAGAGTGAATTAAGTGACCGTCTTAGACCTTTAGGGATAGAACATAAACGTTCGCAACTTTTCCTGAAATTTGCAAAAACAATAATGAAGGAATTTAAGGGAAGGGTACCGTCTATAGAAAAAGAACTTATGACGCTTCCAGGAGTAGGTCAATATGCAACTAATGCTGTTTTAAGCTTTTCCCAAAATAAAGACGTTCCTCTGGTAGACACAAATTTTATAAGAATAATTGATAGAGTTTTTGGTTTTAAGTCAGAAAAATCTAGAGCTCGAAATGATAAAAAAATATGGGAATTTGCAACTATGTTAGTTCCTAAAGGCAGAAGCAAAGAGTTTAATCTTGCTGTATTAGATTTTGCAGCGATTTTATGTAAAGCACAGAAACCTAGATGCGATATTTGTCCCATTGTTAATTATTGTGTTTTTGATAAAGAAGCAAAGATTAAAGAGAAAAAAAGAGGAATTAAGGATTAGTTTTATTTGGATTTTTGATTAAAAACTTAAAGGAAGATTATTCAGTACATAAGAATTTATTTGAGTGATTTAGAACAATTGTTCTCAGTTGAAATGAAAAAAAATCCTAGATTAGTACTAGTATAAGATATGTTTGGACCTTAAGTACTCCATTTGGTGAATATAGAGGAGGTGTATTAAATGGAGAGAAAATATGCTTAGCAAATAGCAGATTTACTAAATCGTAGATACCAGGTTGCTGTAAATTACAAAGCAGAAAAAATCATTTCTGAAGAAATTCCTCATTATATTGTACGTTTCCGGTCACAAGATTATCTCAAATCCGTAATAGTTATACTGGTTGACTTTAAAAATATTCTATGTGATATTATTCCTTCCTTAGGGGGTACTTTATGGATAATAACATTTGTGAGAGATGTGGTTTTATACTGCAAGATAATTTTTTATTCTGTCCTGGCTGTGGCAAAGATTTGCAGAAACAGGGGATATGTCTGAAATGTGGAAATAAGAACAAGAAAGATGCAAATTTTTGTCAGAAATGCGGAGATTCGATGAGACCAGAAGCTCAGCCTAAGGCCGAGGAAGAAAAGAGTGGATTTGATGACGTCAAAAAAGCAGAGATTCCATCATCTGGAGTTACTATTGAATTTCCATATTCCTCATCTCGAACATTTGAATTTGCAGTGGAAGAGGCAAAAAATCATCCAACATTTAATAAATTTGGAGATGGAAAGAAGGCAATTCATCGAGTCACTTATTCTTTGGAAGAGATGGAGGCGGCATCAAAACTTGCTGAAAATTTGAAAGGTTGGAGAAGTCGAATAGTCTATGTGGATGGTGAAAAAGTTCCGTGGGATACTGTATTCTCCTTTACTTGGTGTTATGGGAAAAAACATGCTAGCTATAAGCCAGAATTATATTGTTTTGGATATGAGGAGGAGTGGCAATATAATATTTGGGGATGTTTTAACTCCGGGCTTTATTTTAGAGAGAATTGTGATTGGTTTTGTTGGGGGAGTTTCACTGACAAAAAGGGAACTTGGCGATTTGATAAGGATAGGATTCGCCATGAATTGAAAAAAAAATTATATCCATATAGATTTTGTCCAGCTTTTGAAGAGGTTAGAGTGGAAGAAGTTCTTACGGCATTCCCTGATGAAGTTAATCCAGCTAAAGATGAAAATTGGAAATTCGTAGAAAGTTGGGAAGATAACATCCCTGGTCTTGTAGTCACTGTCAGTAGATTTGGCGATGAAGAAAAAGTCTTGATGAAAGGAGTTTGTCCGAAAGGCAATGGTGCCTTGAAAGAGTTAGCGAAGAAACTGAAATTTGAGTTGCCTTTAGAGTTTGGAAAATAGTTAAATAAAATCGTTAGCTTCTGAGGAAAAACATAAGTCTCGTTTATTTGGCAGTGAAATGAATGTTAAACTCAATGGACTTAAGTGGACTGCTTTATAAATAAACTAAATATTGCGGATGCTATTATGGATAATTAAGGGGGTAATTCAATGAAATTTATTCACACAGCAGATGTTCATCTAGGAAAATCATTTGCTTTTTTAGGGGATAAAGGAAGCCTTGTACGCGAGGTTCAGATAGAGACCCTTGAAAGGATTGCACGTCTAGCTCAATCTGAATCTGTCGATTTTTTAATAATTGCAGGTGACTTGTTTGATTCAAACGAAGTAAGTTCTCGTCTTATAAGGAAAACTGTAGATATACTTAAAAATATTGATCCTATTCCAGTTTTAATATCTCCCGGTACACACGATCTTCTGGATGAAGGAAGCGTTTACCGAAGGAAAGAGTTCCAAGGACCAAACATAAACGTCTACGGAATTGATGGTTCAGTTATAAAGGTAAAAAATGCAGCGATTCATGGAAGGCCGAATGATACAAAACAAGGCGGCGTTCACCCGTTAAAGGAACTGAAGCCGAACGCATCGGCCCAATTCAATATTGCCGTTATTCATGCTAGTGTTGAGATCGAAGGGAAGTCAAATCCCAATGATTATCTAGCCAGCACAAAAGAAATTGCATCATCCAGAATGGATTACATTGCTTTAGGGCATTGGCACAGAATGAGTGAATTCAGCACAAAAGGAGTTACTGCTTGGTATAGCGGTTCGCCAGAAGCAACGAAGTTTGATGAAGCAGATAAGGCTGGACACGTCCTTCTGGTTAGTCTGGGAGCAAAAACAAATGTTGAACCCAGAAAAGTAGGGCAATACGAATGGTTGGAGAAAACATTGGATGTGGCAACCTCAACACAGGGTGATTTGTTAAACTCCGAAATTAAAAAATTAAGCGGAGGAAAAGTCCTACTCAGATTACTTCTCAAAGGGAATCTCCCGCGCGGGCATCACATAGATGCGAATTTACTGGAAGAGGAGTTTACTGGAAGTTTTTTCTACTTTGCCGTGAATACTTCTAAGATAGGATACCCTGTTAAAGAGGTCGATAAGCTGTTTGCCAAAGAGACAATCGGCGATATATATGTATCGAGGCTTAAGGATTTGATAAAGCGGGCAAAGACTAAAGAAGAAAAAGAGATGTTGAAGGAAGCCTTGTATGTTGGAGCAAGTTATATCTCGAAGGAGTTGGAGGTGGATTGATGAGGATAAAATCGATTTCTACAACAAATTTTGGGAAGCTAGCGAACAAGAAAACTTCTTTTTCAAAGGGCTTGACTGTGGTTAGAGGACCGAATGAGGCTGGTAAATCCTTTAGCATAGAAGCTATAACCCAGTGTTTGTACGGAGATGCGTCATCTGGGGCGGCTTATATTCGCGAGCATTGCAAGAAATGGGGAAGCGAAGGGGACTTTTCCTTAGCACTAGAGATTGAATGCAGAGGAAAAAAATATCGTATTGTTAGAGACTTTGAGAACAAGAGGAATATTCTTGTTATGCCTGATGAGACTAAAATAAAAGACAAAGAAACAGTGAGAAAACGCGTTGCAGAGCTAGTAGGATTGCCTTCGGATCTGGCTTTTAAAGCAACAGCCTGTATCCCACAAGGGGAAGTGGAAAAAATAGGGAGTGCTGTATCCTCTCTACGCGAAATCATCGAAGGGCGGTTGTCCGGCTCAGGTACGGATACTAATAAAATTGTAGGCAAAATCAATAAAGCCAAAGAAAGAATACGCTCACGGAGCGGCAAAAAAGGAGAATTAGTAGACGTTGATAGCTTAATAAATGATACCGGACAGGATTTGAGTATAAAACGAGAAAGGTTGAGTGAATTAACAGAGAATAAGATGAAATTAGAGAAGGTTAAGCAAAAACTGCAGAAAGATGGCCAAGCTTTAGAGGACAAAGAAAAAGCCTACAAGGGAAGTCTTGAATACGTAACTGCGAAAGATAGACATGAGAAGGCGGAAAATGAACTTGAATCGGCTCAAGGCGATCTGGAAAAGTACAAAAGGGCAACAAGGGAGATAAATGATGCAACAGCAGATCATAATAAGTTAAAGTCTAAGCTGGAATTTCTATCGCTTCTTATTGATGAGGGCGAAGCTTATCTGGAGGCGGTCAAAAGTTGCATAGAATTAGAGAAGGAATCATCTGAGCTTAAGAGAAAGATTTCTATTGTTAAAAAGCATGAAATCCAGATAGAGAAGAAACAAAAGGAAATCGATGCATATAAAAAAGTAGATTATGCTGCTCTTCTGAATGCACAAAAAATCCCGAGTGAAATCAAAGGCCTGCGTTCGTCCCTAGCAGAACAACTTTTTGGGATAAAGATAAAGCTTGAAAAGGATATTCAGTACTCGATTATTGCAGATAGGAAAAAAATCAAAGGACTAAGTACCGAGATGCATGAAGAGGCTCTCGTTAGATTCCCCGGGATTGCTAGTGTTCAAGTTAGAAACCTATCAGGGGATGAAATGCCAATAGTTGAAGAGATAGAGAGAAAAAAGGAAGTGCTGAATCGGCTTTTTAAGAGGTATAGTGTAAAAAATATGGATGAGCTTGAAGAACTTTATGAGAAACCAAAAAAGGCCATAGACGAAATTAATACTATTAAGACAAAGGTCGAGACTCTGCTGGATGAGGAGAATATGCCTACTCTCCAGTCTAATTTAAAGGAATTGGAAAAAGATTTGAGACTAGAAAATACGGCCAAAAAGAAACTTGAAAAGTTTGCAATAACTCCATCTGAGCTTAAAAAGAAAAATGGGGACAAGGCAAAACTCGAGAAAAAAAAAGACGAGATGGAGGACATTATCACGAAGAACGAGGGCATGCTGGAAGCTATAGGTGATGATGAAGATGAGCTTAAGACACAAAAGAAGAATGCTGCTAAAGAATTGGCTATAGCCGAGTGCAATCTGGATGAGTCAAAAATATATGAATGCTCGCCCGAAGAGTTCGTTAAGCTTGAAAGGGAAACCGAGTCATTACGAAAAGAAGTCAAAGAATTGAATGAAAAGCAAATCGAACTAAAAGTCAAGACTGAGCAGGAAACACTTGGCGCAGAAGATATCGCAGCCGTAGAAGAGAGTTTGAATGAGTTAGAAAAAAAGAGGGAGCGATTGGACCATAAATACAGAGTTTTGGATATCATCAATGATAACATTACTTGGGCACGGGAGAGTTCGATATCACAGTTTTCGGAAGGTATCGAAGATCAAATGAGCAAGATATTATCCAAAATAACCGATGGCAAATACAAAAAAGTAATTGTAGACAAGAATCTAGGGGTGAGTGTTTTTTCGTCCGAAAAAGGAGAGTTTATTAATATTGATGATAAGATAGATCAACTGTCCAAAGGGACTGTGGATCAGGTGTATCTTGCCGCTAGGTTAGCCATTTTGGGATTGATTGCTACTGATGAGAAGCCACCCCTTATACTCGATGATACATTTGTGAGCTTTGACGATATGGGCAGAAGAGAGAGAGCCTTTAAGATTCTGGAATCGATCGCGAAAGATTATCAGGTCCTTTATTTCACGTGTCACGATTGTCCAAAGAATTTGAGTGTTATAGAACTTATGTAAAGAGATCTTTTCTAAGGATTGAGTTCAATAGATAAGGAAGAAGTTTTGAAAAGCTCATTTTATTCCTTCTGAATTCAGCAGGCAAATCTTAATAAAAGAATATATGAAAAATGTTAAAAGAATGACATAACTTCATAAAAAAAAAGTTTTAATGAAATGAAGAAACAAAATTAATAAATATGCTTGAAGGGAGTGCAGTAAAGGGAGAGATTTATTAAAAAATATTGCATATTGCTGATGCAATTTTTAAAAACGAGTGATTTTGTATTATAAAATTGTCTTGCTACGGACAGCAAGATGCAGATTTCTAATCCATGAAAATGCAATAAAAAGGAGGTTCATAATGTTTCGGTGGAGACAGGAAATTATTAATTCCAAGGATTTGGTATTGGTTAATCGTGACAATATGGATATGGAAAAGCTGACTGCTCTGTTTGAAAAGATCGAAATAAGTTGGAAAAATAACAGAGAGGAAATTTCTGCTTCTATGCTTATAGGGATCAGTGAATTTTATAACGCCTGTAAAGACAGAGAAGGAAAGATAGTTCTCAAGTATAAGGTTTATCGCAAAATGTTGAGGTGGATTATTACAGAAGGAAATCCAAAATATGACGCAGTAAGGTTTTATGGTTGGAGAGATGCATTGAAAAATCTTTGGAAATATTTATTTGATGAGCATTTCCACGAGTTCCATGAATATTTGGGTTGTCGTCGCTATAAAGATGACGACTCTATTTGGAGAGAGTGGTATAAGTGCATCGGAGGTGAATGATAAGCTGCCTAATGATACAACTACACTTTTTTAAAACTTCTATTTATGTAAAACAGCCTAACTCAGATTCATCGTTTCACAACTAAAGTGGGCGTTTTTAGAAAAAAGTTTTTTAGCTACGAGGCCTCCAATCTCACCCATTCCAGTGGAGGCATGTGTGGCCTAATTAGTGTTATGTATACTTGTCATCAAGGGCGAAAAGCTTTAAGAGCTCTATCTTGTATTTATTTGAGATTGCAGAGGATTTCCTCCCTAAAAATTTCCCTTAAATCACTTCTGCAATTAATCACAGAAAGTTATTAAAATCATTAACGATGATGTTGTAATATTTTTTTGAATTTGATAAAAAACTAAGGTGATTGGAGAACCTAAAAAAATAAGATTTAAACATTTGAAGGTTCCTAATGAAAGAACTTATTGAAAAACTTCGTAAATTTGCTGATGAACGGGATTGGGAACAATTTCATTCCCCAAAGAATCTTTCAATGGCACTTACAGTTGAAGCAGGTGAAATCTTAGAATGCTTCCAGTGGTTAACAGAAGAACAAAGCAAGAACCTTAACCCTGAGGCACTGAAAAGAGTGAAAGAAGAAATCGGTGATGTCCAGATCTATCTAGCCCGCCTTGCGGATCAGCTAGGATTTTCCCCACTTGAAGCAGCTGAGGAAAAACTAAAACAAAATAAAAAAAAATATCCTGTAGAAAAAGTAAAAGGAAAAGCTAAGAAATATACGGAACTGGACTAATGAGATTATATGCTGGCTCATCTCAACAGTTCATAAAAGATACAACTCTTAACCAAATTGCTGATAAACTAAAGTCCGCATTTTTCGCTAATTTTAGATTCAACCCCTCGCCAGGAGAGGTGCAATCCTGGCGTAATTCTCTTCGGGCTATATCACAGGTATTTCAATATGCTAACCTCCTGGATCATGGAGTTATCCTTGAATATCAGCTGCCTCTGACTTCTCGCCGTTTAGACTGCTTGATTACGGGCCGTGACATATCAGATCATGACCAGGCT
>SDBT01006060.1_pt1 | contig 20190 bp, 14 predicted proteins | sample 2277101 | NCBI WGS metagenome assembly SDBT01 (sample SAMN10404973, study PRJNA504765) | marine sediment metagenome | isolation source: marine sediment core GS10_PC15, 103 cmbsf | place: Arctic Ocean: Southern Knipovich Ridge | collected 2010 | reverse complement strand
ACCTTACATGTTGCAAAGTTACTTCCAGATTTAGCTGTGGAAGACTTTCCCCATGTGTCATTCATGCAATTTCCAATAATATTGTATTCTTCAAACGTAAGCATATCAATAAACCTATGCCTATAAATATATACTCGGCCGAGAAAAGCTAGGTTAGACCATTTTTGATTTCACAATTTTGACACACTCCAAACTTTACAAATGCATGAGAGTCATTAAAGTTCCTCATCTTGTTCTTGCATTCAGGACAAAAGAAGGGAATTGCCGGTTCTGAATTTTCTGGCTTAATCACTATAAAATCATCAGAATGATTGAATTTGACTCTATTTTTACTAATTTTTTTCCACATAATTTATATTAGCACATTATATAAGCATCTTTTCCTTTTTTAGATATTTCAATGTGATGATCGGCAATATTTTTTACATTTTCGTTGTGGCTAATAATAAGAATAGTTTTGAACCATTTTTTTAGCACAAAAAACATTTTTGATACAGAATCAATACTTTGTTCATCTAGTGCATTAAATGTCTCATCAAATATAAGCATGTTTGTCTTTGGTAGTGTTGACATATTGGTTAGAGCTACACGAATAGCCATAGATGATATTGCCTTTTCCATACCACAACAAATTCCAATTGGCCTTCTACTATCTCCATAATCAATGTAAATCTCTAGTTTGTCAGATTCATCATCAACTTCTAACTCTACGTCAAAATCAACAACCCCTCTCAAAATAGAGGACATTTCATTATTTACTAACGGTAATCTAGATTTAATAATATGAGAAGGAATACCTTTCCCAGAAAAAGCAAATACAATCTGTTCATGAATTCTATATTTTTCTGAGATTTTCTTATAAGAAATTTGATCTTTTCTTAATTTTTTATATTCAGCATCAATTTGACCAATTTTTCTTATTCGTTTATTCTTCTCTTGATCATTAGCCTTGAAGCTTTTTTTCAAATCCTCAATACCAGACTCTAGTTCAGAGATTTGAGTTGCCAAGTCGTCCATAACTCTAGACTTCATATCTGCTAGAATTGCCTCCATCTCCTCAACCTTGTCTTGATGATTCTTTTGAGTCAGGGTGGAAACCTCTACACTACTCTTTGCAGCCTTCAGTTCCATTGTAAGTAGCTTACATTTTGAAGAGAGTCGTTTTTCTTTTTCAATGATTGCCTTTGACTCATCGGCATCTAAATCTTTTATTTTTTGTTCTAGCTTTAGAAATTTATCTCCTGTCTGTTTGATCAGTTTTTCATACCCACTAATATTCTTCTTTTCTTTATGTGAATCTTTAATGTATTTACAGGAAAGAAACTGATCTCCACAAGGAACTGTTTTTAGTTTTTCTGCAACCTTTATTTTTCTGTTCAGTTCTACTTCTTCTGTCTTCATCTGATGACTGATATCACGAACCTCTTCTAAGAGAATTGTATGAGTGTTCATAATATTCACATGAGCTTTGATATCAATACCACCAAGTTCTTTTTTGCAGGTACCTAATTCATCTTGATTTGTAGAAACTGCCTTCAAGGCCGATTTTAGTTTTTCATTTGCAGATAATAACTTCTTTCTTTGGACCTCAATAGATTTCTCATATTTTTGTATGTCCCAGCTAGAACATGGCTTTTGACTTAATAGAGAAGATAGATCAATTTTTAGTTTATCAATCTTTTCACTAATCTCTTCCTGGGTCTCTTCCAGTGCTCGGATTTCTTTATTAGAGCTTATCTTGTCATCTGCCAAGTCTGACATAAGATCTTCCCAGTTTTGTGCAGGCAATGATTTCATTTCATCTTTTACAGCACCAAACTCATTCTTTGCCATTTGGTGAATCTCCTCAAGTGGAGTTAAACCTAAGAATGTACAAAGAACACTTTTTCTTTTTGTGCTACGAAAATCAACAAATTTCTTCATATCATCTTGAGCTGCAACAGAAGTTAATAAGAAATCATCTGATTCTCCTATCATGCTCTTAATGATTTTATTAGTATCTAGAGGTTTATCCCCAGATAGATCGGCAAGCTTTGCTCCATCTTCATCAACCTCCCAGAAAAAAACCGTTTCTGAAAGACTTTCTTTCTTATTCAGTTTTGTTTTTCTAACAGCCTTTCTTCGGATCATATAATATCTTCCATCAATACAGAACGTGACTTTGGTCTTACATTCTGTTTTTCTAGAATTTACAATCATATGATTGTGTCCCTGACCTGGCTCTCTGTCTAAAGCACCAAAAAGAGAATATAGAACTGCAGCAATGATGGTAGACTTACCTAATGTATTTGGTCCAAAAATACCATAAATGCCTTTGGCTGATAGAAAGTTAATGTTATTATTCTCTCCATATCCAAAAAGATTACTAAATTCAAGATCCAATAAGTAAAAAGAAGTTCTAGTATGATCTCTTGATGCAGGTAAATCTCCGGTATATCTTTCAATTAGCTTAGCAATATAATCCCATTGATTTTGAGTAAACATTGCCTCATCAAATAATTTATGAACAAGCTCTAATAACTCATTAGAATCTCTAAGGTTCAAGTTTTCTTGATCAATAATTTCAATATCAGAATTTGCAGATGTTTTATCAGAATCAAAAACAATATGATTTGTTTGTTTTTTTGCAGCTATGTCTATGTTGATAGCTTCAACATCTTTGTCCATCAACTGCTCTTTTGACCTGATTCTAAATCTTGAACCATCAGGCCAATTGCAAGCTTCTTTTACTACCTTAGAAACAGTTCCATCCCAGTCAATGGTTACAAAAGGATGTCTATTTTTTACTTCGTAAAAATCTACATCAAAATCTTCTTTACTTCTGATATCCCAAAATAAGAATCCATGTTTATCAATTGACTCTCCAAAGTTTTGTTGTAGTGTTGACCCACAGTACGCCACCCTTTTATCTTTAGTTAAAAATTGCTTTTTATGTATGTCGGCAAGCAAAGTGTAATCATAGTCTTTAAAGAATGTTACATCTATCTCTCCTTCTAAAATATGTCCCTGGTCAGTCGTAGATCCGGCAACTGGTCCATGGAATAAAGCAATATCGATTTTATCATCACTGGGTTGTACGGAGGCCCAACCGTCTTCATCAAAACATGAAAATACACAAAGATTCACATCTTCAGAGATAGAATAAACTCCACTATCCTTGTATAGAGTAATCCTGTCATCATTGAAGGCTTGAATGAGTGGACTAAGAACATCTTGACGAGATTGATTAGCTAGATTTCCATCATGATTTCCTAGAATGATATGAACAGGTGCAATCTTAGACATTGTTCTGAACCACCAAACAAGACAATCAATAATCTCTGGTGTTATTCTGGAAAGTTTTTCATGTACTGCATCTCCACCAAATATAAAACAATCTGGCTTAAGCTTCTCAGCTTGCTCAAACAGATCTTCAAAGGCTTTAATGTACTCTTCATGACGAACCAGAGGTCGCCAATGTGTATCTCCAATATGTATAATTTTCATAATACAGCAGACGAAAATATTCTTGATATCTTATCTTTCATTCTAGCTTCAAAATCCCAAACTTTGGCAGCTGAACGATAAGTCAAAAAATCTTTACGAGACATATCTCCAACATCTTGAGGCTTGCCATGATCTAGCACTCTAACCTTCACACCCATTCTTATTAGCATTTGTGCAATCTTAGGTATCTTACTGCCCTTCATATCATTATCTAAGGCTAATAATACAGGAGTATTGTTTTGCACTATCCTCATAAACAACAGAGATATAAAAGATAAATCTGAACCTAAAACGGGAACAGAATTTCTATTACATTTTATCAAATCAAATATACCTTCTGTAATTGTCAGCTCTTCATTCCAATCGATATTCAACTCATTAAAGACAATATTCTTTTTTGGAACATCACTATCACAATATGAAAACTTTTGTCTTTCAGTGACGTCTCTTCCACACAGATAGTTTAGATTTCCGTCGGCATCAAAAGAAGGCATAATAACTCGATTCTGCCATGGCCATTCATCTGAGATCCCAAACTTATAATACCAAAGATCTTTATATCTAACTCCTCTTTTTTTCAAATACTCTAATGCAAAACGTACTGTCCGATCATTATAATCCTGGGTTACTAGGAGTCTGAAGTCATTTGGTAGCACCACTTTCTTTTCTTCGTCACCTTCTTTTTCTTCATCCCTGGTAACAGTATCTTCTGTTGCAAATCTTCGTAGATACTCACCATAAATTTCATTTGATTTATATATACGAATCAATCTAATGAGAGACTTTCCAGACTCTCCACAGACCCAACAATGAAAACGATCGTGGTTCAGCAAATCAATTGCCAATTTTCTTTTCTTTAGAACTATCCCTTCTTTACGAAGCTCATCTTCACACTTTGGACATTTAACTTGAATATTACCTTTATTGGTAGCATCCATTGCTCCAAATACTTTTTTGAAAAATTCAGTTTTTTCAGTAATAGAGTATAGTTCCACCAAGTTAGTATACTGACCTGATGCTAAAATGTGCTTATATCTTGCAATCCAGAATTTAAAGATTCTCGTTCTTCATGACTTAAATCAGAGCCATCTAAATGCTTGACATGCATATAAAAATATGTCTTAGCACCAGTCATTTCATCTTGAGTTGGTTCATTGGCATTATCCCATACTGCCCTTCTTTCCATACCTTTTTCATTTACATGAATGTCATAGGAATTAGCATACTCTTCAATTTCTTGAATACTTGCCCTTGTATATGGAACTTCCCAGCCTTTATCGGCTGATGAATCATTTTCAATAGCTTCCGAATCCCAAATTTCATATGACACACCAACAAGATATTCATCTTCTTCATTACCTATCATATTTAATTCACTTAGTTTAAGCATTATTCAATAACTCCATCCATCTCTTTTTTATACGGAGATGGTTTGTCTAATAGTTTGTCCACTAATTTTGGAAATGGAAACATAAAATAATAATCAGAACTAGTAAAAGCCTTGAGTGTATACTCCTTACTTTGTCCCAGTTCAATACTTCTACGATATGCTCTCAATTCAAGCCATGCTCTTCCAGGTGCTGGTATTGGGGCTGCCAACAGAAGGCACAATAACCACCAAGGATTCCAAAAGGCAAGTACAGCCAATAAAGCAAAAATTTGTGGGAAATAATATATGACAACAAATAGAGGAAATGTGAACTTCCTAGTATCCTTTAGGTGCACCCATTCATGTTGCATTGTTTTCCACTTTTTAGGTGAGGGTTCTGTTGCACCACTATAAACTTTTGGATAGATTGTCGTCCAAAATTTCATATAATCTATTTTGATTACAGCCAATAGTTTTGTTAAGAATTTTTGTGATTTCTTATCTTGCTTCCGAACAAGGTCAAAACCTTTAATATCTTTCTTGATAGCCTCTAATGTACTATCCCATTTTACTTTTGACATGATTCGTAAAACCCCTTTGCTATAATATAACTATCCATCTCATCTAGATGATAATCTTTAAATCTTCCAGTTTTTTTCATCACCCAGGGCCAGTTGTCAAATTGTGGACGTTGAATCATTTGATTGAAAGCCTGTTCTTTATATGGGACCTTCTTACCCTTTTCATTCAATATGCTATTTTTCAACTTAATTCCACATAGCTTCCTTGCTGCACCCTCAGTTACCATTATAGGCAATATTCCAAATTTTTGACGAATAACATAACAGCAAACACCATTAAACCTCAGAAGTAGCACAATGGTATCTGCACTTGTCTTCCCATGAGCAAAATTCTTTTTTGGTTCCTCAACAACTATTGATGTAATATCATACTCTTTCTTGAGTTCATCACATAGTTCAGCAAATTTATCTATACAATCAAAAAACTCCTTAGTTTTCTTCAAATCCAAATAAGACATCTTGATGATTTTTCCATCATCATCTAAAATGGTATATCCAAGAGTGCTAGTACTAATATCAAATCCAACTATCATGCATATATTATATGCCAATATTTACTCTTGTTTATCCTGGTCTAACTCTTCTTCTTTTGCTTCAAGTTCGTAGAATCTCTTACCAGAATCTAGAAGATACTCTTGAACACGACTTTTAATAAAATCCACTCCATGAGTCTTGAAATACTTTTCCATATTACTAATAAAGGCTTTATGACGAGTTTGAAGAGTTGAAAGGTTATAATCAGTTTTTAGGGAGTAAGACTGATCTGCTTCTTTATCTCCGTAAACTGAACAATCTTGTGAAGTTTTTGGATGCATTTTTGTTTCATCTGAAAACTTTTCAATATGTAATTTTCCTTTCTCACTATCGAAATATTTCCAAAATACACGATCTGATGGAGAAATAGAACTTCTACTGGGCATAATGGGAGAATCATTTACCATAGCAACAAGATACATCAATGTACCATAACCAGGTCTAGATGCAATAACACGAACTTCATTGGCATCATTACACAGTCCGTCAATACCCCAAGATCTTCCCATATTTACAACGATATACCCATGAACACCTTCAGAATCTCTAAAGATATCTTGGACATTTGCAAAACCATAAAAATCTTCAAAATCATTAAAATCATCACCCTTCATTGAGATAGATTGAAATTGTCCATGTGCTTGTTCAATTTCGGATCTCATTTTAGAAGCATAATATTCAGGATCATACAAAACATAAATTGTATTATGTCGGGAAGAGTTGATATATAAGGCAAGATTATCGGTAGGACCAATAGTGCCTGGACTGTCATCCTCTACGGCCTGTTGTGGCTTTGCTTCTATCAACAGACGAATAAATTGTCTTAATCCATTCATTATTATTTATTTCTAAATTTATCTGCTAAGGTTGGCATCTTCGGTTTTTTCTTTGAAAATTTTACAGATTCAATTTTCTTTGACTTGCTAGATACAAGAGCTGCCACAACTTTTTTCTCTATTTTAGGCATTACCTTCTTTGGTTTTTCTTTTACTTGTATAATCTCAGCAACAACACTTGTTGGTTGAGTGAAATTAACTTCAAGCTCTAAAGGAACAAAATACCTATCTTCCAAAATGACCTCTAGTCGACTACTATAGACACCTTCAGATATTTTTCCTTTCATTGGAGGAATTTCAATTTCTACCTGACTATCTTTAGAATAAACACCTTCAAATGAATAAAGAACCTTGTCAGGACCCTCACAGACAAAACGAATTTGAGGAGTTGAGTCAACCTTTGTATTCCCTGTAATATCAACAGTGAAGGCTAACTCATGATGTTCATCAAGCTTAAATTCTACCTTTGCCATATTATACCTTACGATATAAATATGTTTTAAACATCATTTCCCACAATAAAGCCGTCAGAACATTCCTTTAAAATTTTAAAACCCAGTTCTTTCATCAGATTGAGCTCTTCCTTGAAGACAAAAGTCTCTATTTTTAAATTTACATCACTGATTTTACGATATTCATATTCATTTAAGCAATTTTTAGACATCTCTCTAAATAAAGACCAGTCATCCTCACTTAAGACAACATGAAATTCAAATATCTGCCCTTCTTCTATTCTAGTGTAGGCTGCTCCATTAACAATGCCATCTTTTCTAGAAAAATATCCTAATTTGTATTCTGAGGCATCCAATCCATTCTTAATAGCTAATTTAGAAGATTCATTACGAATACACTCCCAGTCAAAATCACAATCTAATAAATCAATATCACTAGCATATATTTCAGTAATACTAGAAATGTTGTCATTTATTAGAAAATGAATGTATTCACGAATATAAGACATTATTACTAAATATAAACTAAAAATCAATTTTTGTACGTATCTGTAATTTATCTACATTCTTCTTCTTGATAGGTTGAGCCAAAGAAGTTTTCATAAGAACATTTAGATTTTTATCCATGTAATAAACATTACTAATATAGACAAATGACTGATCTTCTTCATTGGCATTGAATGAAGAAGATATAGGTCGAAAATTCAAATTACTAGAAGAATTTATAAGTCCAGCATCTGCATTTGCAGTTACACTAAGTACATGAACTGTGGACTCTCCCTCAAAGGTCATATCATATTGGTCAGTTCCGAACAATGGAATATTTGGACTTTTTACAACAGCAATTCCTTCATTGTAATATATGTCACCTACATTATTCCATTTAGCATGAGCAGTCAAAGAGTCTGCCCTATACAAATTACCCTCTCCATTGTCTCGTAGAGTAATAGATACTTTATCAGTTCCTGTTATAAAGGAATCTGTGACCTTGAATGATTCTGGGTTAATTCTATTTCCATAGTAAAGATTGCTAATGTCAAAAAACACAACTTCATTTGAAGTATTATCTCTTGTTCTTTGAAAAATTGTCAATACTTGTCCTGGGTCTACTCCTGGGTTCTCTGGTGTAGCTCCAACCACTTCATCAAATATAGAACCAGATTCAGTCGTGATGCTCTGAACTAGTGTTGATGACGGAATCATATCATTTAGAGTAATCAAACTTAAATCAAGTACTCCAAAATCATCTACAAATTTACTAACTACCGATCCAGTTGAAGGGGTGAGACTCACAGAGCCAGAAGATAGGAGTGAAAAGTCTGGACTGAATAAACCATTATCACATGGCAAGACAGTTACATTTCTTTTCCTAGTAGATCCTGATGCATATAGGAATTCATTAGCTGTTTTTGCTTCTGTTGTTACAGAGATTTGAGAAGCTGAAAGGTTATACCATCTAGCATAGTTGCCAGTAGCAAAATCTCTACCAAAATTCTCTAAATTCATGTAGTGGCCACCTACACCAAAACTCATAGCAACATTGAATGGATCATCTGTTGTGCTATCAATAGTGAAAAATGGTGTCTGCAACACTCCTCCGTCTCCATTTTGAAAACTTCTAAAGGGAGACTCTTTTGTAAAGAATGGAGGCATATAAAACAATAAGCTTCCTGTTGAAGATGGTCCTAATTTACGTGTCTCTTCAATCTGCTCAATTGTTCTAATTGTATTATAAATTTTCAATTCATGCACTTCTGCATTTAATGGGTGATCAAATGAAAATGTAGCTGGAACTCCTTCTTGATTGAAAGAAGGTGCCATAACCTCAAGACCTTCTCTAACCTCAACATCATTATCAAAAAATATTGATTGAGCATTTATACCGGCATTATCTCCATCATAATAATTCCCAACCACCAAAGCATCTGGGTTTCCATTAAGACCAGTAAATGCTGCTGGTGCTACAGATGAAGATGGGATGACAAATGTAGATACCTCTTCTCCATCAATAATAAAAGAACCAGTGCCATTATTGAAAGTATTGGTTCCCCAAGTAATAGCTACATGATGCCAGTGATTTCTCTTGAGAGAATTATCTGGAGACAAGAAGATCAAATCATTAGGATAAGATCCAAAATCTGCTGCTGATGGAATAATGTCAGCACTATGACTTAATTGTAAAGAAATTCTGAAGCCGGCTGCAAGACCATCAGAAGTTTTATTTGAGCCAGAGAGTAAAGATACTGCATAGCTAGAAGATAAATGAAAGATGGTACCAGCCTTAAAATCAACTCCCTCTTGATCATTTGTATATCTGGGGTTGACATAGAACTCAAATGTAAATCCTGACGGAATTGTATATACTCCTGAAGCTATAGATAGATCTGCTGATGAAGCAGTGTTTGGCAATAATATAGCTGTGTCAGAAGGAACTTGTGAAGATGTGAAAAAATTTAATGTATGATAATTTGTATAAGCCCAATTGGCATTTGAATAAACATTTCTATAAAATGGTTGAAGAATTTTTCTAACAACATTTTTCTTGAGAGAATCTTTTGTAAGGGATACAGAAGGTTCAAATCTAAAAATATTTAATTGTTTATTTTTTCTCTCAGAAAGAATTATATTATTAACTTCAGTTAAATACTGATCCATCTCAGCATTATTATTGCCAGATGAAAGAGCTTTTCGTTTGGCCCCTGCTAAAATCTCATCAAGATCTACAGCAGCATCGAATTGAGTTTCATCAAATTGAGGGTGTGGGTAGACCTCCTTCTCAATTTGAGATTGTTTAGCAAATAAATTAACAGAGCCAGTTATTCCACTAGAGCTAGAAGAAAACTCTCTTGTTGGATTAGCTACAACAGTAAAAAACTCTAAATCATCTGGTGTGACTTTATAGAATGACATAATACCTTATTGTCACACATTCTAGAAATCCAATCTTAGTCTGATGGTCAAATCTTTCTCCGGATTTTTCTCCAAAGGTCTAGAAGTCTTAGCTACAGCCAACAAATTATTGTTTGCATCGTACAATCCAATAGATGTTATCATAGTGAATGGTGTTTGAACATCTTCTTGCCCCTCATCAATAACAATAATTCTATTATCTGAATCAATATAGGTTGGATTTGATGAATAGTTGAACTCATCAGCCGTAGCCCTGCAGAAAATCAGTGAAGAATTGATAATCGTTTGATTTTGGAAAGAAATGCTTGTCACTGTTCCACTAGAAAATCTTGTAGATGCAAAGTGATCAATAATATTATCAATTGATCCAGATGTCATAAAATCTGGAATAAATGTGGCCTCTGGGTTTCCGTTTGCTGCATGTCCAATAACTGTTTGACCTGCTGCATGTGTTGCATCAATTGCTGCAGGACTCATGGCATCAATAACACCAGAAACTTTTTGAGTGCCACTGATAATCTTAGCAATATCAAGTACGACAATCCCCTGATCATTAAAAATCAATCCAACATTTCTACTTGTATCGGCTGAATCGACAAGATTTGAGACCTTTCCACCAAAAGTTACTTCCTGGTTGGCTGCAGCTCCCGTATCTGCATAAATATGAGAACCTAACTCACTTGTGAAATTTAGATTTGTAGAGTCTGGTGCTATAACACTAGCAGTCTCATAAAACCTCATAGCAAAAGTTTCTCTACGCATGCCATCACGAGTAAAAAGTCTTTTCATGCTAATAAACATAGCCTCATCAACACGGTTGGCCGAATCCTCACTTCCAAACGGTGCAGAGAATGTTGTGTCAGCATCACCCAACAAAGTAAGTGCAAATTCTTTATAGATATTGATTTTCTCCCTCACCATTAGAGATGTGGAAGGAAACAATAATTTCCCTGCTGAGTCTTCACCTGATTTGATGTCCTGCACTGTACTTCCACTAAAATACAATCCAGTAGTCATATCCATGACTGCATTTGCAGAATTCAAAGTAAAGTCTTGATCGTATACTGTTTGAAACAAAGAGCTTGTTACTCCCGGTCCAACGCCACCAGTAACAAAAACCTGATATGTTCTTCGTGTTGATGATCCACTCACATCTTCTTGAATAACATCAATAAGTTGATTCAAAAATGATCTTTGTGTCTTGAGGTCGTTTGCAGACAGTTCTTTAAAAATAGCCATATTAAAATTAATCCTTATGCAGTTTTATCAATGAGAACTACAAATTCTTGAACAGCACCAGACTGTACTCCAAAAACTCTAACAATAGTTCTAATAACATTTTTATTACTTGCAGTTCCAAAAACAGTAAATTGAGCACTGGAGATTGCCTTGACTTGCAACGTAAATGTAATTTTTGATCCACCAATTGATGTTTCGACTGGGTCTCTAGAAAGTACATATCTAGCTACCTTTGAGCCGTCAATATCATCAGGAGACTCATCTTCAACCTGTAAAAAGTCATTATTCATAGTAATGACAAATGACTGATCTCTAAGTTCAACATCAACAGTATCTTCGTCCTGAATAACCTGTGAAATTGTAACAGTAGAGGTTTTTGTGGTTGTAGAGCCCAGACTAATCACATTAGTACTGAGATTTTCAGCAGACAAAGATAGGTTTGGTAAACGAATTAGATTTGCATTTGAAATGCTGATACACCTATGTTTTTGTGCTAAATTTTGATTTGTAAGTGCTTCAAAAATAGGAGTATTTTTTTCTATTTTTTCCTTACCTACAACTCGGCCGAATTGTTTGATGATTTCATAATCTACTTCATCATCACCCATGGCAAATTTGACAAAAGAAAATGATCCATCATTTCTTGCAATGGCATTTCTGCCAGTATCAGTTAAAACTGCATCTAAGATGATATTATTTGTGCTCGAATCCAAGAATCCCATTAGTATTACCTCTATTTATCTATAATCTCTACCTTTATTAAATCTGGTATAATTTGGAGATTGATCTTTACTCTCTGTTGATCTTTTGTCTTCTAGGATTATATCAACTCTTTCACTTTTTTGTAAATCAACATTTACTAAAGAAAGTTTATAAGATCCGTTTGTTTGATCTGTAGAAAGTAAATTTAAATCTCTATTGCCCTTTGTACCGAATACTGATAAATATTCAGGATCAAAGAAAATCTTTAGTTTTGAGTGCCCAGAATCACGAATTACATCTACAAAAGCATCTGAATTCAACAATAAGTTCGGATAACTCTTAGGAGCACCCGAATTTGATATAAGTTTTTTTACTATATTATTTTTAAATTTATCAAATGAAACTTGAAATTGCATACAATAGTTTGATGAAAGACCGTGGGCATCGATTGAACAAAGAGTATATATAAAATCTGAATTTTTGTTAAATTCTTTGTCAAGAAACAGTCCAACTGGGCCGGAAACCTGTTCTATTAGGTTTAATGAAGGTTGCTCTTCTCCTGGTGTCCTAAGTTCGGAATCATCAAAATCAAATTCCCTCAAGAGTTCAAATGGTTCATTAATATTGTCTCTACGAAACACTTGAAACCTCTTGATGTCCTGTTGACGGTTGAGGGGCAGAGACCAGGTCAGTCTTGCAGACTTACTACTGAAGTCCCACTCAATATTAAAATCAGCTGGAGCTAATGGAGCTATATTTTCTTGACAGTCAATCACTATCCTACTACTGGGCTGTGAAGACACTAAGATAGTAGATAGAATAGCATCATCATTATTGGCATCAAATGTCTGAAATGATATTTCTGCTATAGCTCTTATCTGATAAACATATGTCTCATCATAAGCTACTTTAAAGTCAATGGCATTTGAGACTTCTTGAGTTTCTATGACAATAGGAGCTCTTGGCTCTAATGTTCCATCATTTAGACGTATAAATTTATCAATAATATACCCTACAATTCTTCTGTTGGGCCAATGAAATGTATTTCTAGGTATTATTCTCTGTCTAATTGGCTCAACAACAACATCAAATTCATTTCCGTCCATGGATGTAGGCAATCTTCTATTTACATTTTCTGTTTGAATTGTATCTAATGTTGGGAGTAGTGGACGAAGTTCGTCTGCAAAAATGCCCAAACTATCATTGATCGAAGACATAATAGATGTACGAATAAATTTATTATTAAATCTAACTCTAGTCTTTACACTTTTGATACTTTCAAAAGAATCTTCAATTTTTTCTTTGATTCCATCATCATCAACAAATCTGGCTCCAAGAGCCTCAAGTCTATTAAGAGATTTTATAATGGTTTTATCTTGAATCTCATCTTCAGTCTTGAAGTTCAATAGCTTACTAACATCCAATAAAGATGCCTTTTCACTATCAATATAAGATCCAATGTTTTCTAACTCTCTATTGACTTCATTAGAAAATTTAAGATTATCTGCATTGATTCTCTTAGAGATGGTCCCAGACATCAATAAGAATAATTTACCATCAATTCCTGTATCTTGGAATTGAACAGTCGAAAAGGCAACACCTGAAAATTCTTCCTCAGAATAAATCTTCTCCAAATTTTGACGTATCAATCCTGGTTGAGTTGGCTTTTCTAAAACAGACCTTCCGGCAATATGAACTTTGCTAAAAGACAATCTAACAAACCTGGGTGATATTTTTTCAATACGATCAATATATGTCGTATCAAATGTAACACTTGTTCTTTTAGATATTGATGGTGGGACTGAACCATCTTCGTTTATTTTTTCATCAGTGGTAAAAAACTTATAAACAAATTCACCCTCAAAACGTTTGACTTCGGGGACGTCGGCTGAAACAACTGGTGCTGATGGATATGAAACAGACATATTAAATCACAAAGTCTCCAACTGTTGAAATGGTAATAAAAAACTGATCAAGCTGAATATCATCTTGTGTTTTATTCCGAACAACCTCAAGATCTCCTTGGCTATTCTTGATTTTTATTATCTTTCTACCTCTTAGATGTTGTATAGCTCGACGACCGGAATTTGTTAAATTGGTTTTTTCTACATCAATAATAAAATCATCAGGATCAACAGCTATATTGAAAATTCTCTCAAATGCTTTGGGGGAAGTAATTCTTTTTCTGTGAGTAAATCCACCCATCAGTATATTGCTTGGTTTAAAAATATTCAAAAATGAAATCAAATCTTCAGTTAGCTCTACTGATGCTGATCGAGAAACACTTGGAAGATTTGGTGGATTGATTTGTTCACTAAAACTCTGTGAAGTACCAAGGTTATCAATTTTATTCAATAGCCCTGCAATCAAATCACTAGACTCCTTCAATTCATCCAAAGTAATTGATCTGCCAGCTATATTGCTTACATAAATTTCCATAAGATTTTTAAATCTCTTCTTAGCTTTTTCATCAACATCAGCATTTTGAAAACTCCTATTCAACAAAAAAGAGCCCTCTTCATGTGATATGCCTGTCAATATTTTCAAATACACCTCTAGCAAATAACTGACGATGTGATTTTTAATCAAGTCTCTACTCTCTCCATGATCAAGGAAGCTATATTTCTCATCCTTTCTAATGTCCTTACTCTCTCCAACAATTGATTGATTAAAATCATCCCCAATATCTCTCATAAGAACAAAGGCATCATCAAAAAGATCAAAATTTGCAGTACGAGGCTTCACAACATTATTTGTAAAAGTAGAACGTGATACAAAACGAGACATTTCAAATATAAAAGTTTGTGGCTTAAAGACAATTTCTTCAAATTCTAAATCTTTTCTGTACACATTGATATTGATGACATCTTTCTCTTTATCAAAAATACCTGCTTGTTCAAAATTATTAACTCCTCCAATAGCATTTAGACCCTCAGAGAAACCTTCTGGGATTCCAACTGAAAGAATTTTCATATTGGTGCCTTTTCTAGTTTTAAATTCACTCTTAGAAAGCAGGTCTCGTAACATTGACTGTGTAAAGTCTGGTATATCAGAACCGTCAAAAAATACAGGATATGTCAAAGTTTTTTGAGATTTGTTAGAAGTTGAAACAGCTCTTGATTTACCCCCAGAAGCATTACTTCCACCGGTCTTAGCTGATGCTTGAGATTTTGCCCACTTTAAAAATCTTACATATGGAGCATATGGTTCTTTCTTTCTGAAGCTTAGTGCATTATATCCCTCAAGTTCTAGAAGTTCTTTTTGTGCTAATCTTAATTGAGATTTAGACATAAGAGGGATTTTTTCATTTGCATCCGGGTCAGCCATGAGATCTCTAAATTTTGGACCATTTGGTCCAGAGAAATCAAAAAACTGTTCAACCTCCTGTAGAGAGTCATTAATTCTTGAACTTGTATCTTCAAGTCTTGATGTTACCTCTATGAGAAAATCATCTTCAAAAACAAGCTTGTCTTTTATATCTTGTAGTGCTGAAATTAAAACAAGAACTTTTTTACGTATTGGTCGGTCGATAGGATGAGATAATGCTGTTGGACCCTTAGGATCGTCTGTGGTTGCAGATGTATTAACATTTGATGGTCTTCTTCTGGAAGATGGTGGAGGATCATCACTATAAATTTTTGGCACCACTGTTGCTCCTGGGTTTCCTCCAGAGAAGTTCAATGAATTATTATTAGCTTTTTTGTTGGAGTTTGCTCCTGTGTATCTTTTGATAATATTATTAATACCTTGTCCAGTCTTAGAAACTGTATCTCCAAAGATTTCTTGCATAGCATCTGTAATATCTACAATATTATCATGAACAACATTAAGAATTATGGTTTGTCTTTTAGATGATGCTGAAAAACTTACATCAAGATATTTTGTTGCTATAGCTGAATATATCTCAAAAACCATCAATACTCTAGTACTTCCAGTCAGACTATTATATCTACTTCTAAAAGAACCATCAGAAAAATAATCTCCACTATTTGAAGTTTTACTGATGCTATCGGTTTTTACATCAAGACTTCCCATAAAAACAGAAATCATTTTGAAAAATTTATCATTTTCAGACAAGAAAGAATTAAGATCTTTTTTAGATATTGTAAGCTCTCGGGCTGATTTGCTTTGAGCACCTCTACTAACAATTCTAAAAACTCTCTGAACAATTCTTTTTCTCATGCTTTCAATTGCTGTTCTCACAAATAAGGTATTATTTGTTGCAGTATCTTCATTAATTTTTATTGCTTCAGTTGGATATCCCCATGGAATATCTACAGGTTCTGTCTTTGGTGTTCCAAAGCCCCAGTTATTAATATTTGATGCAGCAGTTCTTGGAGTTCCAAAACTAAAATTATTTATATTCGAGGAGGTACTAGACCCTGTATCAGCACCTGGACCAGCAAGATTTCCCCCACTTGCTCCACCTCCACTAAATTTTATTTTCTTTTTTGGAAACCTCATCTGACTAAAGTCAGACATAGTATTCATTTCTGCTTCTGATAGATTTTCAAAAAATTCTTCTGCTGCTGAAACACTTGCTTCATCCCCAACACCATTACCCTGCATACCCAAAAGTACAGTGTATTGAAATAACATTTCTTTAAGCTTTAGATCTGAATTAGCTGTTCGGAGTAAAGCAATTGGTATAAAATTAGGATATTGTTTTTGACTTTCAACAGCAGGAAGTGAAATATTGACAATATCATTTATAATATCTTTATATAGATTGTCACAAAATAAAATTCTTTTACGATCTTTCAAATTTAATAATGAATTAATAACCGTAACTGAATTTCGAGTTATATCTTCAAATCTATCTGAATACGCTGTTAAGTTGTCTGTATTAAAAGCATTCTCTCCAGATGTAATAGAATCAATTAAGAACTTTTTACCAGGAATATATATCCTTTTATCAGAAGCCTCAATAAAACCTTTCTCAAATGGCAGAACCCCCTTACGATCTCTAGAACGACGATCAGTATCATTCTCTTGTGTAAGACTAGCCAAAGATTTTTTAGCAGACAAAGGATCGGAGATTGAAGATCCTAAATTTCCAATAATATTATCAAATGGATTTCCTGACTCAAAAGAATTTCCTTCGACCAAAAAATTATCAGCAATAAGATTTTGAGTTGAAGAATTGCTTAGTCCCTGAGAAACCCTCATTTCCTTTGAAAGTGAAACTGTTAGTAACTTTGCTCTATCATCTGAATCTGTTGGTAGGCTTGTAATGAATTTAGCAAAATTTCTAGTTGCTCCCATATTTTGGAGCTTTCTTCCACCACGTGAACGGAAATTCTCTATCTTAAATCTAAACTTGCCATCAGTAACATCAATATCCTCAGCATACTCTGTTGGATTTACATCTGCTTGACGTTCTGAATCAATTGTATCAAATAGACTGGGGGAGTATTGAGATATGGTTGTGCCAAAATCTTTGATAAATTGGCCAAAGATTTTTGTATGAGTGAATTGGTTATACCCTTCATCAGAAAATCCAAATTCATTCACTAATATATCTCTAAAGCTTTTTACTTTAATTCCTTTAGTTGTTTGTCTAGTCTCTCCATGTGACTTGATATCTAATGCTCGTTTTCCTCTATTGAGTGTCTCCTGTACAGAACTCAAAAAATTAACATCTTCTCTTGCTAATTTAATTTGCTCAAGATATTCATCTTTAATTTCATTTAAAATAACTTTTGCATCACCAGTTCCTTCAAGAGCTTCAAGAAGTTCAGTCATTTTATCAAGCTTAAGTCTTCTTACTTGAAATTGCAACTCAAGAGCTTCCCCAACATTATTGAGACGGCCCTGGGTAAATATTGGCTGAAAATCAGTCATTGAAATAATTTCTGGACGCTGATTTGAAATTCCATTTAATTCCAGTGGACGCTTAAAGCTTCTTACTCTGGGTAGAGTATTGGAAGAATCACTATGAGGATTGTTTCCACTATTTTTTGGCTGTATATATACCAATGGAGGAATTGTTACTCTGGGCCTTGTCAAAGGTGGTTTTTTACCCTTCTTTTTTGGACGTACAGCCAATCCTCCGTCCGGCAAAAGCAAAATAGGAGGTTTTTCAGATGTTGATGTGGAAACCTTGATGACCTTATTGTCATCTTTTGTAGCAGCTCCACCAGAAAAAAGATCAATCTTTTTCTTTTTTTTGACCACAACACCAGATGAAAAGAAATCAATTCTACTGCCTCCTCTAGATGGCTTTTTCTTCTTTTTCTTCTTCTTCTTTTTTGGACGTACACCACCACGAAATGGAAGTGTGTCATCTAATGAAGTGGAACTACCAGCTACAGCTTGTGTAGTAAGATTTCCAAATAATGCTCCAGAATATCCACGAATTTTTATGCCTGTTGTCATTATATATTAATCCTATTTGTGAACACAGCAGATCCATGTTCATAATCTGTATATACGGGTATTACTCTATAAAATATCTGACCAATTTCATCACAGGTGATTTTATCTATATATTCAATAAAATCACCATCAAAAATAGCATGAGATTTTCCGATTACCTCTTCTTGTCCCATCCTATTCATTATAATTATAAAGTGATCAATTTTATCTTTAGGTCCAACTATTTGCCATCTAATTAAATTTGTATTTTTATTAAACTTGATAGCTTTAGCATTAGTTACCCTTGGCTTTACATCTAATAATGTAATTTCTACTGACTTAGACGCCCCCAAAGATCCAAACTCAAAACTATCTTTAGCATGATGTGTTTTGAGGGAAGCTAGAGTCACTATATTCCCCTTTTCAAAAGTAATTGGATGTTTGAACTTTAATGGCAAAAATGATGCACTAACTTCTGTAACCGTAACTATATCAGGATCACCCTCAAACTCACCAGTCATTGTTGTGGTTATTGTTCTAATTTTTTGAGTTGTTTTTGTGGTTTGAAATAATGATGTTGGTTCACGAAATAATGGAGTGACGACATAACGATATCTATGACCACCCTCAAGTTCTGAAACAGAACTGAGTTTTCTATTATCTAAATCAGAAAAGAAGGTACCAGTAAATGTTTTAAAGTATTCACTTTCACCAGTTGTAAGGTTGATTCTTCTGATCGAATGAGCAATGAGTTTTTTTAGAGAATCCTTATCATCCTTAAGTTCTTCGGCAAACAATTCAGAAAATCCCTGTTTATCAATAAGTGACTTAAGAAAATCAATATCTCCATCTTGAAGATTTGTAGAAACTCTAAAGGCTATATCTAAACTATCTTCACGTTCCACTATACTGGGTTCAGAAACAGAAATATCAACAACACCTTCAGATAGTGGTCTAAATTCTATAGTGTCACAACCAGTAGCTACTTCTTCAGTTCCATCTTCAAATATCAATTTACAACAATATTCGTAGACATGACCTGATTTTACATTTTTATCGGTAAAGGTTCCTGGTGATGACTCACCCCTCAAAAGGTACACTTGTTGTTCTGTTGCCAAATGAGGAATAACTTCAAAATCTTTTTGCTTAATTGTTAGATCTTTCTTAAGGACTCTAATAGCAATTGGTCCGGGAGAAATATTTGATACCTCAACATCAATACCCTCTTCTCCAATTGTTGCAAATATAGCTGCATATATTAGATTTTCACTTTTTCTAAAACCTTTTGTTGGCTTGCCAGTAACAACTATATTAGTAAAGTCAGCACTTACCTGATCTTCTGGACTAATCGATATAAATCTATAAATGATGTTATTAACATTGTTTGTTAAGTCTACTATTTTTTTAACACTATCTATCTTTTCCAAAGTAATGTCTTGTACGAAATCATATGATAGATCTTCCAATCTTTTTGTTGGATATAGAACCTTTCTAAACATTCTAATCTTATCAGCATTTGAATCGACTTGACGTATCTCTAAAACATTTCTTCCAACAAATTGAGTGGCCGTAGCATTAACTACTGGTGGAAATACTGGTGTATTAAGAACTTTGATATTCTTACCGTGTGGTACTTTTCTTTCAATTTTTTCTACTACTAATCCATTTTTTCCAATAAGTTCAAATGTTGCATAAAAATAATTGTCTGAATTTAATTTCTTAGT
>SDBT01006059.1_pt1 | contig 20191 bp, 21 predicted proteins | sample 2277101 | NCBI WGS metagenome assembly SDBT01 (sample SAMN10404973, study PRJNA504765) | marine sediment metagenome | isolation source: marine sediment core GS10_PC15, 103 cmbsf | place: Arctic Ocean: Southern Knipovich Ridge | collected 2010 | reverse complement strand
CTCCATACTCAAGTTCGGCAGCGACGAACAGAAAACGAAGTATCTGCCGGGTCTGGCTACCGGGGAGTCTATCGGTGCTTTCCTGCTCACCGAACCGGACGCCGGAACCGACGCAGGCGCAGTCAAAACGACGGCGGTAAAGGATGGCGATAATTACGTTTTGAGCGGCGATAAGTGCTTTATCACCAACGCCTCTTTCGCCGGAACCTTCGTCGTCATCGCTTCCACCGACCCGGACGCCGGCTCGAAAGGTCTGACCGCGTTTATCGTAGATGCGGCGAGCGACGGCATAACCATCGGCAAGCGCTTCGACAAGCTGGGTATACGCGGCGCCGACGTGCGGGAAGTGCATTTAGAAGACTGCAAAGTACCGGCCGAGAATATGTTGAGCGAAGAGAACAAAGGCTTGAAAGTTGCGTTGACTGTTCTGGACGGCGGCCGCATCGGTATCGCGGCGCAAGCCGTAGGCATTGCTCAGGCGGCGCTGGATGAAGCCGTTAAATATTCGGCGGAACGCAAGCAGTTCGGAGTTACCATCAACTCCTTCCAGGCCATTCAGTTCAAGCTGGCGGATATGGCGCTGATGATTGACGCGGCCCGTTTATTATACTTGCGTGCCGCCTGGCTCAAAGACCAGGGCGGAAACTTCTCCAAGGAAGCGGCGATGGCTAAACTGGCGGCAGGGCGTGCTGCCAACCACTGCGCCAACGAAGCAGTGCAGATACACGGCGGTTATGGCTATATGAAGGAATATACCGTCGAGCGCCTTTTCCGCGACGCTCGCATAACCGAGATTTACGAGGGAACCAGCCAGGTACAACAGATGATAATTTCGTCCGCGATTATTAAAGACGCCTAACCTACACAGAGGGAGTGCGATGTTCTTACTTGACGAAAGATACGAGAAATTCCGCGCCGGAGTTCGCGACTTCTGTTTACAGGTAGTCGAACCGCGCGCCGACGAGATAGACCGCGAAGGCGTCTTCCCGGCCGATGTTATCAAGGCCTGCGCCGAGAAGGGATACCTGGGGCTGGTTGTGCCGAAAGAGTTGGACGGGGCCGGTACCGATACTCTGGAATATACGATGGTCGTAGAGGAGACCAGCCGGGTTTGCGGCTCCACCGGGATAATCCTGGCGGCGCATAACTCGCTGGGGGTTTGGCCCATACTCCGCTTCGGCAGCGATGAACAAATAAAGGAGTACGTACCGCCGCTGGCGCGCGGCGACCGTTTAGGGGCTTTTGGGTTAACCGAACCCAATGCCGGTTCCGACGCCGCCGGGACCCAGACGATGGCCGTGCTAAACGGCGATTATTACGTAATCAACGGCTCGAAATGCTTCATCACCAACGCCTCCGACGACCGTGACACCGGGTACGTCATCACTGCGGTAACCGATAAAGGGCAAGGGGTACGCGGCATCTCCTCGTTTATCATCCTGAGCGGGACGCCCGGCTTTCGGGTGGCCAAGCACGAGAACAAGATGGGCCTGCGCGGCTCGGAGACGGCGGTACTGGAGTTCGCCGACGTAAAGCTGCCCAAAGAACAACTCCTCGGCAACGAGAACGAGGGCTTCAAGCAGTTTATGATAACGCTGGACGGCGGGCGGATATCCATAGGCGCGATGGCGCTGGGTATCGCCCAGGGGGCGCTGGACCATGCTACGGAATATGCGCGGACACGCGTTCAGTTCGGTAAACCGATAGGTACCAAACAGGATATTCAGTTTATTATCGCCGATATGGCGACGCAGGTCGAGGCGGCGCGTTCACTCATCTACAACGCGGCGCTGCTCAAAGAAGCCGGTAAACCGTTCTCGACGGAGTCGGCGATGGCCAAGGGGTATGCCAGCGAAGCGGCCAACTTCTGCACTTACCAGGCGATACAGGTGCTTGGCGGCTATGGCTATATGAAGGACTATCCGGTGGAGCGTTTCTATCGCGACGCCAAGCTGACCGAGATAGGGGAGGGAACCAGCGAGATTCAGCGGATAGTGATAGCGCGTAACATCCTGGGGAGGTTGTAGGTAAGATAACCGCTACGGCCTTAATTCGCATAGAAAACGCTTGCCTTTACCGCTCCATTATCCTATACTCCACGCGCCTTCGGGCAGAACAATTCGGGGCGTAGCGCAGCCTGGTAGCGCACCTGCTTCGGGAGTAGGGGGTCGGAAGTTCAAATCTTCTCGCCCCGAAAATAGCGAGAATAACCCTCCGGTTTTTCGGGGGGTTTTTTATTTCCAAACATATATCGGGTGATATTGAATCAAACTAATACGGAGTTGCTTGATATGCTCATTTAATTCCGATTAGCGCGATGATAAATAGCTTTTTTCACTGGATTTATAACGGTATATGCTATATACTCAACCCTAAATAAACCCCCTGATACGATATAAACGATGCGAGATGTACAGATCAGCGTCATCGGCGCCGGGCAGGCGACCGAGGAGCAAAAGCGGATAGCGCATGAACTCGGGGCGGCTATCGCGCACCGGCGTTGGGTTCTGGTTAGCGGCGGTATGGGCGGGGTTATGGAAGCCGCGGCGAAAGGCGCGATAGAAGCGGGTGGTACCACGATTGGTATCTTACCGACCTATAGTAAAAACGACGGGAATATACACAATTCGGTAACTATCCCTACCGGTATGGGGCACGCCCGAAATGTTATCGTAGCGGCCTCCGGGGATGCGGTGATCAGCGTTGGCGGCACTTACGGTACACTTTCGGAAATTGCTATTGCGTTGAAATTAGGGAAACCGGTCGCTGCCTTCGACGTTCCTTCTGATATCGAGGGTATTTATCGACCGAAAGACGTAGATGATGCGATCCGTTTTGTTAAAGAACGACTGCACATATGAGCCAAAAGGGGCTAACAAGATTGTACTTACGGGTTACCGGACGAGTCCACGGTGTCGGGTTTCGATATTACGTAATAAATAAAGCGCGCGCGTATAAAGTGAGCGGGTTTGTGCGTAATATGCCCGACGGCTCGGTAGAAGCCGTACTAGAGGGCCAAATTGACGATGTTCAGGCACTGGCGGCAGTATGCAAAATCGGGCCGGCTTCCGCCAATATAGACGGCTACGATGAACGATTCGGAGAATATACCGGGGAATTTAAAGATTTCGAAGTGAAGTTATAATATAAGGTGGAATTTCCACGGTTTACGTAAGGGAAAATGATGAAATTCATATTATCAGCGTTAATTGTTATATCGACTACGGTTCCTTCGATATCAAATGATGATATTCCATTAACGAGAGATATTACCGGAACGCCATACCGTAGCTACGAGGAAACGCGCGGCGATTATAATTATGGAGATATTTATATTTGTAAAGAGCAGTATAACTCCAATTTTAAAGGGACAAAAGACCTCGTTTTATACATAAACGTGGATTTATATCCTGATATCCAGAGTAAATTGATAGGTGATTACGTCAATTATATGGAAGGGACGAATTGGACAGTCGTAATTAAAACGATAACGGGTGGAGATGAAATCGATTTGCGTAATACAATGGCCGCCGACTTTGTGGATTTAGGGTATTTTTACGCGATATTTATAGGCGACCTGCCCGTAGCCTGGTTCGATGTAGACAATGATAGCGAGGGCGAATTCCCGTGTGATTTATTCTATATGGACCTGGACGGTGAATGGCGCGATGATGTTGGGTCGGACGGCGTATTCGATTACCACGAAGATGGATCAGGCGATGTTGAAGCCGATATCCCGATGGGGCGCTGGACCGTAAGCCCTTTAACATTCGGGAGTAATACGGAAAAATCCTTGATAGAGCATTACATTGATAAAAATCTGGATTATCGCCAGGGTTATATGGTACACGATGAAGGCGGTTTGGCGTATGTAGATGATGATTGGGCGAGCTGGGCGACTGAATGGGGGAATGCCGTTAGTTGCGCCTTCTCCAACGTTTTGACGCTTGGCGGATCATATGTTTACGAGGATGATTACGAAGATGTTCGTCTCCCGACCAGCTATGAACATATGCTCGTCTGCGTCCATTCCGGATACTACGTCCACACGTGGGACGGATCCTGGTCTTATCCGACGTATAACACAGAATTATATGATATCGAATCCCATAGTATTACGTATAATATGTTCGCTTGTTCGAATACGCGCTTCACGGAAGCGAATTATATGGGGGGATGGTATACGTTTATGGATAACGATTGGGGCGTCTTATCGATTGGGTCGACGAAAAGCGGTAGTATGCTCAACTTCGAGGATTTTTACCAGCCTCTGGGGTGCGGAAAAACCTATGGCGAATCTTTTCGCGAATGGTTTGAGATCAATGCGGAAGTAGGTATGGGTAGTGATTCGCGGGGTTGGTTTTACGGAATGAGCGTAAACGGCGACCCCACGTTAAAAACTATGGAATATCTTCTTCCCGTAAAGTTATCCTATTTCACTGGTATGCCCACAAGCGATGGCGTTAAACTATCCTGGGGATATAGCGATGACGGAGAAGAGGTCGGTTTTAATATTTATAGACGTGTGATTGCAAGTGACGCAAAGAAGGATAACCGCTCCGGTAAAAACGATGAGTTACAGCTAAACAGTGGCCTAATCGTCGGGGCATCTCCTTTAACGTATAGCGATGATGACGTAACGTCCGATACCGAATACGAATACCGTCTGGAGATGGTGGTTAATTCGAGCGTAAAAGAAGAAGCTACTGCGTATGCGCAGACCTCTCCGCCGACTAAAACGTCATTCGGGTTAACCGGAATATTCCCAAATCCCGCTGGTGATACGGTATCGTTTGAATACGCCATCCCCGAAAATTCAACGGGTAATATTTCTATTTACGATTTATCGGGGCGTAAGGTCTATTCGACTGAGGTAATTGACAATCAGGGAATAATCAATATAAATACCGACGACGGAAGTTTTACCGCTTTATCGAACGGCCTGTATATCGTACGATTAACAGCAGAAGATAAAGCCGCCGTAAAAAAATTCGTAATAGCCCGTTAATCTATGGCATTCGATAACGATGAAGGGAAGGGAAGCGGCGAATTAACCGTTCATTCGGAGAACGGCGATAATTCGCATAATGAAAAAGAAAAGCCCCGGAAAGAAAAACGAACGAAAGGCGCCCGGTGGAAAACCGACGAGGTTATAACCAGCCTAAAACGGGAACAGGAGCGTAATCTCAATCTCATCCGGGTTTACCTGAACGAGCTAAGCAATTACGACGTATTGACCCGCGAAGAAGAATATGAGTTGGCGAAACGAGTTAGTGAGGGGGATGAAGACGCGCGGGCTCATATGATTGCTTCCAATTTGCGCCTCGTTATAAGTGTAGCTAAACGTTTTATTGGTGGTAATTTGGCTTTTCTGGATCTGATTGAAGAGGGTAATCTGGGTCTGATCCGCGCCGTCGAAAAATTCGACTATAAAAAAGGATTCCGGTTTAGCACTTACGCTACGTGGTGGATAAAGCAGACTATACACCGTGCATTAATTAACCAGGGGCGTACCGTACGTATCCCGGTCCATATGGTCGATATGATCCGGAAATACAACAATGCCGTCAAGACGTTAGGCTATGAATTAGGGCGTGAGCCGGATGACTACGAGGTAATTTCTTATATGGAGATTACACCCGGGCAAATGAAGTTAATCTCCGATGCGACGAAACGCCCCGTGGACCTTGACGCTTCCGTTGCGGAAGATTCGACAACCAGTATCGGCGATTTAATCGAAAGCGAGATGATACCTTCGCCGTCCGTGTCGTATTACCTGAAGCTCCGCTCGGAAAGATTGAGGGAATTATTAACAATCCTAAACGAACGAGAACAGCGCTTGATAATACTGAGGTTCGGTTTATCCGAGGCCCCACCCAAAACGCTTCGCGAAACGGGCGACGTTCTGGGAATAACGAGGGAAAGAGTTCGCCAGATTGAGAGAGAAGCGCTTAAAAAATTGAGGTATCGCGCCAGTACCGATAAGGAGTTATTCAAACTTCTAAACGAAGAACCGAATTAAATTAATCGAAATTAAGGAAGGAGAACGATGGTCGAAGCTAAACTCAAAGAGTATATACATGATATACCGGATTTTCCGAAAGAGGGCATAATTTTCAAAGATATCACGACTTTATTAATCGATCCCGACGCCTTTAAACTAACGCTCGATACTCTCTATGAATCATTTAAGGATAGCGGGATTACGAAAATAGCTTCGGCCGAAGCGCGGGGTTTTATCTTCGGGGCGCCGCTGGCATATATGCTGGGCGCGGGTTTTATACCATTGCGCAAACCGGGAAAACTCCCCTACGAAACCGATAGCGAGGAATACGAATTAGAGTACGGTACGGATAAGATAGAAGCCCACGTAGATGCGTTTAAAAAAGGGGATAGGGTTTTAATCGTAGACGACCTATTAGCGACCGGCGGAACGGCCCTGGCCGCTGCCCGTCTCGTCGAAAAGTCCGGTGCGGATATAGCGGCAATAGCTTTCGTAGTAGAGCTTGATTTCCTCGAAGGGCGAGCGAAACTCGGGGATTACGAAATTTATTCGATTATCCATTATTAGCGGAGTATACGCTAAAACCGTATGCGAAACACATCCTGTCGGGTGTAGGGACGTAACCTTCTTATACGATAACGTCTTTTAACGCTGTTCATACGGTAAGAAACGGTTGATATTAAGTATTAAATAGTGTATAATTTTCGGCGAGAGGATGTTCGCGCCTGTAGCTCAGAGGATAGAGCAACGGATTCCTAATCCGTGGGTCGGAGGTTCGACTCCTCTCAGGCGCAATCGGAATCTGTAACGCTTTTTCCGGAGGGTTTTACCCCATGGCCTATTTTTTAACGGTTGCCGGTCAGCAAAAAGGACCTCATAGTAAAGATGAGATCCGCAATTTAATAACCGACGCTACAGTATCCCTTGACGATCTGGTTTGGGTTGCCGAAAGGAATCGTTGGCTTCAGATAAAATTCTATCCGGAAATCGCCTCGCTATTTCAGGAAGTAGCTAAACAGCGAAAGAGCGTATCCGAAGAATATATCATTAACGTCGACGGGAAAACCGGCGGGCCGTTCCCCGAAGAAGTTATTATCGAGGAAATTCAGAAGGAACGCCTAAAAGGCGATCATTTCGTCTGGGTGCAGGAACAGAATAAGTGGTTGCACGTTAAGGACCACCCTATATTTAGTTCTCATTTCGTTTCGGACCGGGTTGTTACAACCGGCGAAAAACCTAAACGGCTGTATATCGGAAAAGACGGGGCAAGGTTTGGGCCATATACGGAAGATGAGCTTAGAAGCGGGATATTACGGGGTGATTTTCTAGCGGAACATTATTTCTGGGACCACACCGATAATAAGTGGGTAGATCTGGGTTCGGTAGCCGGTTACTTAGATGCATTCGCAGAGTTTGAAACTAGCTTAGAGCCAGAGGAACCGCCGCCCCCCCAAACCGAAGGCCCTGAAATAGAAGTTATACCGGTTCCTGTCGTTTCCGCGCCGGGAACGCCGACAGCGATACCTGCCGCTCAACCGGAATTGGAAATCGAAGTAACCCCGCAATTGGAAACGGCTCCCGCGGCCACGGCGCAACAAACCTTTGGCGAAGTAGAAACGGCCGCTATTATTACGCCGATGGAGACGGAGGTTATTAAACCCGAAATCCGGCTTCCCGAAGAAGAAGGCGAACCGGGCACTCTCGTAGATATAAGCCGGCCCGGCGTAGCACAAGGAAGCTCGTTACCGGCAATAACTATAGATGAGACTGTAGATGTTGAGGAAATAACCCCCCGAAAAATAATAGATGACGATGTTACTATTGATATATCTGACGATTACGAGCCGGTAAAAGTTGTCTGGTATAAGCGTATCGGGGCAGGTTTTATCGATTTTTTTATTCCCTCTTTAAGTTTCTTCGTATTAGCTATCGTATTCGAAATAATCGGGCGTAACCCGTATGCGCCGGGCCCCGAACAGGCGATTAACGCGCAGTTATTTTATGGAATCGTCGTCGGCTTCATACTGTTATATTTCCTTTTACACGATGCCATTGGCGGCGGTGGCCTTGGGAAGCGTATAATGGGCTATCGAATAGTGGGGGAGAGGAATCCGTATTCTTACGGGAACGTTTTCCATTCCATTATCCGTAATCTATTCATCCTAATACCTGTCTTGAATATCATAGATTTGCTACTGATAATAACGAATCCGAAAGGTAAGAGGATAGTCGATAACATATTGAACACGGTAGCGATGGAGAAAATAGAAATTGATTATATCAGGGATAAGCAAAGTACCGTCGACTCGATCTATTAACGAAGATATTCTCCTTCGTAATCGCGCGTTATTCCGTAAATATCGCGACGAATCCTTTAAAAGCGCCGTCACGATTATCTACGAAATCTTAAACCGATTCGATAGTAAACTAATCGAAAAGGGTGATTTTGGGAAATTATCGGATGAGGTTCTAAAGATGGTAGCCAGGCTGGAAGACGCGCGCTTTTTTGGGAGGATGTCGGTCGGCGGTAATAATATAGCCCCGCCCGAATCGGTTGACCACAGGGAGCGTGCCTGGGTAGACCAGATCGAAACTACGTATTCGTTTGCTCGTTCTATCCGTCGCTTTCTACGGCACGACCTTCAGCTCATAGATTATAGCGACGGATACAAAGACATGAACGGTGATATGTCCCGTTACATAGAGGTAATTCACCAAAGGGATATTGAATTTATCCTCAATAACTTATACAAAATGATTGAACGAGTAGAGGTTTTCACCGAAGTTTTTAATTCGGACATCGAAAATTATACTACGATTTAACCAGCGGAGGACAATATGAGGAAGATAATATTAACGGCGGTTGCGTTATCGCTGCTTCTGTATACCGGTTCGTTTGCGGCGAGTTCCAAGCCGCTATGTATCGTTGCCAATTTCGAAACGTCCGGCGGCGCGTCGAAAGCGTTATCGGAGAGTACCGCCCAGATTTTTATGACTGCCCTGGCTTATATGGGCGACTATAAGGTACTTTCATATAAGAAACAGGCTAAAGCGATGGAATCTCTCGGCAAGAAAAAAGGTTCCGCTATATCGTCGGACGACGCATTGGAGCTTGCGGCGGTAGTAGAGGCCGACGTTGTAGTTACCGGGGAAGTCGCTAAAAGCGGGAAAAGCTACGAAGTCTCCATGAAAATTATCGACGTAGCGACAGGCAAGGTCATCAAAACCGGTTCTGCAACCCGTAAAACTCAATCGGGTATATCGAAATCGATAGATGAAATACTCGGCCTTACATAAAATCGGCGGGCTCTTTGTAATTGTAATTATGGGGAGTCTATCTACGCAGCCGATAGCCGCCGATGAAACCGAACCCCCGAATACCGTAGTAACCTCGGAGGAAGAGGAAATCAATCCGTTTGAGGATGCGGCCGAGAGGATTGATAACATTTCGTACGAGACGGAACCGGCGGCAGATATCGGCGAGAAAGCGGTAAGGGACGCTTTTTTCGTTATATTAGACGAGGGCGCCGCCAACGCGCGCCACGGCGATCCGGTGGGGGCTATTGATAGCTTTATAGCGGCAATTGAGAACGGATATTCTTCCGCAGTGCCGTACTATAACATTGCGGTTTTAGCGGAATATGACGAGGAAGGAGCGCGATACAAAGGCGAAAACCTCAATTACGGCCTGGTTTTTTACGACAGGGTTTTAACGATGGACGAATCGTATTACCCGGCGCGTTATAACCGGGGTGTGCTTTATCACGAACTCGAGATGTTCGATGAAGCGGAAGTGGGCTATCGCGAACTCCTGGATACGAGCGGCGAAACCGAGAAAAACGCCCGTTATAATCTTGCGCTGCTTTTGCGCGACAAGATGCAGTTGAACGAAGCTATATCCGTACTGGAAGGGGCCGACGAGCCATATTCGGAACCGGAATCCCTTTTGCTTCTGGCCTTATTGAACGAAGAATCCGGTGCGGCCAGCCGCGCCATACGATTGTACAAAAAAGCGCTGGAGATGGATCTATCTTTCGAGATGAACGCGCTGGCGATAAAAAAAATATCAACCCTGCGCGGTTATTAACGGATTGGATTAAGTGAAATGAAATATGGGCTCAAAACGTAAATTATTTTTGTGGATAGGGATAGCGGTAGTTTCGCTTGCCGTTATCGGTACCGGTTTTGTCGCGGCGCTAGTTACTTTGCTCCCCGAGATTGGTGGAACATCGGGCGAAGGGTTTTCCGGCGGCGGCAAAATCGCAGTGCTGGATATACGCGGCCCGATTAGCAGCAGTGAAGGGTATATAGATATTATCCATAGATACCGCGATAACTCTTCGGTATCCGCCGTAATTCTTTATTTGAATACTCCGGGAGGAGGGTCTACTGCCACGCAGGAGATATACGACGAACTGCTATTATTGAAAGAGGAAAAACCTGTAACCGCTTATATGTCGTCAATCTGCGCTTCGGGTGGAGTTTACCTGGCGTCGGCGGCAGACCGGGTATACGCTACACCAAGCACCTTGACCGGCTCTATCGGCGTCATACTATCGCTCTCTAACTACGAAGGGCTGTTCGGTAAGTTGGGTGTGGGTACAGTAAGTATCAAGAGCGGCGAATTCAAGGATATCGGATCGCCGACACGGCGCATCACCCCCCGCGAAGAGGCCCTTCTGGGTGAGTTGATAGACGATAATTACGAGCAGTTCCTGGATGTGGTCGTCGCCGGCAGGGGAGAGGCAGTTAAAAGCGTGTTAGAGGAAGGCGGTATAAGCGACCCGACCGATTACGAAGCGGCTACATATATCCGCAACTACGCCGACGGGCGGATATTCACCGGCCGCCAGGCTTATGATATCGGATTAGTGGATGAGCTGGGTAACTTCGAGTACGCCCTGGATGGAACCGCGAAGATGGTCGGCATTGAGGGAGAGCCCGGGATTATCCGGGAAGTACTTCCGGACAAAACATTGCTGGATATCCTGTTAAATAGTGATGTTGATGAACTATCGGCAGATTTAGGCGCGGCCCCAAAAATTGAACTAAAATATTCCATATATTAGCTGTATCCGTTATCATCCATAAACTTATAACTAAGGGGTTATTATGAAGAGCAAATACATTAAACCGGTATGGATAATCGGGGGGGGAATCGCGTTTGCGCTAACGCTCGGTTGTGCCGGTAACGCCGATAAGTACGATTACGCGATGGAAGAAGCTCCGGCCGACGAATATTACCTGGGTGACGGATCTGACGACGGGATAGGCGGGGGATATGTCGGGTCAATGGAGAAGAGTAAGAAAATCGCTGATACCGAGTACGAGGAAGCGGCCGAAGAAGCGTTTGATCCGGAGACCACTACAACCGGAACGCTGGACGCGGATACGACGACGGGAGATACCTTAAAAACCTCCGGGAAGAAGACCGAGAAGCTGATGATTATCAAGACCGCCGACCTTAGCTTCGAGGTAAAAAAAGTCGAGGATACCGGCAACGAAGTTTTGGCTATAGCGTCGAAATATAACGCAATAATCGTTGACTCCCATAAATATAAAGACGACGACGGCCATAGCTTCGCGACTACAACTATACGGGTCGAGCCGCAGTATTTTGAAAAACTAATCGTCGACCTTAAAGGCATCGAAGGGGGCGACCTCATCAACGAACAGATATCCGGGACCGACGTAACCAAGGAATACGTTGACCTCAAGGCGCGCCTTAAGAATAAAACAGAGGTCGAAGCCCAGTATACGGAACTGCTTAAGCGTAGCGGTACAATACCCGATATAATGGCCGTACAGCGTGAACTGGAGCGGGTACGAGAAGAGATAGAAAGGCTAGAGGGCGAAATACGCTATTACGAAAACCAGGTCGGCCTTTCGACAGTAACGATTAATCTATCGGAGCCTTCGGTTACGGTTCCGGGCGGGCGCAGCTTCGGCGATGACATGAAGGACGCGTTCCGTACAATGATAGCGATATGTATCTTCTTCATTCAGGCTTTTATAGTCCTGCTACCGTTTATCGTTATTGTGTTGATTATTGTCCTGATTATTCGTATTATCATTAAAATTCGTAAAGGGGCAAAAGTTAAATCGTAATAATTTATTACATTCTAAACAATGGAGGTTCCGATGACGAAGGCTGACCTTGCTAAAGCGATTGCGAAGAAGCACAAGCTAACCCAGAAGGAAGCGATACTGATAATAGACGTAATATTAGATACGATAACTGAATCGCTCGTTGCGGGTGAAAAAGTGGAGTTACGAGGGTTTGGGAACTTCTTTACTAAAATCCGCGCAGCTCGTATAGCACGCAATCCGAAAACCGGGGAAAAAGTTTCTGTCCCCGAAAAACGAATACCGGCGTTCAAAGCGTCGAAAGCCTTAAAAGACGAATTAGCCGCGATCACAGACTAGCGGCGTTAGCAGGATAGAGAAATATAGGGCAGGTTATACGGTTTGGGTATTAACCTTGAACCTGCCCTTTAAATACGTAAAAAATACTTATAAGGAGGTGTCGGATGGGTTCTCTAAAGAAGAAGCGACGGGCCAAAATCGCGAAGCATAAACGTAAAAAGAAATCGCGAGCTAATCGTCATAAAAAGAAGTAGAACATTTTGGCCCAGACGATGGGCCTTTTTCACAGGGACGCATATTAACATAATATATATTATCAGACATAGATGTTTCGGTTAATTTAACCTTATCTTTTTACCTCTACCCGTTCCCTATTTTTTGTACAGCTCATTATAAATACTCAAGTATTTTTGGGCCGACTTCAACCACGAATACTCGCGACGCATACCACGTACTACTATCTGGTTCCACATTATCTTATCGTTATAAGCCTCTATCGCGCTCCGTAAGGCTTCTACCATCGTTCGAGAGGTATATCGTTTAAACGTAAAGCCAACTCCGGTTTGCGGATATTCCTTGACGTCCTCAATTGTATCCGCCAGGCCGCCCGTTTCCCTGACTACAGGCACCGTACCGTACGCCAGGCTTATCATCTGGCCCAGCCCGCAGGGTTCGTAACGCGACGGCATCAGGAATATATCCGAACCGGCATATATGCGATGCGCCATTTTTTCATCGAACTCAAGGTGAACGACAAACTTTTTAGGGTGTCTGACGGCGATTTCCTTGAATAACCTATGGTATTTAATATCCCCTTCGCCTAGCAAAATGTACCGGCAATCCATCCCTAGAATCCTATCAACGCCTTCGACTATTATATCAAAACCCTTCTGGTCCGCAATCCGCGTTACCATTCCGACTAACGGTTTACCGTCGTCCGGCAAATCGTTCTCTTCCAATAATCGCCTTTTACATTCTTCCTTACCGGAAAGTTCATCGGCGGAATAGTTAGCGGGAATAAATTCGTCCGTAGACGGATTCCAGGTCGAGTAATCTATACCGTTTAATATCCCATAAAGCTCTTTTTTCCGTTCACGCAGTATTCCGTCCATCCCGTGGCCAAACTCGGGCGTCTGGATCTCCTCGGCGTAAGTCTCGCTAACGGTGGTTACTATGTCGGCGTTTATTATACCGGCTTTAATAAAACTGAACTGCCCGAAAAACTCCATATCCTCCAACGAGAATTGGTCCCAATCTAACCCGGTAATCGGGAAATACTTCTTGTCGAAATTACCCTGAAAAGCCAGGTTGTGTATAGTGAATACGGTCTTCGTATCGGGAAAATCGTCCGCGAACAGCGTTTTCAGGTATTTCGGTATTAACCCGGTCTGCCAATCGTTGCAGTGGATGATATCGGGTTGTAGATCGAGTTCCTTTATCGCTTCTACCGCCGAGCGGCAGAAAAACGTAAACCTCTCAACATTATCGTCGTAGTCTACACCGCCCTTCTGGTATAACCCGGGCCGGTTAAAATATGCGTCGTAACCAATGAAATACGTTTTTATTTTACTACCGTTATAGCTCCCCGATAGTACCGAGCCGGTTTTCGAGGTAACCCCCATATTGACTTTTACTTTACGTAATCTTTTAATATCGTACCGACCGTTGATTACCTTACGATAATAAGGAATCATCAATATCGGCTCGATACCCAGGTCATACAATTCTTTGGGTAACGCCCCCGCAACGTCAGCCAATCCCCCGGTTTTCGCGAACGGTACGGCTTCTGAAGCGATAATTACAACCCTCATCTATTTCCTCCTGAACTGCTTATTTCACTAACTACTTCAATGTTTCGTCTTTAGCGATTAGTTTATTAGCTTCGTTTATAAATTCGCCTACGTCTTCAAACGAACGATATACCGAGGCGAATCGCACGTACGCTACGCTATCCAGGTCGCGCAATGCCGTCATCACCGCTTCGCCTATGGCCGAAGTAGGGATTTCGTTTTCGTATCTTCGGCACAATCCCCGCTCGATCTCGTCTACAATTCCGATTATTACTTCTTTCGATATAGGCCGTTTCTCGCAAGCCGCCATAATACCTTTAATTACTTTAGCCCTATCAAATCCCTCGCGGCTCCCGTCGCGTTTTACCACCAGAATCGGTACTTCCTCTACCCTCTCGTATGTCGTAAACCGCCGGCCACAAGCAATACATTCCCGGCGCCTACGGATTACCTTCTCCCCCTCCAATGCCCGGGAATCCACTACTTTATCTTCGAGTTGGTTGCAATATGGGCACTTCATTTAAATATCCCGTTCATTTCTACCGAAACCGCTCTCTCACATCGATAAACCGGGGCAATAACAGTTATTCGCTATCTCCCTCGTCGCCGTTTTCGATTTCTTCGAGATCGCTTTCCGGTAATACCGCTTCCATATTCGTGGTCCTAAACTCGGACAATCCGGGCGTTGCCGTGAAACCCTGGCCTTTGATGATACCGTCCCCCCGCTCCATCGTAACCGGATAGTCGGACACGATAAGGCCGGTGTGCGACTGCCACATCAGCTCTTCGGTCTTGAGCACCGCGCCCTCTTTCATCGAGTTCACCACCACGTGGCCCCGCGCCACCATATCGTTGGTGATGGTGTCTATTTCGCCCGTATCCGAGGTCAATGTTGAGCTATATTCGCCCTCCTCATAGAAATCGACTTTAACCACCGTAATTTCGGCGCGATTTTCGTTATTGTAAATCTCGGCGCGCTTAGCGGTCAACTTCCAGGCGACTTCCTCACCCTCGGTTTCTATCAGGAAAAAATCCTCGATAACCTGGTCCGGGACGTTTTCCATAGGCGGAGATAGCGACGTGCTATCGCGGCGACAGCCGGTTTCGGCCGACAATATAGGCAAAGTTACGGCTAACAATAGCCCCGCCGATAAATATCTTTCTATTTTCGTGTTTTTTATCATCTCTACTTACAAGTTGACGGTAAATAACCGAAGCCGGTTTAACGATTACCCGTTCACCGATTCTATTCGGGTGCTCCCCCGGCCCAGTATATCGTGCATATGGATAACCCCTATCGGTTTATTGCTTTCATCGCAAATAAACAGCGACGTAATCTGGCTATTCTCCATCTTCTTCAAAGCGATAGCGGCATTTTCGTGCGGGGCGACCGTTTTAGCGCCGTCGCACATAAAATCTACTGCCTGGATATTTTCATCTATTTCGCCACGGCCCAACAAGCGGCGGAGGTCGCCGTCGCTTATCACGCCAACCAGTTTACCCGCGCCGTCGACCACAGCGGTAATACCAAAGGTCTTTTCGGTCATCTCCGCAATGATATCCGGTAGAAGTGACTGTACCTGAACTATTGGAACGTCGTTCCCCCGGTGCATAATAGCATCCACTTTGGTCAGTAAACGTCTTCCCAGAGTGCCGCCGGGGTGAAATACCGCGAAATCCCTCTCCTTAAACTCCCGCTTACGCATCAAGCTCACGGCCAGGGCGTCGCCCATAACCAGCGTAGCGGTCGTACTGGACGTGGGAGCTAACCCAAGCGGGCAGGCTTCCCTCTCTACACCGGTATTAATAACGAAATCGGCGGCGCTCCCCAAACTGGAACCGGGTACCCCCGTCATCGCCACCAGCGTTACATCCATGTTTTTCAGAGGCGGAATGATAACCATAAGTTCTTCGGTCTCGCCGCTGTTCGACAGCGCGATTACCACGTCTCCGGAGCGTATCATACCAAGGTCGCCGTGCATCCCCTCTACCGGATGTACGAAATAGGCAGGGGTACCGGTACTGGACATAGTCGCCGCGATTTTCTGGGCGATTATCCCCGACTTGCCTATACCGAGGAATATTACCCGGCCTTCGGAAGCCATTATAGCCTGTACTGCACCTAAAAACTGGTCATCTATTCGATCGAGTAAAGCGTTTACGCTTTCGGCTTCGATTTCGATGACGTTTCGCGCCGTTTGGGCGATATCCTGCACTACTTATCCCCCGCTTCCGAGACCATTTCGTGAATATCTTTAACCTGTTTCAATAACGGTTCTACTTCGTCCAGTCTGAGCATAGACGCCGCGTCACACAGCGCCTTCTCGGGACAAGGGTGGAACTCCAGGAAAAGGCCGTCGCAGCCTATTGCGGCCGCAGCCCGCGCCAAAGGCGGAATAAAACCGCGCAGGCCTCCTTCCGGGTCGGCGCTCGTTTTGCCGGGCAACCGGACGACGTGGGTTACATCGAACAGCACGGGATATCCGTATTCCTTCAGGTAAATCAGGTTGCGCGGGTCAAAGACGATATCCCCGTAGCCGTAAACCGAACCTCGTTCGGTGAGCAGTATACTTTTATTGCCCGTCGATTCTATCTTCGATATCGGAATTTGTATTTGCTGCGGTGTAAAGAATTGGGCCTTCTTTATGTTTATCGGTTTGCCGGTTTTGCCCAGTGCTAGAGTCAACTGCGTTTGTTTGGATAGATACGCCGGTAACTGTAACGCGTCACATACTTCCGCGGCCGGGCCAACCTCCTGGGCCGAATGTATATCGGTTATTATCGGTACTCCGACTTCTTCGCGCACCCGCGCCAGTATATCCAGGCCTTTCGCCGCGCCGGGCCCCTGATAGGTCTCATTACTGGAACGGTTATCTTTTAAATACGACGATTTATAGACATAAGGTATTCCAAGTTTTTCGGTGATTTCCTTCCCGGCGAATCCGACTTCCAGCGCGATACTCTCGTCCTCAATCACGCAGGGGCCGCCTATTATAGCGAATCTACCGTCGCCAAATACTTGGTCCCCAATCGTTACGGTCGTAATAGCCATACTCCCCCGTCGAATCGGTTAGCACTCAGAATACCGTTCCCATTATATATAGGAAATTAGCGGGGTATTATACCAAAAAATCAGAAGAAATAAAGGATAGAGTTAATGTCATCGGTATAACCGTCTCATAATAAAACGGTTACAGCAATGTTTGTCCGGGGAAATGCGCTAAAACGATATGCTATTAACGTACAGTAATTAAGAAATAGTGAAATTGCGGTGATCTGGGAGTTACTATATAGGGTAGATATAGGTAAAGTTTGCCCTAAAGCAGGTCATCCTTTATCATTATATCACGCGCTTTTACGATATCATCGTAGATTTGTTCCTTATACGCCGGGAAACGCAGCGCGGCGGCGGGATGATATGTAGGTAGGATTTTACGGTTTTTATAATCTACGATTTTAGCCCGTAATTTCCCCATAGCTTCATTCCCCGGCACGAAATAGCGAATAGCGGGAAGCCCGAGGGTAACGATTATTTTGGGGTCGATAACCTCTATCTGTTTATGCAGAAATGGCGAACAAGCGGCGCTCTCCTCCGGCAGCGGGTCCCGGTTACCGGGTGGACGGCATTTCAGGGTGTTGCAAATATAAACTTCACTCCTGTTTAAACCTACTTCTTCCAGTATCCTATCCAGTAGCTTTCCGGCCCGTCCTACGAACGGGATACCGGTTTTATCCTCATCGGCGCCGGGGGCTTCGCCGATAAACATCAGATTAGCGTTATTATCGCCGTCGCCATAAACCGTTTTGGTACGGGTTTTATACAGGCTGCATCCCCTGCAATCTTCAACCCTAACCTGCTCTTCACTCAATTTATCCGATTTCGGCACCTTCATCTCCGGCGTTGTGCTGTCATTTACCGCTAATTCGTCCTTGAGAAACTCGATAACCGGCCTTTCGAGATATATCCGTTTTATGCCGAGCGCGTTGACGGAACGAGCTAACTGGTATAATATATCGTTCTTTTCCATTTTTAGCGCTTATCGCCTTTTTTTATCCCGAAGGTATTTCTTTACTTTATCCAGGATGATACTCGCCAGTTCCGGCTTCGATATTTCGTTGAAGTCCGCGGTTTTCCCCTCTACTTCAAGAATAACGGCGCGGCTCATCGAATCGCCGAACCCGGAACCGTCGCCGCCGATAGTATTCGCGACGATGATATCGGCGTTTTTCTCGGACAGTTTGCGGCGGCCTTCCCCTTCCAAATCTCCGGTTTCGGCCGCAAATCCGACCAGGGCATAATGGCTCTTCCGTTGCCCCAATTCGGCCAATATATCGGGGTTGCGTTCCAGTTCGATTGTCATTTCCATATCGTTTTTCTTCAATTTTTCGTACGAAGCCTTTTTAGGGCGGAAATCGGCTACGGCCGCCGCCATAATAACCGCGTCGTTCGCCGGAATTTCGGCGATAACGGAGGCACGCATATCGTCGGCGGATTTAACCGGAATAACGTCTACGGTTTTGGGAAACACTATCCCCTCCGATCTCGTAGTTATCAGGGTAACCGCGGCGCCCCGTCGCGCCGCATTCAGGGCGATAGCGTGCCCCATCTTCCCGGTGCTGTAATTGGTCAGCATCCGGGCCGGGTCTATCTGTTCTTCAGTCCCCCCGGCGGTAATTAGTATTCGGCGACCGGTTAAATCCTTGTTCTCCCAGGCAGTTAGGAGTATCTCTTCGTAAATTACGTCAACCGGAGCGAGTCGGCCCTTCCCAATATCATCGCAGGCTAGAAGCCCCTCAACCGGTTCAATTAACGTATAACCCAGCCCCCGCAAACGCTTCAGGTTCTCCTGGGTTACCGGGTTAGCGTACATATCCCCGTTCATCGCCGGGGCGAATATTTTGGGGCAGTTTGCCGCCAGTATAGTGGTCGAGAGCGCGTCGTCGGCGATACCGGCGGCTGTCTTCGCCAGGATATTGGCAGTTGCGGGAATAACTGCTAAAACCGACGCATTTTCCGTTAAGCTTATATGGGCGTAGGGGTCGGGGTTATCGAAAAGATCTAATACCGGTTCGTTGCCTATCAGGGCGTGTAGGAGCTTAGGCCGTATCATTTCAGCCGCGCATTTGGTCATAACCGGGAAGATTTCACATCCGTTTTTGTACAGTTTACGCGCTACCTCTAAAGCTTTGTAGCAAGCAATCCCGCCGGTAATCCCGAATACGATTTTCATACCCCACCTACCTTTGATAACGGTTGACCCTGTGTCCGTCCGCCGATACTAACAGAATCGCGGTATCTATTGCATTCTCTAAATCATCATTAATAAGCACATAATCGTATAATGTGATTCTCTCGATTTCAGCCGCCGCCTGGTTTAACCTGCGTACGATAACCTCGTCATCGTCCTTGCCGCGCTTACGCAAGCGCGCTTCGAGCGTCTCCATTGACGGCGGGAGGACGAATACCATCGTCGTCAGTTCGGGGTATGCCGCCTTTATCTGCTCCCCACCCTGAACATCTATATCCAATAAAGCGTTATGGCCGGAAGCCATTATGTCGTCGAGTGTTTCTCGAGCGGTTCCATAATTATTCCCGTAAACCTCGGCATACTCGGCGAACGCTTGCCCATTTACCATATCCTGGAAGCGTTCCCGCGATACAAAGTAATAGTCACGGCCGTCGCTTTCCCCGGCTCTAATGTCGCGCGTGGTGTGTGAAACCGAAAACGTCAGGTTATCGAACCGTTCGAGCACGGCCCGGCAAATAGTGGATTTGCCGGCGCCGGACGGCCCGGAGAAGACCAGTATACGGCCGTTGCCCGGCCCCTTCATCCTATCAATTATCTCCTGGGCTTCTTTCACGTCGTCATAATACGAATTAAAAACGCTCCCGTCAACAGAACAATGCTCCCTAATCCGTCGGTTGGTTTCTTATCGAACACGATAATAGATAGTACGTAAGGAGTTATTAAATCGTATAATCGCACCTGATTGGTGAATGCTTATCCAGATTTTTTCGTAGCAGTTTATC
>SDBT01006058.1_pt1 | contig 20193 bp, 26 predicted proteins | sample 2277101 | NCBI WGS metagenome assembly SDBT01 (sample SAMN10404973, study PRJNA504765) | marine sediment metagenome | isolation source: marine sediment core GS10_PC15, 103 cmbsf | place: Arctic Ocean: Southern Knipovich Ridge | collected 2010 | reverse complement strand
AACACGTTCAACTGTTTCAAGGCGCAGCTACCGCCGCCAGAGGCTTGGAACCCGCCCGCGTCTAACGGCCCTATGCCGAGCCCGCACAACCCTCACAAGGGCGTACGTAACGTCTGGGACCTTGCTAATCAGTGCCGGTACGATTGGGCTGCCCACACAGCCGCCGCATGGGGATTCCACAGAGACCCGGTAGCTATCGCCAAGCTGAAGAGCGACACGATCGAATCCCGGAAGTCGGAGCTTGAGTACTTCGTCGAGATCGGCTTCATGCGTATCGAGAAGCTCCCCGCCGGTAAGGCCGCCTTTCCCGGAGAAACGAAGGTCTGCGCTAACCAAGGTGTGATTAAGAAACGATCGATCGAAGCCTTCGGCGCGGTCGACCATTGCGACGTGTGCGGGGGCTCGGGGAAGATTCAACGCCCGGCTAAAGTTAGCGAGAAGACCGGTAAACTTCTGAAAGCGCCGAAGCCTATCAACTGCCAAGACTGTAACGCTAGTGGTTACACGCTCGAAGGCGTGCCGTTCATACGCGCCGAGAAGGGCGGGATCTCGATCGGACGCGATGCGCTGTACGAGAGCGGAGACGATCTCTTGATTCGATATGCCGAGATGATCGAGACAAATAAAATCCTTTCGACCTACAGCCCATGGCTAGAAGAAGGGATCACCGATGAGCAGAACCCTCCGAGGACGTTGTATCCTAATTGCCTGGTTAAGTCGGGTCGGGGTTCTTATCGTGATGTCGTCCATCAGCTTCCTAGGGACCTCGGCGTCCGGGAGTGCATTATCGCGAGAGACGGAATGTATCTCGTGTCGGTTGACTTCGAAGGCGGGGAGCTCGTCACGCACGCCCAAGACTGTCTAGACTACATTGGCTGGTCTAAGATGGCCGAAGCCCTGAACGCAGGTACGAAGGTTCACGACTTGCTAGGCGCGGCTATCGCGGGGATTCCGTACGAAGAGTTTCTAATCCGTCGCAAGGTGGAGAAGTTCCTAGCCGACTGTAGACAGTCCGCGAAGCCGATTAACTTCGGGTGTCCGGGGCTCATGGGTGCTGCAACTCTCGTGATCCAGCAACGCAAGCAAGGCCCCGACACGACCGCGCCGGACGGGCGTGTGTACAAGGGTCTCCGCTTCTGTCTGTTAGCCGGCGGTGAGAAGGAGTGCGGGACCGTTAAGATCACGGAGTGGAAGAATCGACCTTGCAATCCGATCTGTAAGCGTTGCGTTGAAACCGCCGAAGAGCTTCGGATGATCTGGTTCGATCTGTTCCCCGAGAATCACGAGTATTTCAAGATCATCGGACAGATCGCGAACGGTGAATACGGCGAGTTGATCCAGCCTTGGAGCGGACGTATCCGCGGGGAGCAGAAGATATGCTCTATAGCTAACTCTCCGTTTCAGGGGCGACTAGCGGACATCTTGAAGCGCGCCGCTTTCAACGTGGCCGAGGAGCAGTTCTGTGTGCCAGAATCACCGGCGTACGGTTCACGATCGATACTCTTCGCGCACGATGAGATCCTAGCCGAAGCCCCGATCTCCATAGCCGCCGGCGCGGCCAGTCGGATTTCTGAAATAATGATCGAGGCTGCGAACGTTATATGTCCAGACGTCACCATGAACGCGGAGCCGACATTGATGCGACGATTCTACAAAGGCGCGGAGCCGTGTTTCGATAGTGCGGGAACGTTGATCCCGTGGGAGCCGAAGGAGAAAGCAGCAGTATGAACGAATTTAATGACACTTATAATGCGCTACTTGAGAATGAAGATGATCGCGACGAAAAAATGACACACGAAGCGCGATCGATAACAGCCGCGCTTTTGATGATTATAGAGCGCCTTGATAATATCTACCACGGACTTCCGAGTTAATGACGCGCCACAGTAGCAAGAGCCCCGAACACTACACGCCCGGGTACATTGTGGAACTCGCCCGCGAAGTCATGGAGGGGATCGACTTAGATCCGGCTTCGTGCGCGTTGGCTAACACTATGGTCCGGGCCGATGAGTTCTTCACGAAAGAACAGAACGGTCTCTCGCTACCGTGGCGCGGGAGCGTGTTCCTAAACCCTCCGGGTTCGTGCAAGGTCGGCGGGATACCCACCGAGTGTAACTTGATCAGGGCTAAGAAAAATTGCACGTGTAAACTCGTGTCGCGATTCTGGAACAAACTTCTCGACGAGTATGATTCGTACCGCGTTAGGCGGGCATTGTGGGTAGGTTTCTCATGTAGCCAACTTCAAACGCTTCAAAAAGGGATCAGCCCTCTCAACTTCGTGACTTGCTTCCCCGACCGGCGGGTTAAATACATGCGCGAAGAAGTCGGACTTCTCGAGTCGACGCTCATAGAAGGTTCGTCTCCGCCGCAGAACTCTTACATTAGTTACATCACACGCAATACGGCAGAAGTCGATCGATTCGTTCGCGTGTTCTCTCCGATCGGCGTTTGCACGTACCCGATAGGTGTATAAAATGAACTGGTTTAGACGTAGACAAAGGCGAAGACTTGAAAGAGAAATCGAATATTTGAGATCGTTGATCGCGCGTTTGCGTACCTTGAATAGTGAGCAAGACGTAGAAGTGTATTCTGAGATCAGTAAAGGTATGCGAAAACTATCCGCCGTAAGTATTACACTGGCCCGACACCAGATAAAACACGGGTCTACTTTACCCGTCGCTGTAGTTGTATAGTTTTTGTACAGGTAGCCCAACAGGAGAGGCGGCGTGGAGGGGTACCGTGAAGCGCTTGATGTAGGTTCGAGTCCTGCCCTGTACACCATAGAACCAAGGAGACTTAATGACAATGAACATAACCCGCATCACACCAGCGCCTGTCACCCTGGCTATCGATCCGTCAATCTCCGCGTGTGGTGTCGCGCTCTTCGAAGACGAGCGACTCACACACGCCGCGACTATTGAACACGATACCACGAAGGATAGCATCGGCGCGCGGTGTGCTTCGATGGGTCAACTCGTTCTAGGCTGGCTTGCTAGAGTCCGAGCCCCACAACCGGAGCGAGTCGTGGCCGAGTGGCCGAGAATTCGAAGGGAGAGCGGGAAGACGCGGAACGACCGTAACGACCTCCCCGGGCTCGCCGGTGTGGCTTCTTACATCGCAGGGGCGCTAGCTGTGTCCGCTTCGATCAGCGGCGGGTCGTGTGAGTTCGTGTCATACTTCCCCGGCGACTGGACAGCACAAGTATCGAAGTCCCTACTTGTCGGGGAGCGCTTCACGAACGCGAGAGCGCTTCGTATCGCGTCCCGATTGGATTCGGAAGAGCTTCTGGTATACCAAGGCGTTCCGACCCACGACGCGATCGACGCCATAGGGATCGGACTCCATGATCTCGGCCGTGGCATCATGCACCGCCACCGCGTTTTCCACGGCGCATCTTAGCGCGAACGGTAGGATCATTTCCCGGGGACACGTGCATTCGGAGCCGTCCGAGTGCCTCATGATGTCGTGGTGACAGTAGTAACAGACGTCCTTGTGTCCGGCGTTCAACTCGGCCACGAAGACGCGACACTCGGCGCACGCTACCGCCTTCATTCGTAAAACTCCTTGACGCGTTTTCTGAATTCCGCGTCGGTTTCTAACCATACCTGATCCCACGCGTACCAATAAGTATCCGGCGTTTCTGGTTTCTCCACAAACGCCATACGACAGAGCGCCCAATTTTCGCTCACCTTATCCAAAATGTCGTCTACCGCCATTTATAGATCGATCCTTTAGTCGCTTCAATCACAACGGGCGCCAAAGCTAGTGCTCCCGATATGATATCTTTCAACTTTTCCATCGTGTCCCAAGCACCGGCCCGGTAACCTTCGGAGTACCCTCGTTCGTACCCAGGCTCTTTTCTGTGATCTATCTCCATGGTATCTCCCCCGCCACAGCTTCGGCCACGACCCGCCCATACGCGTCGCGCTCTTCCTGGTAGTTCATGAAGTTACGCCAGCAAGCACGCCACGAGCAACGGATAGACCAGCGCTCGCCGTATGCCCAGTAAGTAACGCCCCGGGGCGCGGCTCTGTACGCCGCTCTAACAGCGTCATGACCTTCCAGCCATATTGGATCGTCCGCGTCGGGCAGGGCCGCTATAGGGGCTGTGGGGTCTCTTCTAGTCATGATTTTGGTTCTCCTGTCGACATTCTAAGCTGCAAAAGTCATGGGACATCCACAACTCTTCGGGACTTTTCCGATCGTGTCCGCATTCTCGGCAAGTCATGCGCCACCAATCATCATCGTCTTCTAAAAACGTTTCCATGTTCCCTAGACAATGCACACCGTGTGCCAAAGATAAAGGGCCGGAATTACCCGACCCTTACTGTACAAAAAAGCGACAGTGCGACAGCCTGTCACGCCAAGTTGTCACAGTGACAGGCTGTCACACTTACGTGTAACCGTACGGCCCTATTTACGTGTAAGCGTATTCTAGAACCTTCTTCGCGTAGCGTCCCATCCACAGGGAGCCCGGGTCTGAGCGGCGGGACGGGGAAATCACAGAGTGTTGGTGCATAGCGTCCGCTCTCACGATCGGATGACTCTCTACAAGAGCACGCCACACCCGAGCCGCGGAGTGCACCTGCGGTGCTGGGAACTTAGACCCGTGTCCAACGAGCTCGATCCCGACTGAGATACGGTTCGGGGACATGCCTAGGATCTTGAACCCTCCGCCGGCGTGCCACGCGCCGCGTAGTGTCGAGATCATCTGAACGATCTCCCCGTCGCCTTCGATCGAGATATGCCACGACGCGTCGCGGTCGTTACTCTTTCGTTTCACCATGCGACGGTTAGCCATGTTTATAGCCGTCCCCCAACTGGTCGCGGTGTAGTGCGCCACGATGGCTTCAGGCTCTCCGTGCGCTGTTCCCATCTTAGAGTAACTCCAAGAGTTGTCCGCTTGCATGATCTTCACACCCGGCCCGACTAGGAAGCCGTGAGGGTTCACGAAGATCGGCTCTAAATCATCAGGTATCTTGAACAATGAATCACGGGTCTTCGGTCCCGCCATACCGTCGGACGTGAGTCCGTGGTTCTCTTGCCAATACTCGATCATCTCCGTGAGGTGATCCCACGTGAGTCGGCTGTGAATGTATTCGTTCTCGTTGTAACCGTTCGCTGTCATACGCTCTCCTGATTCTCGATCTCGTGTGCCCAGATTCCGTCACCCGTGCCGTAACAATAGTTAATCTCGGAACAGTTGCAGACAGGTGCACCTTGAGTTGTAAAATCGTCACCTTCGGCACCGCACCCGCGGCACTTATAGTCTACAGTACCTTCTCCCGGCTCACCTTTCGTGATATCGAAGATAGGCATACCTTCGTGATGCGTTGGTTTCTCTTCGACAGGCGCCCATACCCCGTCTCGTCCACACTCTCGACAGTGTGGCGGGTGATCTAACGATTGCCTGTAAGGGCTCTCCCACTTGCAGACCTCACAACGTATTAAGGATCGTTTGTCTTCATTGTGTGGGTCATAGGCACGCATGAGCGGGGCGTTGATCACTTCAACTGTCCGCGCTACTTCTTCTTCGTTCCACTTGTGTCGGTCGTCTTCGCCGAGACCGCGTGCTTCATACACGGCAAGGAACACAAGCGAACACAGCGCGCCGCCTAGGTGCGACAGTCCGGTCTCTTCATCAATATTTTCCCCCTCCGCCCACGCGTCTAGGTGGCGTTGTGTGGCGTCGATCAGGCGACTCCACTTCATCCCTTTAGCCCAGTTCCAAGCGTCGTATTTCTCAGCTCCGAAGGTGAGAACCTTCGCGATCAAGAGCTTCGCTTCTCGAGGTATCAGACCCATTCGGGGCTTACCTGTATCGAACTTCTTACCTTCCATCTATGCTCTCCAATGTCCGTCAACGATGAAGATCAGTTGACGTTTTCCGTTCGGGTGGATCAGACAATGGCAGTGCGCCCAACTGGACGGGCCGCCTGTGTACTCTAGTTGTAAGTGGCTCGATGTACCCACCTGGTACGCACCGTGGCAGATCCCCGGCGTATGACTGTGGCCGACGATCGTCTTAACGCCGAGACGGCTGAATTGTTTCAGCGAACCCCGTGAACCGTTCGAACCTCTGTGACCGTGAAGACCTACCGACACACCCGCGATCATCTCGCCACTATCCGGTTCGAGAAACGTCGTGTTCTTCAGGCTCTCTCGCTTCGCGTACTCCGCGAACGGGTCACAGCACTCCGCGCCGCCTTTCCCCATTTCGAGACTATCGAGAATGAACCCCCATAGCTTGTGCCATAGGCGAGCGTTCCACGGTTCTTCTATCGGCGTTGTCTCTTTGAGCCACTGCATTAAGTGATCGTGGTGGTTACTCGATACGATCAGATTCTCCACGCTGTCTGGCGTTGTCTCTATGACGTGTTTCAGCGTCGCGTCTAGTTCGTGTTGCAGGCTATGGAGCCCGCTCTCGTGCTTCGCGATCTGTTTCACGGGATCCTTTCGCCCGTGGTGGCCGATACTGTAGCCGTCGAAGACATCGTGACGAACGATCTTCTCAGGTTGACATGTTCCTACAATGCTCTTCTTACCGGAGTAGGTTGCCCGTTTACAATCTGGGTCCACGAAGATCGCATGTTCGTCACCGGTCACTAACGCGAGTGCGTTCGTCGATTTCTTCGAACCCTTCCCGGTGTAGTACCGATCGATATCGTAAAAACCCCCGTCCGCGTCTCCGACGAGAGCTCGAACATGGAATCGGTCCCCGTCTAGTTCCACGACAAGCCCTCCTAGTCCGTGGTGGAACTCACCGCGGACTCCGGCTTTCGTGACGGAGTACTTAGATTGTGAGACGCTCCCCGTCGTATACAGAATCTTTGCTGATGCGTTCTGCGGCGTGGGTACCATCTTCAGCGCGAGTTGCGCGTGTCCGAAGCAAGCGCTAGCCGACTTGCTCAACCCCTCGAGTCCGGTGATCGGGTGAACTGCGGTAGCCTGGACGCGCACGTTAGCCATGATCCAGAAATCCGGGTGTATCTCGATCAGATCATCGGCCATGTACGGGTGCAGCTCCGAAGGCCACCACGCGTCCCTAGATTGATTCTCCCGTTGGCTTGTCGGGTTCTTGTACCTAGACGGGATTACGATGATCTCCGCCTTGTGTTCTTCTGCGTAGGCTAGGAGCGCGTCCCAGATCTTCCCATCGATCGGACAGTTGTTTAGCGCGGACGTGATCACGAAGCGTTTCGCTTTCGCGAGTGCTTTGTGTCTCTCTGGGGTGACGGGGAACTCGATATCCTCCGGCCGGACCCGTGGCGCCTTCGACAACATGTAATCCATCAGGGACGGTTTCAAATTGAGCCGGGTCTTGTGCCGACGATGCGCATTCACGAGCGCGTCTACTGTCACGGTATTCCCGGAGTCTTTCGATATAGCGTCCGCTAGACCTCCGATCGAAGTACAGTTCTTAGAACACTTCTCAAGCACACCGGATCTGAAAGCGGTTACCCAATCCATAGAAACCTCCTTTGTTTCAGCTAGAAAGCTTTAGCACCGAGAATTATTCCCACGACCGCGCTAGCCGCCCCTATTATCCACGTCCAAGGGCCAACGCCTGCGGAGTCCCTGAGACTGTCGTTCTCCGCTGAGAGCCGCGTTTCCGCGTCCTGTAGACGCCTGAGTTCCGTATCCAGAGAGCCCCACTGAGGCTCGTTTAGGACGTACCCTGGAGGTACGTGTATATTGGTCCCACCCTCTGAGATTATTTGGAACGGGGTCTTGACATGCAAGACTCGATCCAACGCTGTATCAGGTAGCGGGGACGGTGGAGTAATGGGATCAGCCCCGGCACTAGAGGCGAGGAGTATTAAGGAGACCGCTAGCGCCGAGACAAATCCGAATCGTTTACGGGAGATCATTCGGGCTCCCTACTACACCCGCCGCGCCCGTCGAAGGCTTCGCAGCTACGGCTTCAGTACCAGCCTTTTCAGCTTTAACGGTCGCCTTGGTTCCGAAGACCCACTCGAGAAGCATGATCAAAGGCTTCGACCACTTTGGCGCGAAACGCTTCAAGAGTTTCAATAGCGGTTTAGCGATTAGCTCTTTAGCCATCTTGAACCCGCCCGCCGCTAATGCGCCTGTCTTGACTCCCATCCACAGGAGACCGAATGACATAGCCGCGCCACCAGCCAGCGGCGACAGCATAGCGATCGCCCCCGAGCCGAGAAGCACGAGCAAGGAAGTACCCGCGTCCCCCTGCAGAAACTTGACATGCGGTTTCACGTATCTCGTTGCAAGCGCGACGAGAGCCACGATCCCTAACACAGTACCGAGCGCGTAGTCTCCGCCTTTGAATGCGTCGAAAACAGGCGCCAATAGTTCTAGAAAGTCTCCCACTGTCTACTCCTTGTTTGTGTTTACTTCAGTGCGACCCAAAGTGCCGCGGCTAGTACCGGAAGCATGGCGGCGGTTGCACCCCATAGCCCGGCTTTCACTCTAAGCTTTGCGACCTGCACGACTACCCCGTCTAGAGTCTTTTGCATCTTATCGATCGCATCGTCTTGATCGTCGTGACGTTTCAACATCAACTCGCGCCACGCGTTCCAACCATTATCAGGAGGCATTGTTAGCTCCCCGCCAGAGAAGTCTTGATTTTCAGACCGCTGATATTGTAAACAGCAGAGCTCACCGCTACTTGATCGATCTCTAAGAAATACGAATGCGTATCCCCCACGGCTTCTGGCGACGCTAGCGTGAAGTCTTGCCACGCGTCCGCCGTATCCGCCGTAGCGAAGATCTCTACATCAGTGTCCGTTGTGGGTGTGGTGTTCGGCTTCTTTATGAGACCGAATGTTGGCCTATTGGCTCCGGGAAGATCTGCGAAATATATCCCGATCTCGATAATAGACTGTCCGACGATCAACGGGGGTAGAGGTATGCGCACCCTGCCCGTGGACGTGATAGTCATAAGCAAACCGGCATCTGTGTTAGCTTGCCAATCACCTTCTAAGCCTGCCGTATGATCGATCCAGTTGGGTCCGTCCAAAGGTAGAAGGGTTTCACGCTCTCCCCAGCCGACGCCTACACCATCAGGCGCATCAAGCCACGTAATCCACGACGAGATCGTCGTGAGGAGCCAATCGAAGAAGTTAGCTGGAGGGCGTTCGCCGGGTGTCCAACCTACCGCTTTCTTATCAACCGGCGGCTCGACTCCTGCATCCGTCCAGTCTGGTTTATCTGTGGGTTTTACGGTCATGGTTACGGTTCACCTATTTGTAAAAAACCTTGGGCGGCTACAATGATTTTGAAAGTGCTACCGTTCGAAACAGCAGATTGTAAATCAAGCCACGATATCAAGACCGAATCCGCGTCATTCGTACGCTCTTCGATAAGAACGGCATAGTCGATCGTACCAACATCGAGCCCGGCCCATTCGATTGTAGCTGCACTAAATTCCGCGCGGTTGTTCGGGTCGTCTTCGACTATAACTTTCGATGCTAGAATTTTGCGACCCGCTCCGCCGAAGCCGTCTACGTAACCAGGACCCGAGACTTCTTTGGCGACAATTTCAGAAACGAAATTCTCCGTCGTGATAGGTACGTACGTGTTATCCAGAAGCATGATCTTAATTACATCCGCGAGGAGATCGACACCGCCGTTCATAACCTCGGTCTTACCTCTGTTATATGTTCCGCTCGCCATGCTATCTATTCTCCTCGGATCGTACGACGATCTCCGATGATCCTAACGGTACGAATCGCACACCTACAACATCGCCTTGGTTTCTGATACTCATACGTCCAGCCCCGCCCGGTTCTGAAATATCGATCGTCGCTACCGAGCCGTTTTTACGATCGATGTAAAGCGTACCTAGGGGATCGTCTGCAAACCATTCTATAACGATGAGATTCCCGTCTCGTGACGGGACTATACCGGAGAAGGTTGTTTCTCGGGATACTCGCTTCCGTGTGATTAGATCTCGACTCATGCCGATACCAGCTCCGTCATGATACCAGCCGCGTCATCTGATACAAGAGTAGAATCGTACGTGGTTTCGCTACCATCGGCGTCAATCTCCGCGAGTGTGTCTTGCGGGTTGACGGACGTTGCCGCGATTTGAGTGAATTGAGCATCACCGGTTATGGTCCCGCCGGCGCTCGCTGTAGCCGCGAATGATCCATCGATAGGTCCGGCGAGTGACATTGAGATCGCGGTGCCTGGATTCACTTCGTCGGTATCACTTGCCCCGATCGCGTTCTCCCCATTGACTCCGCTCGTGTCGACACCGTCAATCTGATAGATCATGAAAGCGTGGGCTGTTCTTGTACCGGAGTAGGTTGCTGTGAGCGTGCCTGTGGTCGGTGCTGCGCCCATTGCACGAAACCTACAGAGACGACCTCCGAAGGCTGGATCCACGTCTGCCGTAGCGACTAGAACCCATGTAAGACCGTTGCCGACCATAGAGATCGGAGTCTCGGGGACACCGCCGGAAGCTAAACCGAACACGTCCGCGATGATTAGTTTATCAGCGTCGGGTGTGTAGGAAGCGGACGAGTACACTGTATTGTTCCCGCCCGTAGCGCTAGCAGTTAGAGCGTCGAAAGTGAAACCGGGTTTAACATCTGGCGTGATCGAGACGAGTGTCATAACACCCGGAGGCGAACAAATCATGACTGTATCGGTAAAGGGCTCGCATAGAACTTCAGCGAACTGCCCGCCTACACCTAAATCGGCTTCATTGCCGAAGCCTTTACCTAGACTGTCATCGAAAGAGAGAGCGGTCCCGATCGCGTGAGTGTTCGCTACGCCTGAGACTCCGGTGAAGTCGGTCCCATCATGCGCCGTGTATGCTGCGGTCTCTTCGTTCGGCGTGTTCTCGCCGAGTAGTAACGTCCCGCCAGTCGCAGGAATACCGGAAGGGATCCCAGAAGTCTCGATCGTAGTATCAGCGATCCCGATCGCAACCGACGCATGCGCAGCCATCGCGAAAGAGAACTCTTCCGGGGGTGTGGTGATAGAGAACTGAAGTAGTGTTTTGATCCCGGCGCCGGACGTACTATCTAGGAACTCGATCAGATCGTTAGAGAGACGTTGGGATATATGTTTGCCGTTGACGTTGATAAAAGCGGTAGCGTTGTTGAATTGTTTCGTGGTTATGGTTGTCGTGTCTTCGCCTAGAAGCAACCGAGCGACTTCGATCAGATCTTCGTTTCGTGCTTTGGATCTATTCGCTCGGATTTTTGCTCGTAGTATTTGGCGATAGTCGTCGTCTATACGCCCACCGCGATCTAGGCCAACGATCACCCCAATGTCATCAAGTTGCGCTGCTGTAGCAACATCTAACCTACGCAGTATGAAAATATCGAAAAGCGCATTCTCTACGTTCTGCGACTCGTTCACTAGCGCGGTAAGCAACGCTTCTAGGCGTACCTTCCCCTTGTGTTGTTCGGGAAGGCGATTCAACGCATCCGTTGTGTGCGTTGTGACCTTAGACAAAGGCATTACGGGATACCGTCGGAGCTCGCTACAGTGATGCGGAGAGCGGCGTACTTCGCCAAACCCCTGCTACCGATAATGATCGTGGCTTCCGATGTAGGCGGATCCGATGTTCCGACTTCCGCTAGCGTGACGTCAAGAACGCCGGGGACTTTAAAACACTGCGCGCTAACTTGAGACGAGACAACATCGCGCCCTATACCTACGGTGAGCCCGAACGCTTCGATCGCGGCTTTAACCTGATCGTCCCCGTCCTCTGGATAGTTTCCCGGGTCCTTCGTCAATACGATATCAACCCAAATCTCCGTTTCAGTAGGTCGGGAGAATTTCATCTCGTGAGCGGTACCTTCAGAATCGAACGCGTCGCCTATCTCACTACCGTGCGTGCCTATGCCGAAACATACCGACGCGAGCAACTGATCCCAGATGTCTTGATCCGTCCCGCCGATTATCACAGCTTCTACGTTGTGTGCCGGTACGCCGTCTCCGTCTGTTGTGTCTGTGGTATTCGCGAAGAGTCGCACGACGGTAACATCCTCCACACCTAGAAGGTCGGATCGTAGCGGGTCTACGGGACCGTTCCCAGCCGCTGCCAGGTCAAGCGCGCGACGAAGGCGGAAGTCTTCGTCCGTCTCAAGATTGCGTCCGGGCGTAGCGTCGGACAGGTTAATGACAGAATCCCAACCGGCGACCGGTGTTTCAATGTCCGTGATGTCTCTGGCAGCGGCTACGAGCGGGCCTGTTGCGGTTGCTTCCGACGTGACTTGATCGAACGCTAGGCCGTTCCCGACGAAGTCCCACGTAACCGTACCGTCTACGATACCTGTGGTCTCGCCGCTTGGCCCGCCGGCGCCGGCGGACGTTCCCGCGACGGTACAAATATAGATGTTGCTTGAGTTGCTACGAATATCTCCGACACCGTACGCGGTCGTGATTGTCCAAATCGTAGCAAGAGCTAACAGTCCCTCGACTGTCGTCTCGAAATCGATCCCGGTGCTGGCAGTGCTTGCTCGGCTCGCTACAGGAACCACCGTTGCATCAGTGCCGGTGAGTGTTAGAGTCGCAACGGACTCCGTAGCTTCTAGGCGGACGGTCCCGGTGATGGATGCGAGCGCGTCCAACGCAGCGCCAGCGGCTTTCGCAGGATCGAAGGACCCGTAAACATCTTCTGAGAGCTCCCACAGGTTAGCGTAGCGCTCCGCGATGATGCCTACGATGCGACCGAGGACAGAGTTATCCGAGAGATCGATCGAATTGCCGAGTTCTGCGCGGAGTTCTTCATTGATCTCCTCGCGGATTGTGTCGAGGTCCTTCGGAGCGAAACCTGTAGTGAGTACACCGAAATCCGCCATTAGATTGTGAACTCCAATTCTATCGCCGTGTCGCCGAACACCGTACTGATCTCTAATGATATAGAGAGCTCTCGTGTTCCGGCGTCAAAAGTACTTTCTAGCGTTCGGATCGTTATGTCGTCGTCTGTGTCTAGGATTACGCGCCGGAGTTCGGCGTGTACCACAGCCTTGTTAAACTTCTGCCCGAGGATTCGACCGAACCAATCCAGCCCGGTGTCTAGGTTCAAAAACCATTCGTTCTTGAACGTGTTGATCCGGATCGTCACGCCTTGCGTTACCGCTTGTAGTCCGGTGGACATCTGCAGATCCGTAAGAAGCGAGAGATCTAGATCGCCCGTGGAGTCGAGTAGCAGATCGATTGGGTCGTTTACCGCTGCCATTATTCGATCTCAACTTTCGTGGCACCTACTGCCGGTGTCCCTGGAGCCGTCGGAGCGCCTGTAAAACCCCCCTGCGGATCCGTATGGATATGGACGTCGAAATTCCCGCTTAGGAAGGTATTGAACTCAGAGACCAGCATAGGACGATCGCTCGCGTCCTTTGATCCGAGCTTCATGTCCCCGGCGATTACCATCTTATCGGGGTCTACCTGGTCGGTTGCTGTATTGAAGGTGCGAAGCCCCGGGATCGCTATCGCGTCGGAGAGTGCGTGCTTGCGGTAGTCGTTCGGGTCGACGTCACCTCCGCGGGTGAACAGTTTATTGGCGTCACCCTCACGGGTGAGCCACTTATCGATCGAGCTGTCCGAGAAGACGAGAAGAACGGAATCACCCTTCACGAGCGGAAAGGTGATAGAGAACCCGCTACCCCCCTGGAAAACGACCGGGACGTCTGAGATCACTGGCATACACTCCACGACTCGCTCGCCGTCTTCGTTGCAGTAGGCTTGACGAATCGCCGGCAGAACATCTACCGTCTGTGTAGTCTGATCGTAGGCTTGTACAATGCCCGGAATCGCGACGTGCACGTCTAACATGCGGCTGTCGATCATGCCGGCGAGAGCGTTCGGTAAGCTCGGGCTATTTTCGTAAGTACTCAAAACCTAAACCTTCGTAGCCTCTATCTTCGTGGTCCACTCGCCCCCGTGTGTGTCACCAGCGTGACTAGCTTTCAAGGTCTTGAAAAGCCCATTGATTAGCGAGGATTGTAGCAAGATCCTCCCACCTGGCACAATATCTGCATTTAGCAAGGATCGTACCATAAGGATCGGCTTCTTTCGTCGCTTCTCCGGCGATCCGAATTCGGGGGTTCCTATCATCCCGGTATCTTGCGAGATCAGTATAGCCTCCTGTGCACGAGTCGCACCCGTCGCGAGGATCTGAAGCTGTCCGTCTTGAATGCTCCAGTCAAACCCGTACGGTGCTAGGAGCCGCGTGAGCTCGCTAGACGCCGGCCCGAACAAAGATACACCGGCTGCGAATTGCGCCTGTAGCTCGGGGCCTGAGACGCTAGCGGGCAGGCTCAGATTCATCGCCGCGGCAACGTCCCGGATTGCGTCGGCTACCGTCGCGCCTTTTCGAAAGGTCCGATTCACCCGCCCGTGACGGTAACCGCGCTCCCCGTCACCAAGCTCGATCGTAGTGATCCAATCCGATCCCTCCGAGATAGATTTAACGTGCCGAATGTCGCCCGAGAACAAACGTTTACTCTCGGCTTCGTAGCCCGCTTCTAGTCGGATTCGGAGCCCTTTCTCTTGTAGGTTGCTACGCGTCCTCTCGGCGAGGTTCGTGATTACGATGTTGCCTGTGTTCGGCTCTTTCTTTAGAGACTTCGTGATCTCGAACTGAACTCGGAGATCCTCGATCTGGAGCTGGTTGAAGTCCGGGCCGAAGAAACTCCCGGCCCCGGGGCTAGAGATAGTCACCACGGCTTTGCGTTTGTAAAGCCGCGCCATTCTAGGGCTCGTCTTCCGAGAAGTAGTACAGGAAGACCCGGACTCCGAGATCGTCTAACGTAGCGTCGATCCCTTCTCGAGAAGAGTCTTCGACTAAGAAATCACCAGGCGGGAAGTCTTCACCGCGTTCCTCGAAAGCTAAAAGCGTTCCGAGCATGAGCTTGATGCTTGTGTGAATCGGACTCTCGTCTTCGCGTAAAACGTCCACGAACCACGCTTCCGCGCGTGTGTTCCATCGGAAGTCGAGAACGTAATTTACTGCATCGAGCTCCGTAGTTAAACGATAGCGTGCAACAGATGGGATAACGGCTAACGCTAATACAGTCATGATGGGAAATTGTCTTTGAAGAATTTACGTATGGATGCTTCCGGCGGTGGAGGGGGCCGCTCTACACCTAAAGCATCGCTTTCAAACTTGCTCAACTCGTCTGAGATTCTCTGGAAAGCATGCGAGGGTTTTGTACCGCGTAGTTGTTTTCGCTGAGCGATAGGTGTAGAAACTCGTATGGTAGTGCGACGATTCGTTACGAGTCGAATCTCTTTGAACGTCGCGCTGAAGCGGAGCGCGTTACCGTTGTCTTTGTCACGCGGGATCGTGAGACTCTCGAGAATCATATTGTCATAGATGCGGAGATCAGTTTCGATCGTTATTGGCTCGCGGTCCTCTTGCAGTTGTTCCAGCTTCGCGAGCGCGTCTTCAGAAGGGAGACCGTCTGCGCTTCGACGGCTGGCAATGGCGCCGATGGGAGTGTCGGAAACAACGCTATTGAGTATGACCGTGCGGGACATCTTCCGAGCGTGATCTGTTATGTTTGCGCCTTCTTCTACTTCGAAATCTGTTACTTGCAACGCGCTCGTGTGGCTCTCTGTCACGTTCACGTCTATCTCGAAGCCATCGATAAAGGCAGGCATTATCTACTCCCCACGGCGCCGGCAGACTGTACGTTACGGAAGTGAAAGTCTAGAAGATCCTGAACAGTACGCCGTACTTGTTGTACAACCTCCGGCGCGTTGGCGTCTGCAGCTACGGTGATGTTCGCCGTGAGCGTCTGATCGAGTTTCTTAGCGGTGGAGGTAGCAAAGTCGCCATCTCTAGCACGTGTTCCTACGCCCCCTGCAGGCGAAGTCCCTGCACTTAATCCTCTGGTTAGCGTGGCCCTGAACTTTGCTCGCCGTTCACGCAACTCTTCGTCGATTCCTTTTGTTACTTCTGAATCTTCAAGTCCGAAGAATTTAGAAACTGCGTCGAATGCCTCGCCTACTGCATCGGTTACTGCGTCCCAATTGAGAACAAGTAAGGCGATGGCTGAGGCGACAAGTCCGAGTGGTCCGAGGATAGTTCCAGACGCTAACGCCATGACTGCAGCACTAGCAACCCATTTAAGTTTCAGCGCGAGCCATGCAGCTGCTAGAAGACCTACAGCTATTTTGATCAAGGTAGTGTGTTTGGCCAGTTTAGCTAAACCTTGTATGATGAATTCGAATACAGGAATAAGGCTATTCTTAAACTCGTTCCAAGCTTTCTTAGCACGAAAAGCGGCGCTCTTTTGAACTCGCCCGAGATCGTCTGCTACGTCTGTGGCGTCTTTCATCGCCTGTCGCTGTTTATCAAACTCCTGGCTTAGAGTTTGTAGCTGTGTGAAAGCTTGCTTAGAAACGATGTTCTGTCCGAAGATCTTATTGAACTTGTCTACGTCTTTACCGATTTTAGAAGAGAAGATCTCTTTTAGGATACCCGGTAGCTCTTTGAGTTGTTTCCGACCTTGCGCGTCTACCTTGCCGGAGAACACGCTGATCCCCGCCTTGTCCAGTTTTGTCGCCTTATTGGCGATCGAAATCATCAGACGCTGGAGACCTACGGCCGCTTCGCTTGTGGAGCCGAATCCTTGGCGGGTTTGCTGCAGCAACGTGTTAAGCGTCGCCACGCCTTCGGCACCTTCGGCCCCTGAGAATCTATTGAACGCCGGACCTAGTCGACCCATGATGCGGGCCATCTCGTTGAACTCTACGGCGCCGTCTTTACCGCCTTTAATGAGGATAGAGAAAACTTCTTCCATCTCATCGGCAGTGACACCGAGTTGTTGAGATAGCGTCGCCGCTACGAATCCAACATCCTCCATGGTGGAGTCTGTAGCTTGCGCGGCTTTGGCGAAGAGCTCTAACATCTGTTTCGCCGATTCACCGTCACCGGTGAGCTTCACGAATGCTGCTGCGCCGGCTGCAATCTCTTCTTTAGCTATTGCTGTTTCGTTGGAGATCCGAACAAACTCATCACTCATCTGCGACATGGACCCGAAAGCACCGTCTGAAGCGATCTCTAAACGCGTTAGCTGATCTTCGAAAGCGAACGCTTTCTTAGTCTCGAATACTGCCGCGAACCCTAGTCCGAGAGTGGCGATCTTACTGGTGAGCAGTTTCTCGAACTTCCCGAAGGCTGTAAGCTGTTTCCCTCTGAAGTTCTTCAGAGCACTTTCTGCTTTAGCTAGATCTGCCGGATTCAGCTTCAACCCTACGGCAGCGAATAGATCCGCGATCTTCGTAGCCATTAGCCGCCAGCCTTACGGATCGAATCTAGTACACGGTTCGCCATGTCCACGTATTCGATCGGGAATGTTCGGAGTTCGCCCATAGTGCAATAGTTGTGATCCACGAGCCGCCAGCAAGGCCAACAAGGCTCGATATCTTCGTCGAATGTTACGCGCTTACCCTTTCCGTCGTCTTCGCCGTCGTCACTTCGTCGGACTTCTCTGCGCTCTCTACCTTCAGCTCTTTGATTAAGCCGAAGGCGCCGAACAAAAAATCTTTATAGTTAACCTCTAACGCGAAATATAGCGTCTGGAAAAGCTCCAAGAGTTTTCCTGAAAACGCATCGTTGATTCCGCTGTCCGTATGAAGGTCTACTTTAGAATCGTTCACGACCGCGTAGCACCCCTTGAATAAACGCTTCGTGAGAGACGTCAACTCGTTCGCGCTCAACTTCATCAGTGCCGCCATGACCGGACCGGCAAGCTTTCCCACGTCATCCTTCAAGGATAAACCGCTCGCGAACAACGGGACTATGATTTGACCGAGCTCCGGTATAAGACCGTAGGCTTGGATAGGTGGCAATTGCTGCACGTGTATCCGTACCCCGCCATATTCACGGGATTCACTCTTCAACTCCATACTCGCTCCCCTTTGTTGTTACCGACTACGAGAGAGATCCGCCGCCTACGATATCCAGATCCGCACACGCGATCTTCCACTCGCGGCCTTCTAGCCCGTCACTGTACTCGATAGTCGCGTGTTTCATAATCCACGCCGCATCCGCTGTGGCTAACGTGGTCCCGTTCAGATCTTTGATAATCAGGTTTCCGACACCAGACCCTCGGGTAGACTCCGCCGTATCGTCAACGTGTACCTGGCGTAGAATTTCGTTAGATGGAGAACTTTGCTGTAGTGTGATAGTGGCGACACCGGCACGGTTCAGCTTGTGAACGCGGGTCACGTCACCTTGCGAACCTGCCACAGTCTCGTACGCGTCATCATCGCGATCCACAGAGACGAACGTCCCCGACATGTAACCGACGACTAGGATCCCTTTGAAAGAGACGGTGACTTTTGAAGGATCGTAATTACTAAAACCGGGCATACGTCAACCTCTCTAGACCGAGATAACCCCGGTGATGATTGTCTTGTGGATTGCGCCTTGTCGCGTCGCGGTGAACTTGACATCGGGGAGAGTCCTCGCTGTCTTGTTCGCGTTGGAGACGTCGGCTACGAGTGGAACTGTCACGACGAAATCATCAGTGATGATCGTCCGACGAAAGGCCCTTTTAAGCGATGCTTCTACAGCCCCTTGAATCTGAGCCACTCCGGCATCCGTGAACGGAACCTTTGGCGCATTCAAGAGCGTTTCCAGTACCTCGGCGGACATGTCATCTTCTAGCCAGTCGTCTCCGCGTTGGTTATCCATGAAGTCGCCATCTCCTACGGTACCTTCGAAGGTGTGATTAACACCGCCGGAAGTCTCGTAAGAGTTACCGTTCTTCCCGATGAGATTCGCTCGACTCGTTGCAGACATTGGTGTGACGGAGATCCCGCTCAGAGACTTGAACTTCCAAGTAGCGGAGCCGGGGTCAAGTGGGAGCATCCGCCCAAGCCATGCCGCGCCGAACATCTCCGAGGAGTCCGGGTGGTATGCGCCCATCGTGCGCGCATACTGTTGGACGAAGATGTCATCCATCAACTCACCGTTACCGGTCGCTGTACTGATCGACTCGCTATCGTTCGTATCGGCTAGGTAGATCTTCTTCTCAGAGTTGATCCAGGTAGCCGCCGCGCCGGCGTACGCTTCCGAATTGAAGAGCGTATAAAGCGCGTACCAGTCCGGATCCGCAAGTTGAATTGCGGCAAGGTCTGTAGCCACGCCTGGATCCGCGTGCGTTTGCTTGATGTCTACGTCGGTGATATCGGGGCTCTCGATAGAGAACCAATCGCCGGCTGCATCTGCTGTGACAGTAAACGGAGACGTAACGCCGGCCGTTGCGTAGTTGTTGGCTGCAACCGCGTCTATGGCTGCGGTAAGACCTACTACGATCTCGCCATCTGTCGCGGTACCGTCTGAAGTGAATTCCACTTCCGTGGTCGTATTACCGACTCGCACGTTTAGTTTGTAAGTATGCAAGTCTCGTACCGTAACCACGTTCAGCGTGTAGACAAGCGTAGGCGGAAGCGCGGAGCGTCCGATCTTGACCTTCGGGGGTCGTGGGGCCTGTGCGAACATCGCTGAAGCGGCGCGGTGTTCCGGGGAGCCGGCTGCGAAACCATCGGCTACGAGTCCCGATAAGTCGGTGTAAACACGCGTGCGCTCAGCAAAGGCCGCGGTAGCCGAGAGGATCAACGGGACTCCAAAACCTGCGCGAGATACGCCGACGGAGTCCGCTGTGATTGTTAGTGTTACATGATCTGCAAGAGCCATACCAAGTTCCTTCGGCTGGTTTAGGGTACCACGAAAGTACTACCCGTCCCTGTGTTTTCAATCTCTACTATTGCAATATTCGTACCGGTCTCTGAGACCTCAGAAGCTAAGTTAAATTGAATATCTAAGCTCGCCCGAGGCTCCACTTTGCCCGGTCGATCGGTGATCGCGTCGACCGCTGCGATCGGCCCGTGGCTCAGGATACCCACGCCAGCGATACACAGCGCGTCTGCGATGGACGGAAGGTGGCGCCGGGATAGGATGGCGTCTAGCACGGCTTTAGCCCGTGACGGTCCTGTAGAGGCGCCGGCGAATACCTGAAGATTCAGCGTCCCGATACGGGATCCGCGTTGTTTGAACTCGATCTCAGCACCCGGTGCAGGTACGGCGGCGTCTTCGATATCGATCCAGTCCCGCCCAACGGTCGCCAGCCCGGTAATTGCCATGAGCACAAAGGGCGAGTTCGCCACGGGGCGCGGCGAGTTCTGGCGGGTCCACAGGCACCGGTCGGGGTCTACGCCGTCGGTCGCTGAGACCCA
>SDBT01006057.1_pt1 | contig 20195 bp, 12 predicted proteins | sample 2277101 | NCBI WGS metagenome assembly SDBT01 (sample SAMN10404973, study PRJNA504765) | marine sediment metagenome | isolation source: marine sediment core GS10_PC15, 103 cmbsf | place: Arctic Ocean: Southern Knipovich Ridge | collected 2010 | reverse complement strand
TGAGCGAATATTAAGTTATCAAAGAGCAAATCCTGCTTAGCCCGACAAAATCTACAAAAAAACCAAAAAGTATCAATAGCAAATAAATTTTATTTCAAAAGTCGCTTCGGGCAACAAGCCCTTGTAGGCAGTGGCTTAGCCACATAAGATTTTAAAGGGATTGATCATGAAGAAAGTATACCAAACCAAGTATGGCGAAGAACATGGCAATTGCTATCAGGCCTGCTTAGCGTCTTTGCTTGAAATAGAGCTGTGCGATGTTCCTGATTTCTGCAACTTATATTCCGCCGACGCCTGGTTCCTGCGGTTAAATATCTGGCTAAGACAATTTGGCCTTGCCACGCTCTGCGTAGAAGTTGACCATACGGATATCATTATCAAAGAGCACCTAAGGGACTGCTACGTTATTGCTTCCGGCAAAACCAAAGAAGGCGTCCTACACAGTGTTATCTGGCTCAATGGTAAAATCGTACACAATCCTAATGTTAATTGTGCTGGGATAGAACCAGAAACAACAGATATAATCTTTCCATGTGACGTAAGCAGGGCAATTCGCCACAGTGCCACGACGAATACAAAGACCTCACAGGACAAAAAATAACGAGTAACTGCTGATACTGTGCAAACCGTGTGCCTAACGGCCCATGGACAACTAAATAGTACTCCGATCCGGCGATGCCGGTGGCCAGTTCGTTTTAGAGAAACCATAATTACGAACTGGTATTTTTCTTTGCATTTTTTTCAGGCCCTTCCACTTTGGCTTCCAGGCTTCCAGTTTAAATTTCCATCAAACCGCCCGAATCGGCGATCTTTAATTTGCCCGTAAAGCCCCTGTGAGCCGCCCTTAAACGCTTCTTAAAGATTTAGTAACCAACCCCCCGCATTGCCATCTATCTGTCAGGGATTCGCCCACAAAGCCATTTATTGCCATCTATGAACTTCCCTCTCAAAACCCCAACAACCCCAGTATTCCCGCGCCTTACCGCCCTTTCCCGCCCATTCCCGCCAAACCGACATTATTGCCATCTATAGTATCAGTTTACACCTGCTATAGCCCTAATTCCCGCCAGATAAACAAGTTACGCCCCCCCGCGAAGCTGTTACACTTTATCCGGAACTACAAAAGGTTCTCTATATTTCCTCCTCAACATACCGTTAGCCTCGTCATCGCCAACGACTCTCTGAGCTTGGGGATCGAATTCAAGAGATCGGCCAAGCCGATATGATATGTTCGCCAGATGCACTAAGGCACAGGTATAGAATCCCTCTTCTATACTTTTATTGAATTCTCGTGGATTGCCCTGCCTGATTGCGTTGACGAAATTTTGATAGTGATTGCCTGTTCCGCCACCGGAAGCACCAGTCTGGCACTCCCTGCCCATAAAAGTTGTCCATCCTCTGACAGTCTTTGCCATATAACCTTTGGACCCGTAAACCAGGTTACCGATGGCATTAGCTGCACTTACCATATAACCACCCGGAGAATCCTTATCCGGCTTCTTCCACATCGGAACCTCACGGTTGGTTACCCAGTGACGAACCTCGAACTGCAGTATCTTCTTTTTGTCACCTCCGCCTTTTTCATTGGGAAACTCGAACATGGCCATTATCGTATTCGGGGTCGTCTGGTCGTCGTCGAACATAAAATGCCCACCCATGGCTGTGACCTTTGTTGGGAGTTTGACACCCAGCATCCATCGAGCAATATCCATTTCATGCGCCCCCTGATTGCCTATGTCGCCATTTCCATAATCCCAGTTCCAGTGCCAGTTGTAATGAAAACGGTTTTTCGAGAACGGTCTCTTAGGAGCCGGACCAAGCCACAAATCATAGTTCACCCCGGGAGGGACAGGCTCATCGGGAGTTTTTCCGATTGTCTTTCGCCACTTGTAGCAAAGACCTTTTGAAAGATAAACCTCACCAAGACCTCCATCGCGTAAAAACTTTGCCGCCGTTTGAGAACATGGATTGCTTCGCTGTTCGGCGCCGTCCTGAACGATGACATTATATTTCTTAGAGGCCTCGACCAGCTTTTGACCCTCGTAGAAATTGTGGCAACATGGCTTCTCCACGCTTACATGCTTACCGGCCTGGATCGCCCAAATCGCCGCCAGAGTATGCCAATGATTTGGTGTCACAATAGATACCGCGTCTATGCTCTTATCCTCAAACAGCTTACGAAGATCAACATATGTCTTTGGACGCGGCTTGGCCTTGGCGGTAAAAAGCGTCTCAATCCGACTATCGAAAAGGTTCTCATCCACATCGCAAATCGCAGCGACCTCAACATTCTTAAGATCCATATAGTTCGATATATGGGCTCGCCCCATACCGTTAATGCCAATAACGGCCACACGAACCCGATCATTCGCCCCGGCCCAGCTCGAACTGGTACCCCAAAGGCCAAGCCCTGCCAAAGTTCCGGCAGTACCCTTGATAAATCCACGACGTGTCAAATCTTTACCACCATCCATAACTTTCTCCTTCAACAATAATCTCACAATCACCCGGTTACAACCAAGCCGGAAACCTACTTACAAACTTCACCGGCAATTATAACTGCAATAATTCCGCAAAAAAACCTTAAAATAACCAACTTCCAAATCTATTTCAAGCCGATCCGGGTACAACGGCCAATACGCTGCTTTAAAAATCACGGTTTTTTGCTATGATAGCATTGCAATTGAACTTAAACTGTTTCTTGAAATAAGAATGAACGAATGCCTGGGCCGAACCGGCAAAGTTAATATCAAGATCAACCTGCCACACAGTTCTGCAATTATAACGGACCTGATCGGTCACCCTCCGACAAAATAATCAGCGTGTCGGATTCTCATACCAGAAAACGCCAAGGTTATAATCTTCTTCGCAAGTAATAACATCCAGATCACCGTCGTCATCCAAATCGAGAAGCTGGATCAAATCGAACTTCTGACCAAATGGACCGCTTATTTCATGCGCCAACCATTTCTCCTCGCTTGGATCCTTGCTATAGCCCATCCAATAGACATTATTTTTGTCGCCCCCTCCGCCAAGATTTACAACAATATCCTCTTTCCCATCGAGATTTATGTCCCCAACTCGTACCGACTTGCTGCCTCTCTTGCCGGGAGTTCGGATAGTACGCATTTGCCAACCGGCAGAAACTCCTTTCAGGTTATCTTGTCCACCTTGATGACGACGAAACCACAGCAACTTCGAATGTGGGCCTGAGCAGACAATATCGCTCTTTCCGTCCCGGTCAAGGTCAGTCACATCCAGAAAGTTAATACCCATGTCGCTAACAAAAATTCGGTGTTTAGTCCACGCAGCACCAGAAATAGCGACTTGCGGTCCGGGATTCTCGATCCAGAAGATACCGCGTCCGACTCCCTGGTTGTCGGAAACAACTACATCGATATCGCCGTCACCGTCAACATCATCTGGCTCAAGTGACATCGTCCAGCTAACATCACAAAGAAAATGATATTTCCAAGCTCCAACATTTCGCGGATTACCATCCAGGGGAGATTGCAGCCAACCGATTTGTGCAACTTTATCTTTCTGTTTCTTCGAACCGACGATAACATCGATCCCGCCACGACCATCGATTTGCATCGGTAGCGCGAACATCCACATTTGCTTTCCTGCCGTCGCATCAAAAGCACTGGTTTGCCATGCATTGGGATCCAGGAGTTTCGAGGGGTCCTTCGGCGCCCAGTGGACGAAAATGCTGCGAGTCCTACCCTCACAACTACTGACGACATCCATCGCACCATCACCGTCGAGATCGGCGAAAACAGCGTCTTCCGGTCTTCGAACATTACCAACTGTCACAGCCGGCCATAGTTGGCGGGCTTTCTTTGGGCCTGGATTTATATACACACGAACCACACCGCCCTCTTCCCAGCCGGTCGTAATATCCAAAAGACCATCACCATTCGCATCGCCAAGCCGAACTCCATCGGCACCGCGCGAGGAGTCATCAATCGTATGCCGTTTCCAGTGCCCTTTCTCGATAGCAAGCTTATGCTCCCATTCAAGCAGGCGTCTCTTAAGCATGGCTACTACATCAGGCCTATCCGATGAGTAATCTTTGGGCTTGGAATTACTGTCGTCAACTCGGTGCAGAGCAATCTCTTTACCTCGTATAACCATCTCCCACGGATCCTCACGCACTGTACGTTTGACACCCGAGTGCCAAACGTCGAATGAGTCTTTATTTCCGCTACAGGCCGTAGAAAATAGAACAGAAAAACCAAGACACCAAAATAATATTTCAAAAATTCGCTTGGACAAAATTTCACCCTCTAATAAATTACCAGACTTTTCCCACTGCAGGTTTAATCCTGCCCATTTGTGACCATGTCGGTCCTTCTCTCTGAAGTTCCAACCATATCCGGTTCATGTCCTTAATAAGAGATTCCAGATGTTCTGAATTTTCACCGGCAAGATCGATTCTCTGGCTCAGATCGGTTCGCAGATTATAAAGTTCGAACCGATTCAATTTCGTACTCTTGATCCATTCCATAAGACTCTGCCCGGCTATCGGTTTCTCGGCAAAACCAAGCAATACCTCGTCACCGGCCCGCATCGCCATATTTGGAACACCGGTGAAATTGATATTCCAGCACAAAGGCCGAGAGCGGTTTAAGCTCTTACCCTCGAAAATCGGAGTAATACTGACACCATCGAGAACGCGGTCCCCGGGGACGGATGTACCACTCAATTCGCACAGCGTCGGAAGAAAATCAACACTACTGACAGGCTCATCCGAAACCATCGGTGCCTTTATGCCTCTGGGCCATCGAATCAAACCGGGAACCCGGATACCACCCTCATAAAGATGCCTTTTCATTCCTCGCAGTTTACCCGGTGTCCCCCAGCAGCGATTACGCGTTAGATCCAGCTGAGTCGAACCGCCGGGAACTTCAGGACCGTTATCACTGGTGAAAATTACAATAGTGTTCTCGGAAAGCTTCTTTTTGTCCAGTTCCTCCATCAGCCGACCAAAGGCGTTATCCAACTGTGTCAGAGTAGCATAATATTGCCTTGCCTGCTCGGCGGCATCTTCGATATTCGGATAGCGAATGACTCGGCCATACTCCAGCGTCTTTGCCAGTTCTTCGATCTGGGCTCCCTTATACATGTCCGCATATTTTTTGGGTGGCGCAACAGGTGTATGCGGTTCACTCGTACAAATCTCGATAAAGAAAGGCTTGTTCGAATCAAGTTGTTTTATCCATCCAATCGCCTCTTCGACGACCAAATCACAGTACCAACCCTGAAGTTTTCCTACGGCCTGACCGTTGCGAATGAATTGCTCGGGATCCTTCGGATAACAATTACTTACCGTCGCAAACCAGTGATCGAAACCATGCTCATCGGGTTTTGGTTGCTCACCATCGAGCCGACCAAGATGCCATTTGCCCGCAAAGCAAGTCGCATAACCGCTCTTCTGCAACAGTTCAGCAATGGTCACCTCCTGGTTTCGCAAATGAACTTTGTTGCCTGCCAGATGATATACTCCGGTTCGATAAGAGCAGCGTCCCGTTAAAAGCCCCGCACGTGCAGGAGAACAAATCGGCGCCGCCGCGTAACAACTACTAAGCCGCAAACCCTGGGCCGCGAACTTATCAAGATTCGGAGTCTTAATAAATGGATGACCGTAACAGCCAAGATCTCCATATCCCAGATCATCGGCCAGAAACACGATAACATTAGGGGGATTTTCCACTTTGCATTTCTGCTGGCCGCCACAGATTCCCGGCAGCACCGAGCCAACTGCAAAAGCACCCGTACTTTTCAAAAATTGACGTCGTGTATAATTAGCCTTCATTAGGAATTGTCCTTCACGTCAGGTACATATTCGGGGTTGGGCTCTGTCGGAACCGGAGCATTAACGCTCTTGCGCCAACTCTGCAATAACTTATGCATTTGCTGTGTCTTATCCGGCAGCTTTGCGGCCAGATTGTTCTTTTCGCCAATATCTTCGGTAAGATTATACAATTGAAGTTTCCCATCCTCGAAATATTCCATCAACTTCCAGTCCCCGCTGCGAACAACACCGACCGGGGTCGTACGCCATCGGCCCGGATATCCGTAATTACTCTCCAGATAAGCCGGAAAGTGCCAGTACAATTCTCTTGATTCAAGTTGCTTTGCTCCTTTTATCAACGGAACTATGCTGACACCATCGAGAGGTTGGTCGGGTTTAGGAGCCGATCCAAGTTCGAGAAAAGTCGGATAAAAATCGACAGCCATAACAGTCTCATCGCACACCGAACCGGCCTTGATTGTCCCGGGCCAGCGGATAGCCATCGGCTCTCGGATGCCGCCCTCATAAAGTGTCCCCTTACATCCACGAAGTGGCCCCATGCTACTGTGATTTAATACTCCTCCATTATCGGATAAGAAAACAACAACGGTATTATCCACTAATTTCAGTTCATCGAGTTTAGCCAGAAGCCTTCCGACATTATTATCGAGAGTCTCTATCATCGCTCCGACTATCGGGTGATATTCGGGTAATTGAGATTGAGCTTTGGCCTTGTATTTTGCAATCAGCTTTTCATCCTCCAGCCAAGGCGAGTGAATCGTATTATGCGACACGTAACAGAAGAACGGACTGTCCTTGTTGGTTTCGATAAACTGCATCGCCCTGTCGGTTATCTGTTTTGTATGATGACGATCGGGCCTGGATTGTTTATTGCCCCTGTTCGTCGTAAGAACATCATCGAAACCCTGCGAACCGGGATCTCCGATTCGGCCCGTTTCATATTTTTTGCTCTTACCAAGATGCCACTTTCCGAAATGACCGTTGACATAACCAGCTGGCTTCAAGGCTTCGGCAATCGTTACTATATCGGGATTTAGCATCACGGTATTCTTAATCGGAATCAGCCTTCGATGCCGACTATTTCCTCGTTCGGAACTACCCACAGTATAGACTCCGTGACGCGGGGAATATTGACCGGACATCAGACATGCACGACTCGGCGCGCAGTTGGGTGCGTTAACATAGGCATTGGTAAAAATCATCCCTTCATGCGCCAGTCGATCCATATTGGGAGTCTCGGTAAACTTATTACCGTTAAAACCCACATCGCCATAGCCCATATCATCTATAAAGATAAAAAGAAAATTGGGCTTACGTTGACTTGCTCTGGCAAGCGAACAAGGTAAAGCAATTGAAGCAGCGCCGGCTGCGGCGAATTTTAGAAACTCTCGTCTATTCATCAATTTGTTTCTCCATCACTTGTTCTTCTTTTTTGTATTTTTCATCACGGCTCTTTCCACGCTCATAAAACTCCCAATACAGGAAACGATCGTCGCTGATCTGTTTCTTACCCAGAAGCGACTATCCGTAAAAAATAACGTCTGTTGACTATCATAATAAAAGGATTCCATTGCACTATCCGGATTTATCGAACGGTTACATAAAAAGGAGACAAAAAGGCTGTCGCAGGTTTTTTCTTATAGGCCGACTGAGCCTGGGCAACCACCACGTACCAGTGGTAGCCCCTGGCAGGTTCGGGATCTATCAGGTTTATCTCTGCTTGGGTGCCATTGAGTTCGGTCCATTTGAGAAGTTGCCCGTCGCGCATCAGGGCCGCACGCTGTAAGGGATAAGCACAAGCCAGTGATGTTCGAATCTTCACGGGCCCTTTTATCTCGAATTCCTCGCCGAATGGCTTTGCGTCAATGGAGGCATATAAGGCAATCTTTCCGTTTGCGCAGGAGAAGGTTTTGCGGTTGCGGATTGCATTCCATACGGCCTGGGTGCTAAGTTCGTCAACCCAAAGCCCTGTCAGACAGAAGTGATTTTGGCTGTCATTCCTGTTGCTGCAGTGATCCGATCCTCCGCATAAACCTAACCGCAGTGCTTTGTTCAGGTAACGGTTTGGGAAAGGACCTCGGTTATCCACTATTCCAAGCATCGGATTTCCACGAATCTGCTGGGCTTCCATCATGACTTCGAGTTTCGGTTCGACTGAGGCTGCAAGTTCATCTTCGGTCTCCCGGGTGACTGGTTCGCCACCGTGAAAGTGTCGCGCCAGAAAGACCGAATTGGGCTCGAAGTTTTCCAGCAGGGCTCGGTACACTATCTTACGTTCACGCTGTTGAATAAGGGTGGTGTGGTGCATCCGCAAAGCAATATCACGGTCGAATGCGTAATAAATAGTGTGCTCGTAAGGGTTTGGGCTCGGCTCGGTACCATACAACAAGATACTGGTGCCATCAGCCTCGGCCTCCATTTGTTCCATAACCCATTGGAATTCGACATCGGCCATGTGGTGGCCGTGTTCGGTTATACATAACACCTGGCAACCGAGGACATCGCGTTCGAAGCGTGCACAATCTTCCGGCATCCCGTCGGTAGAGGATATGCACCTCGAATAAGATGTGTGACGATGTAGGTCGGCCCAAACGAGGATTTTGCCCGCAGGTTTGTGTTTGAGTTCAGGAGGAGAAGGCGCGAGGGATGTAGTATTAACAAGCTCCGGGCTCTGACTATCCGGTCTGCTGGTGAAGGGATATTCGGGCTCAAGCAGTGGTAGTTTGAAATTCTTCGCGAGACGAAGTACGCTTGCCCGGTGATTGCGAATACGGCGCCAGGTGCCGTCGTGCTCGAACTGTGTCACGGCAAGTAAATATCCATCGTCACTCGCAATGATGGACATGCCTGTATCAGGCAGGCAAAAATGATCGGTAAGGCGAACCGGAGCCGCCCAGCTATTTGAATCAGCTTTGCATAACATTACGTCCCAGGCAAAAGAGTGCTTGCCGGTATAGCGGCGGTTCTTTCTAAACGCCACACGAGGTAAACCGTTCTCTGTGAAGATACAGGGTCGCAAGACAGGCCAGTCGGTAAACATGCCTTCGGTTTGTGTTGAGTTTTCCTGTATGTTCCCGGGCAGAACGTTTCGGTCGGGAGCGGGCCAGGGTTCGAGTTCGTCGCTATCGCCAAGTCGCCAGGTTTTAATCTCACGAAAAGCACCAATGAATCGCCCGTCGGTCCACGCTGGAGCACATTCGGTCGCCACATAAACTGTCCCCGAATTCGGTTCTACACAGATATCGCCATTGCACAGGTTCACGTCTTTGTTCGGGGTCCAGGCAACACGCCTGCCGTTAACCGAAACCACGTCCACTTTGGAACGAACTCCATTGGCCGTACTAACATCGCTGAGCACATACGTAGTCTTACCAAAAGCTGCCAGACGCGGATGCCGCCCCTCGACTTCGGCAATTAGAGAACCGTCCATCTTGAAAACACCGATGCCGACGCCGTCATCGATCACCTTCTGGCAGGCAACACGGATGTCACCTCCGGTGACTGCGATGGCAGGATAGTACAAGCCACGGTCGGACCGGTGTATCGTAGTGGTGTCACCAGACCTCCAGACCTTCAACGACCACGATCCGTTATTGAACTGGGTCCATGCCAGGACCGGCGCCGCAACGGGTTGCTTAGGTGCGACAGGGCCATAAATTCGCTTCGCCTCAGCGATAACCTTTTGCTCACCACATTCGCTGACAAAGAGCAAGCGCTTTGAAATACCGACAGTGTCACTGTCCCATTCACGCAGAGCCGCTATATTGCGGGCATAATCCGCTGTGCCGATATTCTTTAAGTGCTCGGACTCAAGCGATCTCATTTCCAGTGTTGCCGCATACCATCGCCCTCCTGCAATTCCGGCCGCAACCGACATCCCGCTTTGAAGTTCCGCCAGCACTGTGACTTTATCATGACTGGAACCGTTAATGTAAGCATCTTCCGGGCCGGGAGACTCCTTTGCACCAGCAAAACACACCGCAAAGACACAAACAAACAGCACGACCGCAAGCATTGACCGAGATTTCACATTCATTTTTTCTTCTTTTCCTTTTTATTCGGATCGTAATCAGGATTCGGTTTTGGAATCTGCGCGTTCACGTCCTCTCGCCATCGATGCAGCATGTCCCTTAGTTCTTTGGTCTTTTCGGGATTTGTTTTCGAGAGGTCGTTGTTCTCGCCGATATCGTCCTTGAGGTTATAAAGTTCTACACGGTAGTCCTCAAAGTATTCTATCAGCTTGTAGTCGCCGGCCCGTACTGCACTACAGGGTGTGCAACCTCGGGCTTGATAAAGGGGAAAATGCCAGTAAATGGCATCTCGGCCAAGACCGGATTTACTTCCTTTCAACAGGGGCACAAGGCTGACTCCGTCGCGGTGCTGCTCAGGTTTCGGGGGCAACCCGGAAAGTTCCAGCATCGTCGGATAGAAATCGGTACTGATCACAGGCTCATTGCACTGTGAACCGGGTTGTGTCATCCCGGGTACTTTTATAATTAACGGCACCCGGATGCCGCCTTCATAGTACAACGACTTCTCACCACGCAGCGGTGACATGGAGGTGACCTTCGTGAGACCGCCATTGTCCGACATGAAAATGATAACCGTTCGATCGGCAAGGCCTGTCTCCTGGAGCTTGGCCATAACACGCCCGACACATTCATCCACGCTTTCAACCATCGCGGCGTAAACCGGGCTAATTTGTTTTTCACCCAGTGCTTTCTTCTTGGCTACGTACTTTGATATCATTTCCTTCTTTGCACGGTGCGGGCCGTGAACAGACCAGTGCGACAGATAGAGGAAAAACGGTTTGTCGCGGCTGTCCTCAATAAATTTCACGGCTTCGTCTGTAAGACGGTCCGGCAGATAATCGCCGGGCTTACCCGGCAATGGACCTGCGTACGGCCATTTTTCGCGATCGACGAACGGATAGAAGTATTTCATGTCCCCGTGATGCTGGCTTAACACGACCCGCGAAAAGCCCTGGTTTTGGGGTCGGTACTGCGCACCGCTTTGTTCACCCAGGTGCCACTTGCCTATGCTCGCTGACGTGTAACCACCCGTTTTGAGCGCCTCGGCAATGGTCTCTTCGGATGGTTCAAGCCACTGCCTGAACGACGGGTTGAGCAGCTTACCCGAACCCTGTGGGTAAGGCCTAAGATCCGGACGGATGTGTCCGTCCATGTGCATACGCGCAGGATACTTGCCAGTCAAGATGCTGGCTCGGGTCGGAGTGCATACCGCACAAGCCGCATAAGCATCGGTAAAGCGCATACCCTGGGCTGCGAGTCGATCAATGTTTGGGGTCTCGAAAAAAGACCCGCCGTAGCAGCCAAGGTCTTTCCAGCCCATGTCGTCAATTAAGATAAAGACTATGTTAGGCTGTTTCATCTTTGCCGTTGCTGCCGGGCCAGCAGTTGTACAACCCGGCAACCACGATAACGCTCCAACCGAAGCCACTGTCGCCCCGGCCATTTTCAGAAATCCTCTTCTTGTTTGTCTATTCATAATTGAATCCTAAAAATATATCATCCTAAACGTTTGGCGCGAGCGTAATAGGCACCGCACAATTCTTTACCGGCGTTGTCATACAACCATGTATGAAGCCGAGCTTTACCCGCTTTTAGTTTGACTTTGAATGTGACTGTCTTCTGGCCTGGGGTAACCGGCAGTGCACTATCGAATTCGTTGATCTTCATTCGCGCAGAAGCAACCGGCAGCGCTGTCACCTTGTACCCGCGAATCATCAATGGCGCATCCATCGCCGTGTCGGCCTCGATGGCATATCGCGACAAAGTAAACTCATACTCGCCATCCCGATCGACAAAAACATTCCAGTATGAATTCTTGCCGCCCTTTAGATGTTTGCGATTGTCGGCATATACCATGTACCATTGGGCACAGGTCAGATCGACGGGATTCTCATACCTCGTACCGATATAGACCAAGCAGGGATCATCGGCAATCGGTTTGACTTCGGCATACCATCGCTCGTAATGCTCCCGCATTTTTTTAACGACATCAGGATGCTCATCGGCAACATCCTTCTCTTGTCCGGGATCATCGGCAATATTGTAAAGTCCTGTACCCTTAACCAGCCGCCACTTCTTCCACATCACCGCACCTTTGAATTTCGAGATGTCGATGCTGTACTGGACGACGATCATACGGTCGGACAATATCTTTTCGGATCCACGCAGAAGCGATGCCAGGCTGACCCCGTCGAATTCTGCTTTAAACGGATATCTGAATCCGCACAGATCGATCAGTATCGGTAAAACATCCTGACACGTAGGAAGCTCATCGATGTCACTGCCGTGTTTGAGCTCGCCGTTTGGCCATCGAATAAAACATGCCGCTCGATGCCCACCGTCATAGGGGCTGCGCTTTTTGCCTCTCATACCGGAGTTGAAAATCTTTACACCACCGGCTCCACCGTTATCGGTAAGAAATATAACAATCGTATCCTCGGCGATCCCAATCTCCTCAAGCGTCAGCATGAGTTTGCCCATAGTCTCGTCGATATTGGCGATCATGCCAAAAAACTTCGCTTGCTTAGGGTATTGCTTGTAGGGCTCGGCATATTTGTCAGGTACGAGAAGAGGTGGATGAGGTGTATTAGTCGGCAGATAGCAAAAGAAGGGCTCTTTCTTTTTAGCCCGCTCTTTTATCCAATTACTTGCTTGCTCGAACCATACATCATTACAGTACCCGTCATATTTTTTCAGTTCGCCGTTATGGTAGAACACATCGTCAAAGTAATCGTTCCCCCAATAAGCACCCGCCGAGGTAATACCCCAGGATTTATGATACAGTGCTTCCTCGAAACCGCGATTCTGCGGCAGATAGGGATAGTTGTCACCGAGATGCCATTTACCGAAAATACCCGTTCGATAACCGGCCGACTTAAAAATATCAGCCATCGTAGGTACATCCGTTCGCAGCATATCGAGCCCGCCGCATACATGCCGAGCCTTGTTTCGTAGTGCATCCAGACCGGACATCAACTGGCTTCGGGTCGGAGCGCACATAGGAGCAACGTGAAAATCGGTCAACCGCACGCTCTGGCCGTGAAGAATATCGAGGTTCGGGGTCTTTAGCACAGGGTTGCCGTGACAGGAAAAATCGCCATAACCCTGATCGTCGGTCATGATGACAATAACGTTCGGTCGTTTTCGCTCCGCTAATGCGCCCTGACTTATTGCAACACGGCTCGACAAAACTGAAAAACTTGCCGCAATACCCATCTTTTTGAGAAAATCTCTTCTTGTCTGCTTTCCCATAATACCTCATTGAAACTAAGGTTTATTCGCCGGCCAGGCGGGTATCCCCTGCTCGGCCTTTTGCTTCAAATACAGAACCCTGAACGGATTGTCCTTTGCATAGGGGACATCCTCGTTGACCATAGCAGGCAATACTTCGTCCCACCACTGATCATACGCCTTTTGCATCTTGGCCACCACATCAGGATACTTTTCAATCACATTAGTAGTCTCACCGGGATCATTCTTAATATCATACAACTCAATATTATTCACCAGCCGAAACCGCTGCGAGCGTATGGCACACTTTGTGTATTTTGCTTCTTTTACTTTACCGCGTTTCCACCTGCCAAGATGAACAAACAGGTATCGGTCAGGCCACTGGGCATTTGGATTTCTTAACAACGGTACCAGACTGCGACCGTCGAGCTTGACATTTGCCGGTATAACAGCGCCACAGAGTTCGGACAATGTCGGAAATAAATCAATATGAGCGCAGAGCCGATCAATATCAACACCGGCCTTTAGTTGACCAGGCCACCGGAAAAATGCCGGAACACGTGTCCCGCCTTCATAGGGTGTCCCCTTATGTGCCCTCATCCCGGCATTGTAAAGATTGCGCATCGAATGTCCGTTGTCGGTCATAAAAATAAGCAGCGTATTCTTTGCCAAGCCCCATTGATCCATCTTACTAACCAGCCGTCCCACGTTATCGTCGATGTTCGCGATCATCCCGTAATAAGCAGCCGACCTCTCATCGAGACCAGCATCCAGATAAGGCTTCGAATACTGCTCGCTACAAACATTTGGGCTATGGGGGGTATTGGTAGTGATGTACGCAAAGAAACGCCTGTCCTTATTCCGCTTTATCCATCGCAGTGCCTGCGTAAAAAATATGTCGGTGCAGTATCCCTTAGTCTGGACAAAAGTCTTATTATGTCGAATCACCGGATCGAAATACTTATTGCCCGGTACATCACCGCAACTGCTCTTGTAGGATTGGCCTATGCCGCCGGCGCCGTGGATGAAGACTTCATCGAAGCCGCGGTTATGAGGCTGATACGGTTGCTCATCACCGAGATGCCATTTCCCGAAGATCCCCGTCTTATACCCTGCTTTAGAGAGGACTTCAGCTATTGTCACTGCATCAAGGCCCAGCCGTTCACGTTCTCGATATGTGTGCGTTACACCCGAGCGAAACTCATGACGCCCGGTCATCAGACTCGCTCGAGTCGGCGAGCAAGTCGGACTAACATGAAACGCCGTAAACCGAGTACTTTGGGCGTGCAGCTTATCAAGGTTAGGCGTCTTGAGGATCGGATTTCCATGACAGCTCAACTCACCATAACCCTGGTCATCGGTTATAACAAGAATCACATTCGGTTTGTCTGGAGATATATCTTTCCCGGACAAAAAACCAGGCATAACAAGCGTTGAGCCACCAACAGCAATTGCCTTTAGAAAATCTCGACGATTCATAAAAATAATCTAAAAAACAAAAAACACCCTCGGCCAAAAGCCGAATTATCAATTTTGTATTAATACGGATTCGACGGCATCATCTCCCATGCGTTTAGCACAGGGACTTTCACCGAACCCCCCTTAGAGAACAAGACCACGTTAACGCTTTCCTTTAGAGTCGGATAGATACGCCGCATAACAGCCTGGCGATCATTTGCAAAGACTTCGATGACCGATTTATCAACGAAGACTCTCAGCTTCAATGTTTCACCCGGCTTTAATTCGAACGGCCCGGCCTCGACGGATTTTGGCCCTTCTCCAAGGCTTGACTTGTCGGTATCTATCTTGAGCTTTTTGTCTTTGGCATCGTAATAGACAAGCGTCTCTTCCTGTCCATCCGGCGAAACACATACCTTTACGCCGAACTGTTGCGCACCATCAGGGACCATCTCAATTGATATTTCACAACTGTTGCTGCCAAAATCTTTCAGGGGCAATTCAGAATCGGCTTTGAGCGTCAGCGACTGAAGTTTCATCGGATTGTATCGCAGTATCTTTAGTTCTTCCGGTGGTGCCATCCTCAGCATTCCGTCATCGCCAAGCCAGAGAACCCGCGGCAATCCCATTGTTCCGGACCAGGCACTGGCTCTGCGTGTTCGCTTTTTTCTGCCATCGAACAGCCATGCCCACATGATGCGTCGCCCTTTGTCATCCAGAAGGGTCTCCGGGGCGAAATAATCATTATCGATCCAACTCATTTTCTCGTGGTATTCGGGATAGAATTGCTCGTTCTTCCACTGGCCAAGGTAATAGCGGGCGCCAAGCCGATGACTGATGCAAAGAAGCATATACTTATCACCGATCTTAAACAGATCAGCACAGGAAATGTCCTCCTTGATGTCAACATCACCCACAGTATGCGCCATCAGGTCACCAACATACTTCCAGGGCCCTTCGAGGCTCTTTGATTTAGCAATAGCCGCTTTCTTGCCGCCGAAAATAGCGTAATAGGTGTCACCCTCAAGCCAGCCGAAAGGATCCCAGGAATTGTATTTGCCGTGATGCTCGTCGCCCTCTATGGTTTTTGGCGTGATCGGATTTGATTCGAGTTTCTTCCAGGTGTCGAGGTTGTCGTCGAGAGCAACGGCCATCGCATTGCCCCTTTTAAAGCCGCCCTGCTTTGTTTGGTGGTAGCACATTGTGGGAACACCGTCTTTATTGATAAAGCAGTTTCCGCTGAACATTCCGGAAACCAGCCCCAGCGGATGATGACGCCAGTGCACCAGGTCTATACTCGAAGCATGACCCCAGCAGTGACCGTTCTCATTCTGGAAAATATAGAACATATGGTATCGCCCTTTCCAGAAGATCGCACCGTTAGGATCGAATGGCGAACATCGCCCTTCCAGCGTAATAAAATGATAACCGGGCCGATGCGCATCACTAAGGAGCTTCTCCCTCAGTGCTCGTGTATGCTTAATCATCTCATTGATTTGTTCCTGCGCCAAAGCCACAGGCCCGCCCAGAAACATAACCAACATCATCAACGACAGCAGAGATCTTTCGCTAAACCAATGCCGCGAACCCTTCAACTCAGATATGGCTTCTTCGTTTCTGACATCAATAACCTTCATAACCAAACTCCTTTAATCTTGTGATTTGAAATGAGAACAAAAGTAACTGCCTGATCAAATTAACATCAAACCCGACTCCAAATAATACGTCAAATTATAACCCAAAGGAAAAACATATTCATCAACAAAATACCAAAGAGGTTCTGACAAAATGAAAAGGTACAGACCTGTCATTGCGAGCGAAGCGAAGCAATCTCGATTCTCAGGCTTGAGATTGCCACGTCGCTGCGCTCCTCGCAATGACATTTATAGTTTTTTTTCATTTTGGTACACGCTCCAAATTAGAACCGTTAAGAAAGTCAGATGAAGCCTAATATCTATTGTGATTAAGATTTACTGTTTAACTGACCGCAAGACCTTCTTGCGTCAATTTATACACTGCTCTCCTTTTTCTCCTTGAGATAGAACCAGATGAGGCTGCTAACAAAATAGACAACGGTTGCATAAATAATTGCCTTCTTGAAGAACGAAAAACGATCGTCATATACACCCTGGTCGGAGACACTAACCCACACCGACAAGACAAAGCAAAACACCAACGCAGCGATCGCGGCCAAACCCGAAATCCAGTACAATCCCTTGTTTCCAGAGGACTTGCGTTCACTCCGGCCGATAGCATTTACACCGGTCCCTTCTGATGTCGGAACCTCCTGCGAATCCGGTTCGGGCAGCTTCTCGCGGGCACCGAAGAAACAGGCCAGGACAGTATAAACAACTGCCGTGACGATCCACACAGGAATAACAAGGAAGAATAGATGAATCCAACCGGCAAAGAAAGTTGCATATACTGCCAAAGCTACGGTACCTAACCACGCAATCAACGCCGGCCAGCTTACCATCAGGCCCTTTCGCCAAACCCAATACCGGGTCAGTCCGATCTTCGGAAATATCCAGTGCTCGACAAATACAATTGCACCGATTGGCACGAGAAGCAGACCATAAATACCCACAAAATCCAGAAGCTTGGTAAACACAAACGGAGAGCAGGCAACAATTGTCGTTATAGCACCGGCTATCAAAGTTACGAACCAGCGAGGCCAATTGGGTGTCACCACCTGCAACGCCAAACCGGCACGGTAGATAGTGGGATTGGAAGTAGTCCAGCCGGCAATGACCACCGCAACGGCACCCATCGCACCGAGCGCCGTATATGCCACCGAACCGGAATCCAGTTCTGTCAACGGAGTTTTTAATATCATCGCAGCCCCGGCGCCCATGATCCCGGCGCAAATCCACGCCAGATAGTGACCCAGATACATACCGAAGGCTGAGTAGAATCCGTACGACGCACTTTTGGCATAGCGCAATATCGCCATATCCGACAATCCAACGTGCATTGCCAGGTTGCATATCCACGCGAAGAAAACTATATGCAGAAATCCAAGGCTGTCAGTTTGTCCCGCTTGGGGACCAGGCCAGATCGTCTTGTCAGCTACTTTCCAGAACTCAAAAAAACTGCCTATCGAATCAATCCCAGGAGTCCCCTGGATCACCCTTGGCATCAGAACCAGAGCGCCTGCTATAAACATAAGGAACATCCAGGGCGAACATATTTCCGAGAACTGGGCCAGTTTCTTAAATCCCAGGATCGCCAGCGCAACTACCACTACTCCAACTGCCAGCACTACCAGAACGAATCTTATGTCCGTGGGAAACCAACCCACCTGGGCAGGAATCCCGAACGGTATCCTTATAGCCGAGGCTGCAACTGTAATCATCGAGCCGGCCAGTATGCAGAACATAATCGCATTGAGAATATTATAGATAATCATCGTCACCGGACCACCGATCTTGCGGAGGTACCAGTAAAGAGTCAGTCGAGTCTGAATTGAAATAGGCGCACAGATCAGCGCCCAGGAAAGGACCGCCAGCAGATTACCGAAAATCAGTCCTAAAATCACATCACAGGTGTGCGCCCCTTTGCTCACAAAGAGAGCGCCAATAACAAACTCCGTACCCGCTACGTGCTCACCGGCAAAAAGCCCGGCAAAATGCCGCCCCCCCTGTAGTTTGTCCGCCGAGATCGGCTGCCTCTCAAATTCGTTTAGCTTATCAAGACGCTCAATAATTCCAGACTGTCCGTGTTCTGCCATCTCTGTCACCTTTCTAAACAGGATTCGTAATTTGATCTACACCTGCTTCTGCACACGATTTGTCCATACCCAAGCTTGACATCCGTATGCAAACTCATTTGAAACAAGAATATAACTGCCTGGACCGATTTCGTAAACTGAATAATCCGCTTCCATTTGAGTGATCTTAACGATTTATACCCTTAAGGGTAGTAAAAGTCCGCGAATAAAACCGTAACTGATTGTTCTTAAGTTACTTACCCGCGGATAAACGGGAAAATTCAATCGAGATCAGTATACATGAAGATATTATGCAAAAACGGCAAATTAATGCCGTTTGTCAGGTGCAAAAAAGGCTTTTCGCAAATCAGCGATCCGAAACCACCCGAGTCATGTCACCTCATTGGACATTTGCCTTTTCCCCCTCGGCTTTTTCGGTGTCCTTCCGGACTGCTAAGGTTTTGAATTAATCAAAGCTTCCATCTCGGAGATTAACTGGTCGGCAAAATCGATCATCGCTTGTCTTTTCTGATCGGTTTGTCCGCTTGCTTTGGCCCTGTCGATCTCGGATTCTAATCGCTCCAATTCGGCATGTTCGGCTTTTTCCTCAATTTCGCTCGTAACCGCAGCAGACCCAAAGGGATCCATGATCGCTTCCTGCAGACCCGCTTTGGATCGCACTTTGACTCGGGTTTGCTGTACCCGCTCGATCATCTCGGAGTATTCTACGCCACCGCTGGAAATACTCGGAGTCAGAATAAAGATGACTTCCATCGCTTTTTCTTCGAAGTCTTTACTTGAGAACAATATTCCAATAATCGGGATGTCCTGCAGAAAGGGAACCCCGCGAACAACTGAACGTTCCTCTGACTTTCGCATACCGCCTATCACCAGGCTGCGACCTGGCTCGATACGGCTTTCCTTGGAATTTATAAATCGTTCGGTTATTATCGAGGATTGTACTATCCCTTCCGGTTTCGACCTTGAGCCAAGCATTATCTCGGTTTTGAGCCCGATCGAGCCGTCTGCATAAACATATGGAGTAACCGTAAGTTTGTCTTCGACCCACTGATATTCGGTCAGGTTGAAAGGTTCATCGAAACCCGGTTTGGATACGATCTTTTCCAATGGAGCATAGTCCCTCGAGGTGATGGTCGCCTCTTGACCGCTAATGGTTTCAAGGGTCGGATCCATAAGAACTTTCAGATAACCTCTGGATACAAGCATGTCAATAGCAATCCTGAATTCCTTAGGTGATAGTTTCTGGTTCCAGAAACCGATATCAAGACCGAATTCGGAACGTCTTGGCTCACGCAGAGACGCACCCGGGAATTCTGGGCCTTCCTTGCCGCCAAGGGTAATATGTTCGCCAAAGAGGTTGTCTATTTGAATGGAAGTTTCCCAGTCCATTGTAACATCAGCGAATCTCTCAATTATCAAACAGTCAATATTTACTTGTATGGGCGGAACATCAACCGCATGCAAGAGCTTCAATACATGTCCTACTTCGTCCTTACCTGGACAATGAATTACCAATTGGTTCGTTGCTGTACTGGGGCTCACATTGTAAGTAGGTTTTGGATATTCCTTACCTGAGCTACTCTTTGATTTTGACGAAGATCGAAAGAGTTTCGAAAACTGGCTATCAATAAGTTTGGCAAGATGCTCAGCCGAATGGTTCTTGCAATAGTAAACAACCTTGATGCCGTCGGTGACCTCAATAAGTTCGGGATCCTGGCGATAGAACTCGGGTAATGGATTCGTTACGTTTGTGTTTTCTCTGATCTGGCTCAGTTCTCTGACGATCTGCTGGCTTTGCAGACGGGTTTCCTTCTGGGCAAAAAAGTCACCGCAACCGCTTAAAAACACTAATATCAATACTGCCAGGGGCAATTTTGACCTACAGATAACAGAATTTACAAAAGTGGAAATCATAAGAGCAAACTGA
>SDBT01006056.1_pt1 | contig 20195 bp, 30 predicted proteins | sample 2277101 | NCBI WGS metagenome assembly SDBT01 (sample SAMN10404973, study PRJNA504765) | marine sediment metagenome | isolation source: marine sediment core GS10_PC15, 103 cmbsf | place: Arctic Ocean: Southern Knipovich Ridge | collected 2010 | reverse complement strand
GGTGCTTCAATTCGTTCACTACTACGCCCCGCCTCCCTCTCCCCCACGGAGCAGCAAGACCTAGCCGAGCAGCTTGGCCTCACCAAGGGCGAGCCCAACGGATTCAAGGATGCCCTCATGGGGGTTATTACCAATCCCCTCGTGGTCATGGGCACCATACTTGCCATGCGATACCCCGTGGCTTCGCTTGCCAATATGGGCAAGTTCTCTGAGCAAGTCACCAAGGCCGCAGGACGGTTCGGGTTCTTATCTAAACTCAAGGACTTCACCAACATATTTAAGGACAGGCCGGACCTCGTGAAAGCCTGGACCGGGGCCACTCAAGCTACCCGTGAGGTCAAAGAGAAGTACATGTTGAAGGCGGGGGGTATCTTCGATGAGTACACCGCAGCCACCGGCACTGCCTTCGGACCCCGTGAGGACTTCATAGTGGAGTCAGTCATGCGGGGACTGCATAAGGGCATCAAGGGCAACCGGGGTATGATTGCTCCGCTCGACCGCACCGCCCTCCTCAAAGCCTACACCCCACAGCTACGCCGGGTCCACGACAAGATGACCGGACTCTTTGGTGAGTTCTGGACTAACATTATGGGGACTCCTGATGCACGTAAGGCCATGGCCCAGATCGCCAAGGAGAAGAACCTGTCTATAGGGGACAAGATAGATAACTACGTGCCCACCTTCCTCGACAAGGGTAACATGAGTCAAGTCATGGAACAACAATGGATCGCCCACCAGTTATCACTCTCCGAGAAGGTCGTAGGCCAACAAGAGGTGGCTAGTGTCATGCGACGACTGGGTGGTGGTGCCATTAAGAGGAAGGGGGGACTACTCCCCAACCCTGCTGAACTCCGCAAGTTCCCCGAGTTCCTATCCGAGAAGGGCATGGCCGTTCTCGATAAGGCCGTTGCTGACCGTGCCACTATAGCCATCAAGGTAGGGGACCAGCACATCCGGCTCGAAGCGGTCCACACTATGGGTCTTGCCAACACTGTCTCTAAGTACGTCTCCCAGATGGCAGCCACCCACGGGTGGACGGTTAAGGGCTTCGTACCCAAGGGCATGAAGAACCCCATGAGCCACGGCAAGATCATCAATCGTGAAGTGGGCATACTCCACGCCATGAAGGGCTCCAACTCTGCCCGTGCCAATCTCCTAACCAACACGTACATACCGTTGGGCAAGGGGCTGCTCACCCCCAAGCAGGCCATGGCTGCACAGCAGTGGGGTGCCACCATGGACTGGACCGTGGCCAAGCTGCATAACCCCGCCTTCGCCAAGTTCATACCCAAGCAGCAACTGAAGTGGCTCAAGCAGGCCGTCGCCAACGACAAGGGACCCCTCTCTCTACAAAGCGTGACTGGAGGAGCGGCAGGCTGGCTGTACATAGGGACGCTGGGTGCCAACGCAGGCTCTGCTACCCTCAATCTCATGCAGAACTTCCTGACGACAGCCCCGCTCATTGGCCCAGAAGCTACACTGCAAGGTATGAAGCGTGTCTTCTCTAAGGCCCAGAAGTTCTATCACGCCCGTAAAGCCACCGGCAACATGCAGAAGGCCATAGTTGAAACCTTCCCTGATTATGCAGCGTCCGGCACCGCAGGCCACAGCCTAGCCGATGAGGCAGTGAAAGCATCCTTTGAGTACAGTTACTTGGCTTCTCAGGTCGGCCCCAAGACTACACTGGCCCGTGGCATGGACGGCATGAAGCGGTATCTCATGGCCTTGTTCTCCTACACCGAGCAATTCAATCGCCTGACTGCCTTTGAGGGTTCCATGTGGAAGGGTGCCCGAGAGGGCATGAAGGGCAAAGAACTGATGACTGCTGCCCGTGACGTAGTAGCCAAGACCCAATTCATGCAGGGAGTCGAGACCACCCCTGCCTTCCTCGTAGACAAGAACCCCTTGGTCCGTCAGTACCTCCAGTTCCCCTCCAAAATGTTGGAGTTTGTGACCGACACGGCCACCAGCACAGCCTCGGGTATACAGTCCGGCTTTGCCGGTCGCAACTATGGTACCCTCGGACGTGCCTTTGCAGCTTCAGGTATCATCTATGAGGCTGGGAAGGGTCTCAACATGGACCTGTCCAGCGGCCTGCTCACTGGGTCTCTACCCGTGCCCCGCTCCAATAGCCCCTTTGGTATCTTCCCCTTCGTGCCCCCGGCCTTCGCACTGGGCGGCTCCATGATTGAAGCAGCCATGAAGGGTGACGTTACCCCGCTCCAACAGAGCCTCCCCATGTTGGTACCTGGAGGTCTAGCCGCTGCTCGGTTTGCTGGCTTTGTTCCCGGCAAGCAGGGCCAACGCATGGCCCAGTTGTTGGGCCGACACTACGCCGACTACGACCAGAAGACCCCAGACGGTAGAGTAGCAGTGTTCAGTAAGCAGGGCTCGCTCGTTGGATACGAGTCCATTGGGGAAATCATTATGAAGGGCTCGGGCATCCCTGGCACCGGGGCCAACATAAGAAATGAAGCAGAGCACGTTCAGTTCCTACTGAAAAATCGTGATCGTATACGAGAAGCACGCAACGATTACCTCAACGCCATGTACCTTAATGACTATGCTCGCATGGAGTCGATACGTGTTGCCTTCGAGCGTGCTTACGGACAGCCTCTAGTAATTAAAGAGTCACACATAAAAGCTATGCAAATGAAACGCACAGTACCACGATTGGAGCGGGTACTTCAAACCATGCCGCCAGAATTACGGCAGCAGTTCGCTCAGGTTATTCAAAACGCCATGTTTGCTCAGGGCTCACAATTTCTTGGCATGGACCCTAGCCTTTTGGGTGCAGGAAGCATACAATCTAGGGCAGGCCAACGACTTGCCAAGCCCTCTGGCTTCAACCGACAGGGATCGTACACCCGCCAGATGGGTCCGTTCGGAGACTTGAACGCAAGCAACCTGGGCCGCAACGTATTACCCAACCCTGTGGACTCATCGCCGTTGGCCATCGGGACATTCTAAAGGGAATAAAGCAGGCATGAGGGCCATCTAGCGATTCAGGGACGCATCCTGCACTATGGGACTATACATGAGACCTTGGACGACTGACATGAAATGGGAATTGGTGTTCTTTGGGCTGATAGCATTGGTTATTGCCCTTGTAGCACTGGCTGGCTGTATTGGTGTGGACCCTTCAGCTTCACAGGGGGATGTGACTATGCCTACTGCCTTGACTGCGGAGACCATTGAGACCGCAGTGCAAACCGCAATAAATTCCAACGCCTCCATAGTCAATGACATGTGGCCCGTCGTGGCCATGTGCTTCATTGCAGTGGCGGGGCTTGTCACGTTCATGGTATTAACCAAGCGGCAGACCCAAGAGATACGGGAACACGTAGAGAAATGCAACGGACATTCTTAGAGGGGGAACTATGGTTACGATCCCGCTTAATGCACATAGGGAGACCGTTGAGGTTATCTTCAACGATGTCCATGTGCCCGAGCATGACCGTAAGGCGTTCAATTTGTTGTTGGCTGTGATCCGCAAGGTGGAGCCTGACATAGTGACGTGCCTTGGAGACATGCTGGACTGCTACACGATCAGCCGGTTTGAGAAGGACCCGGCTCGTAAGTTTAGGCTATCCCATGAGATAGCACAGGCCCGTACCATGTTGGAAGAGGTGGTCCAAGCAAGTCCAACAAGCAAGTTTATTTTTCACGGAGGCAACCATGAAGACCGACTTAGAAAGTATGTTTGGAGAAGGTGCCCTGATCTTGAATGTTTGCCTGAGTTGTCATGGCCTGTGCTCCTGCATCTGGACCCCACAGGGTGGACCTATCTGCCTTACGAAACTCCGTTCAAGATTGGGCCATTGTGGCACCATCATGGAGATGTTATCCGTCAGAAATCTGGATATACGGCCCGTGCCCTTATGGAGAAGGTTGGTGGCAATGCTATCTGCGGGCATACGCACCGCCTATCGCATATTCATCGGACGACATGGTCGGACCACCACCAAGCGTGGGAGAACGGGTGCCTATGTAAGTTGAAGGCCAACTACATGACAGGTACGCCGGACTGGCAACAGGGCTTCTGCATAGTTACGTATGCCCAAGGTGGCCAGCGGTTCAAAGTAGAGCAGTTGCACATCCATAAGGGCAAGTGTTGGTTGCAGGGGGAGGTTTTCTGTGGTTGAACTAGGCAGGGTATGGGACACGGACAAGAAGAAGTACATAAGGGTGGTCATTGGGGGTGTGCCTTCTAAGTGGCATAGCTTCTGGGACTGTGACCGTAACCGTATCCACTTGAACAGCCGGGAGTCTTACAAGTCTGATGATGTCTACATGGATTGTTGCGTTCACGAAATGCTGCACGCTGTATTTCCCCACCTATCCGAGAAGATAGTAACAAAAAGAACCCCCATAGCAAAGCGGTTGCTTAAAACTATGGGGGTCCGGCCCGACTAGACTTCGGTCGTTATGTATACGTGGGCGGCTCTACCCCGCCGGGTCAGTCGCATCACACCTGAGTAGGCAACGTAACCCCATCGCCTCAAGTCAGTGAGACGGGACGAGACTGTTTGGTGTACTAGGTTCAGTGACTGTTCACACTCGTCACACGTCGCTCCTGCTTGATTGTATTTCCCTATATACCTCAGTATCCGCCTTTCATTCTCGCTCAGTTGGAACCTGCTTGGAATCGTTTTGGTCATTACGATAGGCTCGTCAGGTTGTTTTACTGCCAGTTCCATCATCTAACTCCTGTTCATTAAGTCCCTGCTCCTCTTCACGTAACACCAAGAGTACGTCGTCCTGGCTGAGGATTAGATATTCTTTCTTGCCGTCGTCAGTGTCTAGTTCCACGTTCACACCCGAGAAGTCAGCGAAGGCTATACGATCATGGGTTTCAATGCCCTCAACCTCCGGCCCTGTTAGTAAGACTGTGGCCCATGCTTGCTTCACCTTGCTCGTCCCCGGCAGTATGATACCTCCTTCTGATACGTCCGGGCTCTCCATTTGTTCCACTAATATCCTGTCGGTACGGATTAGCACTTGCATCGCTTATTACTCCTGAAAACCATCCACATTTTGTACATTCTATGGTGCTACCGTTCAGGTCCAGCACCCCGGTCTCGTCACACTTAGGGCACACAAGGTTGGGATCACAATAGTTATTTTCCATCTTCCCAGTCCCAAGCAGGCCAACCCCTCTGCTTTCGTAAGTAGTCAACGGCTTGTCGATACGTCTTAAAAGTTTTCCCGTCGCTATAAAACACATTGAAGATACATGTAATGCCCTTGTTGAACTCCTGTCTAACTATCCAGTTATTCATTAGAGTTCTCCTTGTTGTTTTGGAAGTTGTACTCGTGCTGGAGGGCCAGCATTAGGCATAGTGCAAAGGACTTACAATGTCTGACGTGCAAGCCGTCGTTGGCCCCGTGCCATGCCTCGTCCTGTCGCATAAATATCCAGTTCTCTGAGTACTCGGTAGTTTGAAACACATTCAATGCAATGACCGGGTTGAACGAGTACATGCACACTGGATAGGGACCGCCCGTAGCGGTGGGCTTCCAGTCCGGGTGCCTCTGCTTGAACTCACGATAGGCTCTATCAGACAGGCGTATCTGCGAGTCTATCTCAATACCCTCAAGGCTGTGCCGGACACACAGTTGCTCTATGTTCTCTGCAATCCAGTAGTCTAGTTCACGCCGTTCGTAGTCGGAAAGGCAGTCCACCTTGTTGGACCAAACAGGATTACGTGTTGCACTAAGCATTGGCCACCTCCGGCAGGGTTCCTGTCCACGCAACGATACCGCCAGTGAGGACCGTAGTGCCATCCACTGAGAACTTCTTGGGCATCTTGCTCAGTTGTGGGCAGGCTTCGAGTGGGACGTACAGTCGGAAGGCTCCCGACTTGACCACTTGCAATCGTACCGACTTCCACCCAATGCCACACGCAAAGGGCCGTAGGTAGATGTCGTGGGCAGACTTTCCAGCTCCACCCTTAATTGCATAGCTATCGAACGTAGCTACTGACCACGCTACGCCTGCTGTGTCCGACTTGTGGACCGCAGCCCACAGCGGGCTGTTCTTGCTTATGAATACGTAGGCCCCGCACAATTTGTCTCGAACCTTATGGCGGTTAAATCGTAGTGTTTGTTTTTGGTTCATAAGTCACCTCCATCACTGCTCCAGATAGTATGTGGAGGTAGTAATTTCGGATATAACTATCAAACCTCCACTCTCCAGCAAGTTTAATGGAGTGCTGGAGTTGCTTCGGAGTTAAGTATTGTGCCTCGCTGAAGGCTTGGAAAACTCCACGTCGATACGCTGCTTCGATGGGGGACTCTGCTGGGGTCAAGTCCCTCTCTCCCATACCATCACAGCACATTGTCTCTGGTCGTTTGCCTGTTCTCTTCCACTCGTCAAGTTCCTCTGACAGGACAGTCACTGTAGTTGAACTTGTCTGGGATACGGGAGCAGCACAAAATTTACACACTATCATTATCTGCTTATTCACCGAGCACCTCCTTTGGGCTATCACATCCGCATTGGTGACAACTACCTTTGTTTTCATAGAGAAGTTCAGTTCCACAATCACTACAGACTGTGATGGTTGTGTTGAGCACCTCCTTTAGGTTTGACTTGGGCCAGTGGCCACGCCTGCACATGAGTGCTATGATAGCGTAGTCGGCTACGTCCTTCCATGTATCGTCAAGACTCTCGTTGTTAGGTGTCTCTCCACTGTTGTACAGGTTGTGTAGTCGCATGAACTTGTCTGTCATGCGGACTACGATTGCAGGGTCCTGTCCTAGCCCTATGTTGTGGGGGCCGTAGTCGTGCTGCTTCTCCTTGAACAACGCGAAGATTTCCTTAGCTATGTAGGCCCACTCCAGTTCGAGGTCGAGGGACCCGGAGCTACCATTCACTATGAGGGTGACTTCGGTCGGGCATCTGCTAATGTTAGTCATATCTACGCTGCTCATGGCCGAGTCCTTTCACTGTTAAAGTTCCTAAGTACTCCTATGCTGTCCGGTATTAGTCGGACTACTGTTTCTGCCGCTTGCAGCACATGTAGGATTTGACTCATGTCCTTGAAGGACACCTCACCTGTCTCGTTCATGGACTCCAACATGGTGGCGGACTTACGCAGTGCCTTAACAACTGATTCTATTGGTTTCTCCCATTGGTCTACTGTCATGGTCGGGCCTCCATAAAATACCTCGCACATCATTTTTGCGTGCTTCCTGCCTGCACTCCGCATGAACTCATGGAGAATTCGATCCACTTTATCTGGGTTCATGGCCGTCTCCTTTCATAGCGGGGCCGGGACTCGAACCCGGAGCGTACAGCTTATGATGCTGCCATGTTACCATTACACCACCCCGCATTGGGCTGGATCAGACTCGAACTGATCTGTTGGTCTTCCCAAACTGCTCAGGAATGGGCACCATCAACCCATGAGGGCTGGGTGAGGAAGCCACGGAGGGAGTCGAACCCCCGACCAAAGGCCATCTTATGTACCCCTGCTCTACCTCTGAGCTACGCGGCTATGCCCCACCCAACTGACTCGGGACCTACGCAGTCGCGGTGGGGGCGGCCCTGTAGGTGTAGTTTCCGGCAACCTTGGGGGTGCCATCTTCGTTCGTACCGTAGACACGGTGTGAAACGGTTACATTCACAATGCAATCACCACTGTCAGCAGCATCAGTAATAATACCAATAGCCGCTTTAATGTCGGTGACTTCCTCACCGCCGTTGATCGCACGGGCCAGAGCCATTAACTCGGCCAGTTGGAACTTGCGTCCCTTGCCCGGACGGAAGCCGAGCCAGCGGGAGAAGGTGTCCCCGTCCAAGTCCTCGGCGTCGAGAATCTTGAAGAAGGGTTTGTAGACCGGGAAGTTAGTCCCGTTCGCCTCTTGCGTGATGACTACCAGCTTGTCCAACAAGCAGTCAAACGATCCGGCGGGCGGATTCCACCGCTGGAAAGTCTTGGCTTGATCCAGTTCGGCTTGCAGGTCAGCCAGTTCCGCGTCCATGTTAAACTCAATTACTGTACTCATTCTGCGTTCTCCTTTTGTAGATCAATCTTGATCCGTTCCATTGCTTCGACATACTTGTCCTCAAATGCTGCCCAGCCATCCTTAGAGGGCAGTTCCATTACCTCGTCCAAGTACCCAAGGTATGGGTTCTTGGCGTCCGTCCGCTCTCCTTCTATCCTAGCACCTCCAGGTCTCAAAGACAAGAGGAAAACATTTTTTGGTTCCCCTTGCATCGGCTTCTTAATCACCTTACCTTTCGGAGTCGTGATTTCCTTAATCACGGTTGGGGTGACAACCTCACGCATGACCGTACCCTGTATGTGGGACATCATGTGCAGTGGGCCACGCAGTGAGGGAAACAGGTTCGATTCCTTTCGATACCGCAGTATGTTACCCTGTTCGTCCGTGACTGCGGTCTCCTTAATGTGGGCCACGACGGTCCACCCGTATCCTGCCAGCGTCAACGCTGACAAACGGCGACTGATTTCATCCTGCAACAGAGCATAGCCCTTGCCGTGTGGCAAGTCAAGGATAGAATCAGCACGACTGTCGGCGGGCAGTCTGGTACGGGTCAGGAACTGTACCAGTTGGAGCACCCACGCATCAATGGTATCGAATACCACATGCTTGCAGGGTGCCTTGCCTGCCTTACCGTCTTCCACTAGCTGGCCCAACAACTTCATATAGTCTGCTGCGTCAGGGCAGTAGAAGTACGCAGCCCTACCATGTACTACGTCTCGGGCTCGACCTTCCGTATCAATAACCCATGCATTTGGGTTCGATGCCGCAAAGGTAGACTTCCCACACCCTGGACTACCAATCAGGAATATCCGTAGCTGATTAGCCGGGGTATGCTTCCACCCAATACCACCTCCAAACTCTGCATATCTACTCGGTATTGTCGCTGTTGCTAACATCAATGTCCTCCTGTTCATGTTTAGTTCCAATTACTCTCTTGTCGTTGTTGTAGATTAGCCCATCTTTCAACAGCAGAGCACAGTTGAGAAGACAGGATTCATCCCAACCGGGATGGCACCAACCAGTGCTGCCGTAACGATGATCAGATGTCTTGCCACAACATAGGCACACCCATATCTGTCCTTCTGGAGCTAGTAGTGCTGCTTCCGTATTGTGCTTAATCTTCTCTGACACTATTGTCCTCCTTTCTTGGGGTGCAACAGCCGTCGCACCCATGTATGCCCAGTGCCATGTACCCTTCATGGTCGTTCACTGCCACCCACTCTACATTGGGGTGGCCTATGCCGTGCTTGTAGATGTCCTCCACCAGCCCTGACGCTCTCGTGACTTGATCGATGGCCCAGTCAGGTCTTGTCATGCCACTGTGCGTCTTACTCATAGTATAGGCCCTCGTGCAAGAACCGTATAGACAAACCAAGTTCTCGGGCAATGTCCATTTCTAGTTCGGCTCCGTTAGAGTCTTCCCACTTAGGTAAGAACACAACTGTCTGTGCTTGGAGCAGATGGATTATATCAACTCTCATGTACTCTTTACGAGCCTGCTTTCGGTCCCCGCCAAAGTTTTCGGCAGGGTTGTAGACCACATACCCTGAGTCTCGAAGGTTCTTAGCCACAGCGTTGAACGCCGGGTAGTTGTGATGTACATGTCCTGTCATGGGGCCACTAATGTAGATACGATCAGTGAAGTTAGTTACTGGGACTGTCTGTCCGTTCCACTTACCCATGCTATTCATGTTTATCCTCCTTCTTGGCGAGGTCTCTATGTAACTGGGCAATACTGCTCCAGCTGCTCTCGAATTCTCCCCACAACTTGGCCTCTCCAAAGTAGTGCTTACTGCTCTCACTCAGCATAGCTGCTAAGTTTATCAAGCTAGCACCAAGTATCACACATAACAACCACATTTCACTACTCATGTTTGGCCTCGTCTTCCTCGTCTCTGGTAATGATATCAAATCCTCCAGCTATTATCCGTAGCCATGTGCTTACCGGGTTAGTGCAGAGGTCCCAGTACGGGCACTGAGTATTGTAATTATAGCACGCAGTACCGCTGGGGTCACGATAAAACTTTGAGAAATCTGGCCAAGCACGAGATGCACGGTCCGCCTGTCGCAGTTGGGTCAGTACTTCAGTAGTTACAATGGGTTCTCCAAATCGTATGCGAGACCGCAGGTACGGTGGGTCTTCGGGCTTCAAGCGTGTCTCGTCGGCGTACCATGTCTTGACCCTGTCGAGGTACTTCTCCCATGATGAGACGTACTTGGAGTCGGCCTTAATTAAAGACTTCTCCTTTTCATACACCTCACGTTGCTTGTCAGTCAACTTACTTACCAGCAGGGCAGGATTATCATCCCATTTCTTGACGATAGCAGGGCTGAACGTGGTGTGTATGCGGTCGTTGCGGTCAGGACTGAAGCGTATGCCCGGCTTCCTAATGAAGTTGTGTATGATGCCCACGCAGGTCAAATCCGTGCCGTGCTCCTCATTGTACTTCTGCAAATATGACTCTACTGCAATACGGTACAGCTTGGGCTGTATCTCCATGAGGGCAGACTTCGCTCGTATGGTGGGACTCATAAGGCTGGTTGTCTTGTGGTCTACAATCCACACCTCGTTCTTGTCCTTCTTCTTAATGAGCCCGTCAATGCGTACTCGTATGGGCTGATTGATGGTGTCATACTTGCACTCTATGAGGGTTTCTGGAGGCAACACGTGCTCCCACAGGTCGAAGTTGACCGGGAAGTTATCCCATACCCAGATGGCCATGACCCGTGCAAGTTGGGTGTCAGAGACAAGTTGGTGTAGTGCAGCTTCAAGGGTCTTACCATTCTGTAACATGCCTACGTCGTTGGCAGCTTCCTCTAAGGTTTCTCGTTCCTTGAGCAGGGTTGCACTCACAATGCCAAGGGCCTGCTCAATAGGCTTGCCACAATATAACTCACACATGATGGCATGATATATGTTACCAATGTGCAAGGCACTCATGTAGGAGCGGGGCCTAAGTCCCAACCTATACCTATACATGTACTTGCGTTTGCAAGTCTCAAACTGTGTCATGGCAGAGGACCGAATAGTAGGTTGAAAGACCTTGAGCCCGAGGCTCTTTATCTGTCCAATAGGGCTTGTCCCAGCTGCCTTGCTTTCCCTAGTCTCTCGATCTAAGACCGCTGACCAGAATGTAGTGTGTATGGTCTGGTGCGGCTCAGTTTTGTTCGCTGTCTCCCGCTTCCGATCCGTTGTTGTCTTGGCTGTCGGGTCCTTTACACTCACTGAGTATCTCCTTTCTAAACCGCTTTACTTCCAGCATGGCATGGTAGTGTGCAACATCCATGCGTGTGTCAATGTCCTCTTCTGTGTTCTCTCGCTCCTCGAATCGTTCGGCATATACCATAGCAAATATGTTGAGGTACATGCCAGTCAGTTGTCCATCAACGTCCGAAGCCTTCGGGCACAACGATGATGCTTGGCGTAGCAACTTCGCTTCTTTCTTCCACTTGTCCCTGTCCTTCTCCACTTTGGTTATGTACTGTAGTGTCGGAAAGTTGGCGTGCATTCATGGCCTCCTTGGCTCGGGCTGCTGCTTGGGTACTTACCTCTACAAGCAGGGCCGTGATTAGTTTAGCTGTTTCAATGAGGTACTGTCGATGCTGTCCCTCGTTCCAGGTTCTTTTCTCCCGCTGCTTTGCAGTCGGGGGCTGAATTACCAGCTTATGTGCATGGTATAGGGCTTGGGTCATTTCCCAGCCAATCACCTCCATCATGGTCGCCGGGCGTTCCGGCTGAGGGACTGGTGTCTCCAGAATCTTGTTGGCCTTGCTTTCGCCGGTAATCGTGGGCGTCTCCGTTACACTCTCCGAGACTGGAGTCGTAGGGCTCGGTAAGTTTGAATCCGGGCTCACATCTGCGTTCACTTCGGAGCAGGGCTTCTGTGGTGGGCATGTCGTTGGGTCCTTGGCTTGCATAAATTATCCTTCCTACTTCAAGGGTTATTTGGTACAAGTGATCTTCAAGAGACTCAGGGTGCCAGTTGTCATCTGTTCCTTTTAATAGACCGGCAGCCCATAGACCATCAACTAAACGTCTCGCATCCGTCCTCGGGTCTCCATATCTAGGGTCTTCAATATCTGGATCGTCCATTCTCATGGTGTCCTCCGTTTGTGCTTGAGACATTGCTTACAAGTTACTCCCTGCCAATACATGTTCCATCGCTTTGGAAAAGAGCGGAACCTTCTGCTACATTTAGTGTATACATCACCACTCCAAGCCCCAACCCAGCTCCACTTGTGTATTACCATGACATCCTCCGTTGGTTGTGTTGTTTGTGTCTTCGGGGTATGATAGGCGTGCGGCGACGGGATGTCAACCTAATTTATGGGAATTGTTTTTTGCCATGGCATGACCAATAAGTATCTTCAACATGAAGTGGCCCAATTTGCGGCGTTGGCCCGGTGATCTGGCACGGCCAACAAAAATCAAGGGCAATTTGAAACCACACACCTCACGTAAAAACGCATCGACTACCCGGTCGGGTGTTGGACGTGTACTCGGGTAGTTGGACGGCAACATGCCAGCGGGAGTCTCCTCCAACATGAGGTATGGGTGCTCGGTCTCATTGACGAGGCGTTGGAAGGCAGCGTGTGACCGTGCATAGTCCTTGCTGCACAGGTTGGCACTGATTTCTGTCATGGCCCCTTTCCTTTCAATGATGCAGGTGTCTTCGTATCCCTTCAGGGCATAGTCACCTGTTACCATCTCAACGACCTTGACATCCACATGCACTATGTAAAAGGGGCGTGCGGACCTAGTTGGATACCAGACCACGCACGCCGGAAAGAGGAGGGGATATTTCTCCCGAGAGTCAACGAGGACCGTCAGCCTCTTGGGAGGGGGGGACACTACAGACAGCCTTGCAGGTCAGCAATGAGCGATAGCAACGCTAGGATAGTGGCTTCACTGATTGTCGGCATGGGATTTCTCCTTTCCAGATTTGAGTTCCTTTATTTCGTTCTTCAACCGTTCTTCAATCCACCACCCTGCTTCGTCGGCTGCGTCCACAGGCACTACGCAGCCTCCATTAGCTATGTGCTTATGGGCAAGGAGTAGTTCTACTCTCTTTTCAAGCACCTCGATTCTCCTCTCAAGTTTCTCAATTGCTTTAACATTAAGGTCTCTCACGATACTAGGTTCTCCTCTTATAAGTACGAGATAAAAACTAGAGGATGCAGTCGGGCCGGAAACCACCTCCGACCAACGCTAAGACCAAAAACTCAGTGCACTACCTAATTGGTTTTAGGCAAGTCGAGTTGGTCAAAGAACACCCCCACAGCAAACCAATACTGCCGACTGCATCCTCTATGCTCTTCATTATAGCCACGACCTCAATGAAGGTCAAGGTCGTAGGTTAAGGGCAGGCTACGCCCTAACAGCTTACACAATTTGAGGTAGTAGGGCGGGTTCGGCATGATGCGACGGATCAGCTGCTTGACCATACGGACCTCGGTGGGGCGACAATCTACGTAGAGAGCATCGTGAATAAGCAAGGTAATGACCGACCGTAAGCCTCGCTCCCGCATGGCCCTAGTGAGAGTAGTATATGCACTCAACATGATGTTGGAGGCCGTGGTCTGTACCGGAAAGTTACAGATGGCTTGTAACTGGGAGCGTACTGCTCTCTCTGAGCCCAAGAACAGTTTTGACTGCCCGATGAAGGGCAATTCTATGACACCCCCTGAAATCGCACACCTCACCTGCTCCTCTTGCCACTCACTCCACCGCTTGTGCCTCTTCCAGAATGTATCAATAGCAATCTGGCACTTGCTGAATGGGTACCTCAAACCGGCCTTCTTCCAGAGGGTCCACTCTAGCTTAGTTGCAGAGCCTCTAAAGAGGGTCAGGAAGTTAGTTTGCTTGCCCACCTGACGCTGATCGTAGTCCTCGGGCATGAAACTAGCCTCGAAGATCGAACAGGCCGTAGAGGCGTGCCTGTCGCGTCCTAGCTCATAGTCCTCCATCATGGCCGGATCATTGGATAGCAGTGCTGCTGTACGAAGTTCAATCTGGCTTAGATCAGCTGCAAGTAGCACCCCATCCTTGAATCGAGACATAGAACATGCCTTTATGGACGGCGGCATGGTCTGTAGAAAGCTAGCTAATCGGGACTGGTTGGTGCCCCCTTCCTTATCATCCTCAAATGCTGATGGTACAATATAAACCGTCTGGTAGGACTTACCCTCTATGAGTCGGGTCTTACTATTGTCCAGTATAAAGGGTTCGAGGTAGGTACCGACAAGTTTGCGGGCTTTGCGGAACCGACGTATCAACTTCAAGAACTTGCGGTGCTCCGGCACGTTCGAGAAGTAGTGCATGTACGTGAGGTTGAAGTCATTCGTGCTCAGTATCTTGGTTTTCTTGCTGGTCTCCAAGCGAGCAGCCCGTCCCCGTGATAGGCCGCACGCTATATCCACTATCATGGCACGTATGAACTTCTGCGAATCTTTCCCTGAGAGGGGCTCCCCGTATCGGGCCAGAGATATAGCTTCACAGCGAGCCATTCTCTTCTTATGGTACCGACATAGGGCCTCCAACTTATCACGGTCGAAGGCATGGCCTGCCTCTACAGAGAACAGGACCGACCATAACAACTCGGAGTACCACTGGTTGCAGTATTCACTGTGCTTGGCCGTGTCCTTGTAACGGGCCAGCGAGCGATCCCTGATGTCACGGTGCAGTGCAAGTGTCCGTGCTGTATCCCGCACGTTGTACGTTGCAAGTAGAGGGTCGTTGGCATCCTTGAAATTTAAGGAACGCTCATGCGATTCGTACTTACCGTACCCCATTAGGGGAGACAGACTCTTCAGGGACCGCTCTGGCCTTATTTCGTTGTTGAGATAGTTTGTGACAGCCAAGTCCCACAGGCACAACCCGCCTTCCAGGTATCTACTGTCCATTATGTTACGTAGTGCCGGATCGCAATACCGCAAGAAGGACAAGTCAAAAATAAGATTCTGTCCGAGGAGGCACTTGGCTCGGGCGAAGATAGTTCGGAGGTCTCTGCGTGCCCTCGGACCCCAGGGTCGAAACCAGTTAGTTCCATCTGCGAAGGTGCAGGCGACACTGACAATGAGGTCTCCTCTAGCAATCCCATCGACTGCAACAGACTTGTGAGTGTGGAATACAGTCTGCTCAACTCCCGCAAGGCATCCATACGTCTCGATGTCAATACTGATGATTGAATATGCGGACTGCTCGCTGGGAAGTCTATGTCCATGTACATCGGAAACAGCGTAGTCGTCGGTACCGCCCAAGGCTCTCTTGAGGAGGACAATGTGACACTCGACATTTCGTGCAGCTGATGGGGACCGTCCTGACGATAGATACGCAGGGTGATAGGTTGCGTAGACCGGGATAGATACTCCTTCAGAGCTAGTTTGTGATGTAGTAGCCTCATGTGGTAACACGTAGGTGCGTCCTTGGTCATTGAGGAGTCCTTTCAGTGAGCATTTGAAGAGGGCCTTGACCGCAGTGGCCCCGACACAGAGTATAGTCACGTTGCCCAGACCATATCGGTCGAGCAACACATGAAGGTCATCGTGGACATAGGGGAGGCACGCCTTGATCTGTGGATTAGTGGGATCAGCATTATGCTGCGGCCTACATCGCACGGTGTTTGCATAGTATATGTCGGCTATATCCGAAATTCCAGGACCATCCATATATAGGCGATCCATGATCTTGCCGGAGTCACCCACATGGATTACCCCGGCCTTGTCCTCGGCTGGACCGGGGGCCTGCGATAATACATATAGGGCTTGGCCGAAACCCTTTTGGCTGTGGACACGAGAGGGCAGACCGGGCCGCTTGCACCCCGAGGACAGGTCACACAATTTGCAGTCAGGGTGTGCCTCAAACTCCTTAGTTGTCGTAGAGGTCAAGATCGGTAGAAGGGTCACGGGTGTCCCAATCATCGTCGTTACCTTCATCGTCTTCGTCGTCCCAGTCGGGCTCGGTGTCTCCAAAGTCATCGGTTGGGTCATAGGGCTTCTCCTCTTCTGGCCCGGTCTTGAACTGGGACTTCATGGTCATGGTTTGGGCTGTCTGGAATAAAATCTCACTGGCCCTTTCCAAGCCAAACTCCTTTGCTAACTGTCGAAGCACAAACGCCCCCATATAGCATAGGGTAGACGACTTCAAGTTAATTGAATTCATGGCCATGATTGCCATGGGAGTATTCTTAAAATCCTTGTACTTCCCCAAATGGTCAGCAGTTTCCTGCGTTACCGGCCATGCTGTAATCGTAAGTACTTGTGGGTGCTGCATATACGTCTCCTATCGGTGTTAGGTTCGTCCGATGTTCGTTGCGATATACCATTGTAGGGCGGGGGTGGACAAAGGTCAAGGGCCGTGCTATAATTGTGTGTACGTGCAGTCACGCATACAAATGTGCATGTTTACCCGAAAGGACCAGTGCCATGATTATCCGGCGAATGACATATCTTCGAGGTCGTCCCCTCATAAATGTTGCCAACGAATTGGTATCCATTGATGTGGATGCCACCGGCGGAACTTTTACAGCAACATTTGGTGGCCAGACCACAGGTAACATTGCCTTTGATGCCACCCCTGCAACTGTCAAGACTGCCATTGAGCTACTGTCCACAGTGGACGCCGACGATTGGCTAATATCGGGTGGACCGGGACAGAACGGCGGGGGCAAACCGTATTACTTTGCATCGGCATCGCTCGACAACGAGGGGGCTTGGACCACCAACGCCGCCAGCTTGACAGGTGGGGGCACTTCCGCTACCGTAGCCGTCGAGGAGGCCGGGGGCAATCTCCGGTCCATAAGGTATAGTCATGTCCCTACCGCAAATGGGGTAATCACGGCGATACAGTTGATTCGGTTTTACGACACACGGGGTAATGCGATTGAGGTACACCCCTTGTTCCTCACCATTGATAAGGCATCCTCCAAGTGCTATGTCAACATAAATAGAGGGTCTAGCACCCCATCCGCTACCGATTATGACACCCTTGTTAATACAGGCACCGCAGGGGATGCTGTTAAGACCGTAGACTTGACGCAGGGGGTCGTATCCATTGCAAATATCAGTATCTTCTTTGATACTGGCTTTGGGGAACTCATTGTACCCGGCAACGAGTGGAACCTGACAGCGTGGGACCCGAAGGGCCATATCTATGATACCTAAAAATGGATACAATGGATATGTCAAATGGGCAGCCTTGGTACCCTTGCTACTGGCCCTTACAGCTGCCTGCATGGGAGCGACTTGGAAATTACTTGACAAACAAGAGCAGGGACTCTATACTGTTATTAAGATCATGCAGGTGGACTTGCGTGAAGTCCGCAATGATGTGAAAGATTTGCTAAGGAAAGGTGGGTGATCTGTTGAGAAACCGATTGTGTATCTTACTCGTATCGTGCTTGGCGGTACTGCCAGCGTGCGGTATGGCTGTAAGACTGGAACTCAGTACAATGGAGCTACAAACCAGTGTAACGGTAGACGAGTGGGCTCAAGCTAATGTGCTGAAAGCCCTCGACGAACTGATTGCTGGTGAAGGTGCTCCAGAGGACACCGTTTCCGAAGACGCTGACGCAGAATAAGTCCTGACCGCAACCGCCGCAGGCACAACCCCTCGGTCTTACCCATAGAATGGGGATCGGGGGGTTTTTTTATGCCCAGAGCAATAATGATTTCGTCTGCGGGGCAATAGTAATTTCGTCTGCCGGGATTCCTATTCGCGAACACACCCACACGTACTACTATCCTTACTTTCAACACTACTAAAACTCTCTCTCACTGTTCATGCAGTTCCCTGCTTATTGTGGCTCCGATGTACGTAAGTCGTTGCCACAACACGATTTAGGGTTTTTAATTTGCCTTCGCACCTCACGGGGCTTACCATTTGACATCGTCGCAAACAGGTTGCGGCAACCGAATTAACAGAGAGGAGAATACTATGCAGGCCATTACGTGGGTAAGTAGAGGGATGGGAATTGTAGGAAGTGCAGCCATGCAGTGTAACAATCCCGGTGCGATCCCTCACTCTAAAAAGTCATGGAGAGGACAACGGGACGAACAGCATGACCCTCATCTAGTAGAGTTCAAGAGTGCGTTTTGGGGCTTCGTGGCCCTAGCAAGAATACTCGGCAAGGTAGAGAGAAAGATCGGACCTTGGACCGTCGCTCGGCTTTTGAGTGGAGTCTACTGGAAAGACACTTCAGAGTGCATAGAGTATGTGAGGCTGGCTAACTCATGGAGTCATGCCAGCCTGCACCGCCTCAGAGACGAAGATACCCTCCTCCGAGTAGTAGCTAGTGTGTGCCGCTTCCAGTGTGGTATGGCCAAGAGAGGAGACCGCCTCCCCTACGGAGTTCGTACCATGCAAGCAGCCTTGAGAGAAGCATGGCCCCAGTGGTTCGAGGTAAAAATAAGAGTAGAAGGTGTAGCATGAGGGTTATTACTGTATGGATGATAGTAATGATGGCTGTGGCTCCGACCGCAAGGGGATTACGAAATAACAATCCAGGGTGCGTTCGGAGCGTTCCAAAGACAACGTGGAAGGGGCAAAGAGACAAGCAGACAGACCCAGTACAAGTGCAGTTCAAGACATCGTTCTACGGCCTAAGAGCAATGGCAAGAGTGTTGGGCAATTACCAAGTACGGCACAGCCTAGTCACGCCAGAAAGCATTGTGACGAGGTGGTGTGGAGGAGAGAACGCAAAAAACTATGTGGCCTACGTCTGTAGGGCCAATAAGTGGAAGGCACAAAAGGAGCTAAACCTAAAGAGTGAAAGCACTATGTTGTGCTTAATGGAGAGTATGATCCGATGGGAGAATGGACTGGTTCATTCCAAGAACATGCCCTACGGGTCAAAGGCCATGAAAGCTGCGGTGCGGGCTGCATGGCCAAAGTGGTACAGCACTGAGGAGAGCGATAATGTTCAACGAAAAGAGACTAGGGATTCTGGAGTGGACGTTGGCAATCGGGGTTCTGAGTTGTTTGGCCTTTGCCAGTCTGGGATGTACTATGACAGTAAGCACCAAGACCCACAAGCAAGAATGGGAGACTGTCCGGGATAGGGTCCATACCAACTTCGCCGCCAAGAGGTACAGCATTGAAGGAGACTTCGCAGAGGACCAGCAACGGTACAAGACCAAGCAGGAAGAAATTGATGCACTAGTAAAAGCCAACAGGCGTCACTAATAAGCGGAGCCGGTGGCTCTTAGAAAGTAGTTAAGGCAACCCCCGACCTAACCGACGAGAGTCAAGAGGTCCGAATGTACTCAGTTCGATGTATTTAACAGGGGCGAGTCTTAGAAAGCAAGTACATGAGCCATTGGCCCGACTCCGCTTTTAGATGTGAATGGCAAGCATTTGCTGGCCCGCTGGACGGGGTGGTTCGCCAACCCCAGAAAGCCGGTAGGGTGATAGGATAAGAATTGAAGGGTTCGATTCCCTTCCACCCTATGGATATGGATGTCTATAGAAAGGAGTAGTTTGTCCCATGAAGAGGTGCTTTGGTCGTGGCTCGATGGCCTATCAAGAACCACCGAGTCACTAGAAACTGATGGGGAGCGGCTAGTGTGCCGCCGAGTGCCCATCGCATGGAAGACCAAACAGTGGAAGGAGGTCGTGATTGTTAAGAGCGATCCCGACCCAGACGTTCAGAAGATGGTTTCGAGAGTGAGACAGTTGTGCCACACCCTTGGCTTTACCAATGTCGGCGAAACTAAGGTTGGCAAATCAAGAAAGGAAGAGACATGGCTAGACCAGTAGACAAGTGTGTAGCGACTTACCGCGATGAGAAGGGTCTGCCCCAAGAGATTGAAGTGCCGGTCGCTGGAGGAACGGACCTTGGCGAGTTCATCAACAGAGTAACCAATGGAGAAGTCACGCAGGACAGTCACGTTATCAGTAGGAATGGCACTCCGGCTGAGAACAGTTCCCCAGTGCAAGGTGGCGACAAGATCACCGCAAGTCCCCGCAAGACCGGCGGCGGGTAGTACAGAGGCACTCGATTGGGGGAGTGGGAACATGAGTTCTCCTCCCCCTTTTCTCTTGCCCAAAAGGAGCCAGCCATGAACACACGACAAGAACAGAAATATCCCACCAACGAGTTGATTCGCCAATGGATACGAAACCTTAAGTGTGACGGAGATCGTTTCCGCGAGCTAAGACTCATCGTCCCCCCGTCGTTCTTTCC
>SDBT01006055.1_pt1 | contig 20196 bp, 29 predicted proteins | sample 2277101 | NCBI WGS metagenome assembly SDBT01 (sample SAMN10404973, study PRJNA504765) | marine sediment metagenome | isolation source: marine sediment core GS10_PC15, 103 cmbsf | place: Arctic Ocean: Southern Knipovich Ridge | collected 2010 | reverse complement strand
TTTCCTGGCTCTGGAATGACTACAGGCATGTCAGCTTTGGCAATGATTTCCTTTACTGTAAATGGAGGAATTTTTCTGCGCGTTTGTTCCCGCCTTCCACTTTTGGGACACAGAGCGATATAGGGTTCCCCAGGGTCTAGTTTGGATGGAGGGAATGCAAAGTTGGGAAATGGTTCAAACTCGTCGATTTTTTTGTTGATTATGGAATATGGAGAAGACCACATTTTGTCCCATTCCGTTGAAAAGGACACATTCGTAATGTTCGGTAAGATAGAGTATATATCTCTAATCTCGTTATGCCAGTTGGTGTGTCGTGTAAAGTGCTTCACAGAAAACTTTCGAGAAATTCCAACCCAGTGGCATATGGTGATATACGTATCTCCAAGTGTACCACTGCTTTTAAGTATCATGATAATTTAACTCCAACTCCTTGATCTTTGTACCATCCAAAGGCAAACTATGTGGACTAGGTTTGCCGTAGTAAACAACATCCATTGTCGTATTCATGGCGTCACATGCATGTACAAACACAGACGATGATAAAACTCTATGAGTGGCTTCACGAGCCATGACAAACGCCGCATTTATATCTTCCCACGGAGAGGAGGAAGCCTCGAAAATCGGCAAGTTGCTCCCCAGATTCCTTGCTATCCATGTTTTAGAGTTCCAGTTATGCGCTGGATGAAATTCAGGAGTAGTATGCTTAAAAATGAATCCATTAGGATACTTCTTTGCTATATATCTCTTCGTCTCCCTCTCTATATTCCTGGAAATGAAGACCTCAAGATCCAAGTTCTTAGGAGCATCTATTTCACTTATCCCCACCTCTGGTTTACCCCGCACCACTTCTTCTCTCTTGCCACTAAAAAGAACTTTGTTGTTGCGTTCTATCTTACCTCCGAGCCTTCGCATAGATTGAGGAAAGTTTGTTATTTTAGCGAAGTTGGTATACTGCGGAGCCAACATATGAAACAGTTTTTTACAAGCCTCCCCCTTTCTCCGCCCCGAAAAACCTCCTTCTGCGGGTCCCCCTCCTTTGAAAGGCAAGGGAATTACGTTTCTCACGTATGGGCAGTGATCGAGGAGGTGAGAAGATAGAACTTGTGGCCGCACTAAAAGGTCTACTTCAAAGCTGTGCTTTTTCAGGTGTCGCAATTGAGGAGTCAGGCATAGTAGATCCCCCAACCCGTGCCAATACATTATCAGGATACTAGGCATGTTTCTCCAACCTCTTGATATACAGACCTATTCCTTGCTCAAGGGTGTAGAAAACCAAGTTGGTGTAACGTTCCTTGAACTTGTCCATATTGGCTTCCGTGAAGTATTGGTATTGTCCTCGAATGTCCTCAGGTGTGTCTATGAATTCGATATTAGGTTCTTTACCCAAAGCTGCAAATACGGCATTTGCAAGATCCAGATAGGTCCGAGCACGACCGGTGCCAAGGTTGTAGATACCTCGCTTTATACATTTCCCTTGTGCAGCCCAGTTAAGCACGTCAATGATGTCTTGTACATAGATAAAGTCGCGTTTCTGATGACCATCAAGCACACCCTCTCTATGACTCCTGAACAGCTTTACCTTGCCTGTCTCTTTGATCTGATCGTAGGCCTGTAGGACCATACTAGACATACGATCTTTATGGCGCTCTCCATAGCCGTACACATTGAAGAACTTGAAACCTACCCATGTAGGCGGACAAAATCCATGCCGGTCTCCATCTATGGCCCACTGATCGAAATCGTGTTTTGACTGTCCGTAGGGATTCAAGGGTTTCAGCATACCAAGACGATTTTCGTCGTCGTCATACCCAGAAGACCCGTCTCCATAGGTAGCAGCGCTGCTGGCATAGATGAACGGAATATGATTGTGGGTGGCGTATTCCCATAGCTGCTGAGAGTACATGGAATTGACTCTGGTTATGTAGTCCACGTCTGTTTCAGTAGTGTCTGTGCAAGCTCCCAGATGGATGATGGCTTCTATTTTCGGATTATCTTTCACGAGCCAGTTACGGAGATAGTCCCTCGGAATCCTCAACCCGAAATCTAGTCTTTTGTGCTCCTCGCGCTCGAAAGTGTCGTAGCCATCTATAGAAACCACAGGGATCCTACTACGATTGCAGCTCTCGATAAAGCGCGCTCCTATAAACCCGCCTGCGCCTGTAACTAAGTATGTCATTTGGTATGCACCATGTCTTTTTTGGCTACCTCTGAATGGATTTCCATAAAGTCTACATACACGAAGAGAATGGGGTTCAAGATAGACCGTAGTTTGCGGAAGCAGTACTCAGGGTCTTCGACGGATTTGGGAAACTCTATCAATGTGTAAGGATGCTCGCGAACGGCCAATTTACATGCCAATTTATAGAAACCTTCGGCAGCCAAAAGCTCTCTTTGGCGTTTGGCTTCGTCTCCTCTCACTTTGAACATCACCATATCGCCGGTTTTCATTCGACGTTCAATACTTTCCACAACGGAAGTCAAGTTCCTGACCGTGACGAAAAGGTGCCGCACTATCCAGTTGTTTTCATCTACCGTGTCTAGTATGTCACTTGTGACACCTGTGCCTCCATCGTCTCCGTAGTCTTGGATGGGCTGCTTTAGAACTGCGGGTGATATGTCTCTACCGCGCTCTTTAGCGGCAAGCCACAGTTTCCTAGTGGGATTTCCACGGATGTATTCTAAGCCCTTTCCTCGACCTGTAATCACTTTAGTCACGGTTTCGTCGTCAAACCCTGTGTCGAATCCCAGTCGATGTAGAAGCCCCAATAGAAACGTGGTACCGGTTCCAGTAGGGCCAGTGATTAAAATTTTGCCTTGTCTGTGGTATTCCACTGCTTCTCCCTATTCCTGCACCCACTTTAGGGTCTGTGTGTTCTGATCCATTCTTTCTATTCCGTATTGGAACGCCTTCTCAGGAGAAGGGCATCTACCATCCAAAAAAGTCACTAGAGTTTCGAAAGGATTCCAGTAAGATAGATACCTGTCCATGGAAACCACAGGCCTGCCGTACCATGTAACATGTGGAGCCCCGCATAGACTGGCTAGATGAATAGTACCGCTACTAGGACCTATGACCAAATCGGTTTGGGATAATGCTCCGCACAGATCTATAAGGGAAGCTCCTCGAAAATCCAAAGTTCCGTCCACATATAGATTATCTTCTCCACCATAACATGCCACACTGTAGCCCTCTTCCAGAAAAAGCTTTGTAAGAGCAACGCAGTAGTTGTCAGGATATTGTTTTTCTGGAAACGACCGGTTTTTGTAGTGCTTCTTGCCTCTCCAGGCACACATGATGTCAGCTATCTTTTTGGGTTTTTCTCTTCCGTACTTCCTCCACTTCTTAGGATGCAGTAGAGTTCCTCTATTCGCGTCCTTAATCGCCTTAAACTCTTCTTTCGCATGCTCACGCCAAAACTTCTTAGGGGAAAGAGACTCGGTTTTTGCAAGAGGAACGAATGCGTCCTCAGAAGGCGTTCCAGAATACATATCAAAATTTGGTAAGCGTGGGTTGATTACAATCTCGTCCGCAAATTCATACAAGTACTCCATACCCGGTTGAATCTCTACCGTGACATGATCGTATTCTTTAGATAAGTGTCGAAGGGACGGATTCCATGAACACATTTCCCATCCCCACTCCCCAACCCAAGGTCCTGCGTAGAGTCTCTTCATTATCCTGCTCTAAACATTTTCTTGCCCGTCTCTACAGTGATAGGTTTTGTTCTCCACTTCTTTTCGATAACTAGAATGCTATCATAGAAGTGAATGGAGTTTGTTGTTTTGGTAAACTCAGGCACCTCTACAGGATTGATGTGCCAAGCGTGGAGCTGATCGATGAGATTTTTGCTGTATTCAATGAAGGTCCCTTCTCGCTTTAGGCCTCCTCCCCATTTATCCCAATAGGAGGTGTGCAGATCTTCGCACAGGTATATTCCCTCTTCATGAATCGCCGGGAACATCACTTCGAAAGTGTTTATCTGCTGCTGCATCTTGTGGCCGCCATCATCAATCAAAATATCAATTCGAGGCAATATCTCGACTAGAGAACTCAAGAAGCTTCTGTCTTCTTGATCTCCAATGAGGATCTCTATTCCCTCATCAGCTACCAAGGCACAGCGAGGATCTTTGTCCACTCCAATTATTCGTGCCTCTTTTCCAAAATAGTGTTTCCACATTCGAGCGGAGCCCCCATGCTGAACTCCAAACTCTACCACGACAGGATATTCTCCTCGAAATCTGGAGAAGTGTCTATCATACACCTCAAAGTAGTGCTCCCACTTGAAGATGCGATTGCTTTTGTTGTCTCTGAAGAACTTTTCTAAATCGTTCATAACATTGCTCTGAGCATGGTGACTACACGGTTAGCCGCTGTGTGCTTAGCAACATATTCTGTATAGCCCGCTCTTCGTATCTTGTCTCGTTCTTTGGGTCGGTGCAGATAGAATTTTGCCATCTCAACAGCCTCGCCATAAGTGGCGAACCATACTAGATGCTTGTGATTCTCAAACAGATCCTCTAAGCCAGGAAACCATGATACCAAACAGAATCCCTCGGACGATAGAATGTTGTACATTCGGTTGGAGGTGTACCCCTCCGCAGGCAGGGAGATGGAAAGGTTGATGGGCGTTTGTTGGTGTAACCACTTCGAGTCTACCGTAGCTCCTTCCCGACTGATGATTTTAACAGACATTCCTGCATTCTGCAGAGATTGGATAACCGGCACGCGATTCCAATGAAACTGTTTATCCAAAATCTGCTGACGTGTTATTTCCTGTGTTTGAACCAGTCTTTCGAAGATCGCTGGTCGCCCTGTGTGCCCTAAGAACAAGACATCGCAGTTCATATCTCTACCTTTCTCAACTGGAGTGTCGTTTCCACACTGTGGCACATAGAAGGCGGGTGCTTTGTAAAAAGACTCATATTCCCCCAGAAACATCTTATTGCAGACTCCAATGTAGCTGGCTGTGGTAGTTCCTCCTAGCGTATGTGGAGCCCTTAAATCACACATCCACCAGAACACCTTCGCTGAGGTTTCCACAGTCGGCGGTTTATTGTTGAACCAGATAAGAGTGTCGTAGTCATCCCAATTGTGCCCCTTAGGGGCAACATTCATATTTCTAGGATCAGTCACCAATACATCAATGCCTCTGTCAGCGGCACACATGCTCAAGGAACTTTGGATTGGTCCCACATGCTCACGGAAGGTAATGGCGTATCTCACTTATTTCCCTCGCCTTCCTCTAAGATATCGATCGTGTCGCTGCCTCTCTTTTGCTCTTGTTTTTGCAAGAGCAGGTGGTTTCGGGGGCTTAACAGTCGCCGCCCTGGTAGATCTGCTTGCTTTTCTTTCTTCTGCCACGAGCCTTCTCACTTCTGCTAGTCTTTCAGCTTCTGCCTCTTTCTGACGCTGTGCTTCTAATTGGCCCGGGGTGGGGTTCCCTCTCTTCCATTTCTTGAGGTATTTGTCCTTAGATTCTTTCTTCATGGTCCGAAGGTCTTTACCTCTAGCTATGGCTATAGACGTGCTTGCTTTCCCATGATGGAAAATGAACACATCTGTTCGTATCGCCCATTTGTACCCTAGCTCTCGAACCTCCATACAAAAATCGCTGTCTTCTCCGTAGATTTCATAGCCTTCGTCAAAACCCCCCACCTCTTCCCACACACTTTTACGGAAGACTAAACAAAAGCCGACAAGAGGGTATCTCGTTAGCAGTAATCTTTTGTCTCTTGTTTTATTTTTCGAGTTGCCTTGAGGTCCAGTGGAAGAGTTTGTCATGGGCCCCATAACACCTATTACGGGGTCCTCTTCGAAGCATTCCAGTAGTTTGCTAAGCCATTCCTTTTCCACGCGAGTATCATTGTTCAGCAAGCAAATATATTTGGCATCTGCGTCTCGGATAAGATCGTTCCAGACTTTGGCGAGTCCTTCATCAGACTCGTAATTATCATGATCTGTGAGATGGTAGTCTATATCCGTAGTGTGTTCTATTACACTGTCGATGCATTCCTTTTCCAACTCAGGAAGACCGTACCGGACAATTATAACTTCGCATTTAGTCATCTTGTGCCCTCAGTACACGGGGTTCCGCAAGCAAATTTCCACCCAAATTCACCGACCCAAATTTTTCGATGAAGGGCTGGGCTATGTAAAATCGGTTTAACATATCTACTTCTTGGATGCGAAGTTCCACTTCTGGCGCTTATCCACAACCACTAGATAAAGTCGCTGATTTCTCTTCGCATCTTCTGGCTTAGTCCTGATCTTAGATATAGATACTGAATAGGGGCTACACAAATCCTCAAGCTCACGAACATCCCTGAAACCCTTGTTCTCAAAATCATCCCAATAATTACAATGCCCGATCGGAGGAAGACTCTTATCGTTGAAGGACTTTCGATAAGGGAACGTGAGAATCAAACGAACTTCTGTCAGGATCAGCATATTCCTTAGAGCTTCTCTATAGTCCTCCAGATGCTCTAGCACTTCGCTCGCCAAAACCACTGGAGCTGATTGTACCGGCATGGTGGAAAGATCAAAAATATCTGCTTCAGAAAACCTAAGATCAGGTGAATTTTCTTCTTCCGCCCAGCTATCGTATCGCTGGATATCGGTAGCATATACCAACCAGTTTGCGTAGTGTAAATGGCGATCAATTCTCCCCTGCCCGCATCCCACATTCAACACTGTTTTATCTATATGGTGATTAGGCAGAGCGTCTATTATAGATATGTCTCTGATGTCCAGGGATTTTTTCATTTTGTCCCCTTAGTACGCCTACCCCAAGATAATCTCTTAAGCTTCTTGGGTATAAAGGCGGCATTCCTTATTTCGAAGCCCTGCTCTATATACACCTCATTCCTCTTCGTCATGGTGCCTATGATGGCTCCACGAGCCTCGCGTTCGGGGTCATCAATAAAATCGCGGATAAGGGGCATGGGCTTGCCTTTGTAGAAGGTGCGGATGCGCGACAACTCCTGATAATAGTTGTACGGATTAGACGTGGGTAAGGTATTGTAGAAAGTATCCCATACTGGAACATCTATACCTAACCTAGTGATGCGTCTCATAGCCACCACGATCTGCACTTCTCCACTCCGAGCCTTGTCCCACAAACCATCTCGCTCCGTGGTGTCTCCAGTAACGGCGATTGCCTTAACGCCTTTGGAATTTATCCGAGCGGCAAGATCCTTAGCATGGCCGACTCTATCTGTGGTGATGAGAATGTGACGATTGTTGCTAGCGTCGGAGACCGCCGTGTCAACAATCAATTGGTTACGCGCTTCGTTTCCCACCAATCGACTGAGCAGAGTCGCCCACCGATCGAATTTCTCAACCTCGATGTCGGTGTGTACGTATTCAACGGCGCACTTCATCTGTTTGCTGATGCCTTCCGTGACAACCGGGCCTATGATGTTTTCGATTATGACGTGAAGTTCATTGAGTTTGAAGGGAGTCGCGGTGTTTCCGCATCTGTACTTTGAATTGAACGCATTTACCACTTTGCTGTAACAAGGAGGGGAAGACAAATGGCTTTCATCGACCAAAACGAGGCCAAACTGATCGCGATATTTTTTCAAGTAACGTCGTTTGCTATGATGCCACCACGCCTGCCAACTAGAGAGTACGATCTCTAGCTCTCCTAGCTTGTCCCAGTCCCATTTGTCGAGTCTGGCAACCAATTTCTTACCGGCCATCTTCTCGACATCTTCAATATCTGTATGTTCACGAATAGTCTTCTCAAACTGGGCCAAAATATCCCATTGGTGGGATAGGATGAGCGTTTTCACACCTAGTCGGCACATGATGTTGGAGATCGTGATTGTCTTTCCAAAGCGAGCTGCGGCCTTGATCTGTCCGTAGCCGTGCTTGATCCACTCGTCTGCGACCTCTTGCTGGTTCCGGTCAGCATCTTGTGGATCGGTCTCTGGCGTGTATAAAGCGCTCGTCATCGAGATGATGTGCTCCATCTCAGGAGCGACGCGCTTGTCTATTAGCTCGAAATCGGGAGAAGAGAAATGCTTGTGAACTTTGACGACATCCCCAGAACAGAATGCATACACACGTCCCAGGTCTTTGTAGAGCTGTAGCTCTATTTTGTCATCTTCATCTTCAGACTCGGGATCTGGTACAAGATACGTCCAAGCCTTTAGATGCTTTCCGTTGACATATTCACATGGTACATAGAGCTTCTCTCGAAGCAGAGCCTTAGGAGTCTTCTCCTGCTTCCGACTTTTCTTCTTCGGCGGCATCGGTCGTCTCTTGCTCCTTTGCTACCACATCGCCGGAAACGTTGTCGCCGGTGACTACCGCCCCGGGGCGTTCTGTTTTCCGGTGCGTGTCTGCCACATGCTCTGCGAAAGTTGCTTTCTTTTCATCAGTCTTTTCATCAGTCTTTTTAATCGTCATCTTCGTCCCATTCCGTGTCGGGCTCATCTTCGAAGCCGGTATCGTCGTCTTCTAGCCCGTCACTGTCATCATAGCCTTCGTCTTCCGGTTCTGCCGGAGCTTTGGCTCCTAGTTTGCGTCGGGGACCCTTCTCTATTTCATGGTAGACGCCACGAATCTGATCACGGGGGATCAGTTCCAGACGTTTTCCCCTTCGATACGGTCGGCGGATAAGGATTCCATTTTCGTCATCCGCGATCACGACACCTTTCCAAGCAACGATACCTGTCACTTCGAATCTTACTGTCACTTCTTTATCTATGAAGCTATCAGCCATTACACACTCCTCACTTTTTTGCTTCCGAGCTGAGAGTCGTCAGAAGGTCCATATTTAAGAACTTCTACCATCTCCTTTAGTCTAGAGATGTCCTTATCTAGCTCTTTTATGCCGCAATTAGAGCAATAATTGTCGATTTTGGGGTGACCGGAGTATCTATTGAACTCCCCGGTCATTTTCAACATTACGTCCGGGGCTTTTGTTTTCTCCGAGCATTCTCGACACTTGTTTCCTCGCGGTCCAGCAATCACCACTTTAGCGTGAATCATAAGATAGCTTCACCCCTTAAATAACGTAGTTGCACTACAGATCAATCAATACGCACGCTCAGGGGGGGCGAATAATAGAACACAAGTACCGTAAATCCCTCATCATCGTCATTCGTGCCGTAGATACTTTCCAATTCATCGGCCAGACCACTAGCTGTTCGACAGGCCGGATCATGTTGGAATTTCAGTAGATCCTCCAGATTCTCTGTGATTTCCTCAAGAGTGTCGTAAAATACGACTCCAAGAATCATATGGTGTCCGTAACCTACTACATCAGCAGGACCCTCATCCTCACTTGGAGTCGTTTGGATCTCGACAATATCTCCGACGTTCAGACGGCCGAACCATTTGGCTCCCTTGCGGACGGTGATATTGACTCCGGGGTGAAAATCGGGGTTTAGAAACAATAAAGGCGCATTGGTGTACATTTGGATCTCCTAATTCAGTTGTAAGGGTGATATGAGCAGCGCTCTTTCTTGAAATCTTCGTCTATCCAGAAAATCTTGCCGCAATCGCATTCGATGGACACGGAAAAAAGCCACAGAGGCACACTCCAGAGTCCAGTTGATCTTGTTATTGTAACGCCTCTATGAAATTCCAGCAAGTATATATACTTCATGTGATGGCACCAACGTAGGAGCCGGGGCCATCGCAGGAGCCAACGCCACAGTTTCATTATTAACCCTTCCTTGTTGTGGGCAGTTCCTCTAGTTCGCTATCAAGTGTGAAGCCAGCAGATTTGAGGTGGCCTCCACCTCCATAGCAGGCTGCCAACTTAGTCCCGTCAAAATCGCTATTTTCAGAGACACGTATGCTGTATTGATACTTCCCATCATTTCGACGGAACCATCCCAATCCAAAATCGTGACCTTTGGAGATCTCGGCTACGACGAGCGAAATGCCCTTATATGACACATTCACCATCGGAACGTCCATATGAATACGTCCATCCGGTGCTTGGAAATCAATGTACCGCAGAGAGGCCTCAATCGAATCCTTGTTGTACTGTTCGATATACTGACAGATGGCTGCTCCCTTCTCAAGACAATCTCCATGTGAGAGACCTCCTTCCAACAGACGCTCGTAGACCTCATACTCTTGTGGCATGGTGTCCATATATGCCAAAGCGAAACGAGAGTTTGGCCACTTCCATCTCCAGATGTCGCGATCTTCGATGTAGTCTATAAACCACGGACGATCTTCGTCGGGGAAGAAATGATCCCACGTCATGCCAGCGCCACTGCGGTTCATATCGAACTCGCAAAAATCGAGATCTTTGCATACCGCTTCGACCGAAGCATGATGATCTAATACCAGTAGATCAGTCATGCCTGACATCACTAACATCGCCTCTCGGCTGTAGCTGAAGTCGAGGATGTAAGTTTTGTTAGCGGCCTTCACTTTCTCGAAAGGTGGAAGCGCGTCTGTACCATAAATCTCCGGGTAAAGAATACAGTTGTCACGGCCCAAGAAGCGCTGAGCACACCAAGCGGCTGCTGACCCGTCGGGGCAACCTCCGCCGTGGTATATGATTAGGTTGTCCATGATTCCCTCCTTATCTGTCGTCACCATCGCCTTTCAGGGTGTTGCGCGCTTGCCTACCAAGGATCTGCTCATAGTTGTACTCCAATACGTCTTCGATCTCAAACCCAAGCTCTTCGGTCAGGGCCACCAAGTACCACGCAACTCCACCTAGTTCTCCTAAAAGCTTAGTTTTCATTTCGTTGGATAGTACACCGCCGCCGTCTCTTAGAATCTTCTTCACTTTATTACAGACTTCGCCAGCTTCACCAGACAGTCCCATCGAAGCATAGAAGATCTTCGTCAGTTTAGCGAGATCGCCAACAGAAGCCGTCTCTACAAAGTCGTCCACTTCATCTCTGTAGATGGCTGCTCCTCGCGTCATAGCAACATATTCTTTAAGATCGGGCATCAGGTCACTCCATTCCATTTCGATATCACGCCATTGAGCCTTTGACATCTTCGAATCTCTCGTCCACTTCTAATCCCAGAATTTCTCTGGCACTTTGAACAGCAGGGATTAGCTCCCTTGAAAATGATTTATATCTCCATCGTTCGGGCGTTACGATGTGCAACCCAACTACAGCTACGAGATTGCTCAAAGCTATAGCCTCTTCCCGAGGCGTTCGGCCTATAGAAAGACGTGCTTCAACAAGGGCTTTCTTCAAATGCATGTCCCAGTTTTTGGTAGCGCCTATAATTCGCACATCTACGATTCTAATCAGATTACGAAGTTCTTGTCCCACTTCAACCACAGTACCAATAGGTACAAGATGAGCAGATCGGCTGCTATTAGGGATGTATTTCTTTTTACTAGCATCATGACGATTTATATAACGAGTTTTAAGCACGCTTCACAGATCTCCGCTTACAAGATAGCACTGACGGTCGTTCTTTTCGTATTTTCTCAGGGTGATGTTAATAAATTCCAGTTGCAAATTCGATGTAGGAATCGATCAAATCCAGTGTCCCTCCCATCGCCAAGATAAAACCCAAAATTGCAACGCTGAAACGAATCCATATTTCTAGCGGTCGGACTCGATAAGAGACTGAGAAGATCATACAAACCGCGCCCACCAACATCAACGCCGAATCAAAGTACATTTCAGGAGTCATACATTGACCTTAGAAACGTCGTCCCTCAAGCGGATAAACACTGGAAAGCGCGCCGTTTCACTGACGGCTTTAGCGTCTTTCTGTTGCGTCATTTCGATGTGCGTGCCTTTCAACTCTTCACGGCGATTCCAATGATCTTGTCGATTCGCATCGCCTCGAATATTGCAGCTTGTTTCAGCACCGGTGGCTAAGCGCACTCTATAGGAGCCAGCCCACTTTGCATTACGCCCGGTGCCAGGAAGCACTTCTAGAATCACTCCGTCGAGAAATTCCAATTCCTTTCGCTTCAACATTGCTGCCGTACGCGATGGGAAATAAGGAGCATCGAGCATCTTAATCATGCTCCCTTCGTGTTCCTCAACAAGGAATTCAGCATGGGCCTCATCTAGCTCTTCTCGATTAGCAACGATGCGCTGAGGCATGAGCTTGAGAGGGCTATCATCGTCCAGAGCCGCGAGGGTATTAACAAGATTTGCGCGTCTCTCATGGAACGGAGTTTTGTCCAAAGCGACAGAAGGATCGTATACGGAGAGGGACATTTCATCGAAAGCCCAGAACTTGAGATCCCGTCGAATTTCCGCCCACATTTCAGGCGTGACGCGATCTGGGTTGAATACGCCTTTAGATGTGCCGGTCTTCAGCATAGCCGAGGTTTTGCCCCACGGAGACTTGTATTTTTTATTCCCGTATGAAGACAAGGGACCATTCTTCTCCCAATCAGCTAGAATCTCTCCGTCTCGGGCGCAGTTAGAGGGGCCAAAAGTGGCTAAGATATACCTAAGCACGTCATTGTATTCTTTCGCGCTACGGGTTTTTCCTACTCTCCCGCCGTCGGTGAATACCAAAGTAATCCGAAGACCGTCCAGCTTGGGTTCAACTGCCACGGGATAGTTCAATGACACAGTGCTGTCGAATTTCTCTGCCAGAGAAACGGCAAACTGCGATCGGAGATCGGGCCACACTTCGCCGAAGGTGGCAACGTTCGCGCCGACTCTGAGATCGCGGTTGATAACCCGCCCATACCACTTGGCGCGGTTTGGATCCACAGCACGCAGAAAACGATGAATTGTATCCACTGCATCAGTGCCAGTCAATTTTCGAGCAGACAGTTCGTCCAAAAGCATGAGGAAGGTTTGCCACTCATCTTCCAGTGAATACGAAGGGCTGAATGCCGAGGCCATCTTCGGGAGATCAGGCATCTTGAGAGTCAGACCGTAAGTAGTCTGCCAATCATAAGTCCGTTTGAAAAGTTCCTTGAGAACTGGGTTATCTGCCGCTGAGCGTAGAAGGTCGGCTTTCTCCGTGCGTTTGGAGGTATCTTCCAAAAAGCTCAAACATTTGATTGCGGACGTAAGATTTTGCATTAGTACCGTATCGTCAGTATGTACTCAAACTTTAGTCTATCTTATACCTGCGTTAGTCTTGCCGGTCTTTGAAGGGATTCTGCGTAATAATGATGGCTATTTCTCAAGATTCGACGGATTCGGCGGATACCACCGTCTGTACAACACACCAGCCTGCTGCATCATCACAAAAGAATTGGCCTCTTTGTCGCTGGCATTCACAGCATCCCCAGACCACCGTTTACCAGTTGAGGGGTCACATTCGAATTTGTTGATCTTGGGCCACACTACTTCCACGATTCCTGCGTTGATGATTCCTTTCGTGCATTCGGAACAGGGCGGACCGGTGAGATACATGGTAGCGTTCTTCAACGAGATTCCCTCGCGCGCTGCGCTGTAGATCGAATTCGTATCGCAGTGAACTACTCGACTGTACTTCAATTCCCGGTTCGCGTACAGATCTGGGGAGTCATCGCATCCTACAGGGAAACCGTTGTAGCCTACGCTCAAGATCCTCCGATCCCGTACCACCACGCAACCTGTTTTTGTGCTTGGGTCTTTTGACTTGCGAGCCATCAAAAAGCACATCGAGAGAAAGAACTGATCCCAATCTTCAATGCGCTCGCAACGCGACACATCAATCATCAACTCTTCATTTTTCGGGGCGTTGAAGTCCATCTTATTTGTCTCCATTTGATCTATTCATCGAAAAACTCCTGATATTCCTCTATGTCACTGAAGATATATTCTTCACCATCAATCTCTTTTTCGTCATCATCGTCGCTGACTGGGCTCCAATTATTTGAATCGAACTGCTCACTTTGATCTGGCTTTGCTGTTTTGGATCTCCTTCCTCTCCGCTTCGGTTTGGGTACAGCTTTGGCAGCCTTTTTTCCTTCTGCGGATTCGGGATCGAATTTGTCATACACCTCAAGGAGACAATCTGTACTGATGCCCCATTCTTTCTGTGTCTGAAGATTGTAGACCTTCAGTTTCGTGCCGTAAGTTTGGGTATCGTAAGTCCCTTTGTAGAAGCAAATTACATCGGAGCCTTTGACGCCATATTCTTTGTTGGAAGTTTCGTCGTAGCAACGAATTTGCTGCCCAGTCTTCAATTTACGTATGGTCCTGGCTATTATCTTGTCCATCGTCACCACCACTTCAGTGACGACCATATGCAGATCCTCAAGGGTAGTCCCATCTACCAAGATCATTTCCCGAACGCCGCCGACCAGTCTTTTGCCGTTCTTGCTCATATAAGGATCTCGCATTTTAAGTACATCTTGGGGGTGTAAGGGTCTGACATACCTATCCTTTAAGAAACATACCAACGAGATCCAAAATAGGGTGATTTTAGGCTAAAGTTTGGCTATATTTGGCCGATGTAGGAGCCAAAGGAGATTTGAATGCCCGTTTCGAAACGTGTGCGCCGAGCCGCCCGAGAGGGAGGAAATGTGGGAAATGCTCCCACTGAATATGAGGGGCCGTACAGCCCAATGAGCGAAACCGATCGAAGCGACGTGGAACGGCCGACCCCCAAAGGCATCGTTATCCTAACGGTGATTTCGGCCAAAATCAAAAAAGGTAGTAGAGGGCCATATCGCAGCTTAACTGGTAAGGCAGCGGACGGCAAGTTTTATTGGGCTCCCATTGAAGCTACGTACTCTCTCAAGAAGGGCCAAGTAGTCACATTGAAGGGGGAATTGAAAGGGATCTTTGGCGGAGAAGATGGAAAGCCGGAATATCACAAGATTCTCGGGTCGAATTGGTATGCAGATTTGGTCAGCGTTGAAGAGACTCCTGAACCTGCCGAACCTGCTGACAAAAAACCTCTCAAGTTTGAAGGTAAGGATGCCGAAGGGCTCTTGAAGTCGCTGAAATCCCTTGTTAGAGAACATGGGATCAGCACAATTCTGAAAGCGCTTGCCAAAATTATCACGTAGGAGCAAATTGCACATGCCCGTGAGCAAAAATCAAAAGAAAAACGGCCCGCCCGTTAAGAAACCGAAGTCTTTGAAGGTTTTCGAAGAGATTCGCAACGGCGCGATTTACTGGCAAACAGAGGCAAAGATTCCTGCTACCATGGCAGACAACCTTGGTTTTTCTGAGACTGGAGATGGCCTTTGGGAGATCGAGCGTCCCTTGGGGAAAGATCTCCCCGATTTTGCCCTCTCTATTGAGAACTACGGCTACAAATTGAAGCGGCTGGAACAGCGTTCTGTGGTGGAAGCTGCCGTTCCGAAAGACGAGGCGCTGAGCGAGGGCGAGGAAATTCTGGATACTTACGTGGAGGCTAAAGCTGCCGAAAAGGCAGCGAAGGCAGTCTCTGATGAAGCCAAAACAGGATTGCAGGACTGGTTGCAGGTAAACGGCGCTCCCAAGGATCCGGCGCATGATGCTGCACGGGTGGCACAAATCGGGACGCGCAGGGTTCACAATTCCTGGGTTAAAGGTCGCGAGACAAAGTTTGATGATCGCGATCATAAGCCAATCGGTGATTGGGCGATTAAAAACGACTGCGCTGGTGAATTGGTTCAAGTGATTCTTCACAAGACAGTCAGTTACGACGAATTTGCCGAGAATGGGGTGCCTGAGGGTTATGAGGGCAGCTTCAATATCGACCCCGACGTGTACGATTACTACGTCCGCATCGGCCACGTGCCTAAACCTGTTCACGATGCTTTCGAGGCTCGCGGCACAGGTTACTACGGAGTCAAAGTTTACGAAACGAAAGAGATCGGTTGCCCGTCTTGCGGACACAAAATGGGTAAGACGCAGAAATTCTGCGGCGAGTGTGGCACAAAGGTAGCCGCGTGAGCGAAAGAATCCCTGCCCGTATCAAGAACAATGTCATGATCCTTCCCAGTAAGGGTGGTGTCTCCGAGTTTCTCAAAGACAAAAGAGGCCTCGTTCGCCCTGATATAACCTACAACAGCTTCGGATCCCCATGCTATGTATGGGCGGAGCCCTGGCATGACGGCATGGGAGGTTCCGGTAGTGACATTTACTACGTCCCTGCTTTCGCCGTGGAACTCTTGAAACAGAACGCCGACGACGTGGGATGAGATAGGAGATGTTGTGGCAAGAACTTTCCACGGATTAGAGGATACGGTCTGTCCTGGCTCTCTTGTGTATACGGCCTACTATCCTCAAAACCCCGGCATCGTTCGGAGAGTGGTTTCGGACGAAAGAGTCCCGCTTATGGACGAAACTGGGGAGGTGTACGACCATTACCGTTCCATTCGAGTAGAAGTGGAATGGCGCAAGAAAACAGTGCTTCGAGACAAAATTACGACCGTTAATCTCATGGAGCTTCAAAGTTTTGAAGCCTTGATCGCAGAGCATATGAACGGAAGTTCAAATCGCAGAGCGTAATAGCCGACGAATTAAGGAAAATGTGATTTATGCCGAAGAGTAAGAAGGAACTGGCAACTGTGAAGGTCAAAATCGAGTGTCGATCGTGCTGTGCCACCGGGCTTTATAAAGGATTCGCCGAGCCCAAAGGCACTGCAGTTGTGTGTCTATCGTGCAGCGGATCTGGAGAGGAAACTATTCAATACACCCCTTTCACCAAGAGAAAAGGCAAGCAAGGAATCAAGATTGTGAATCTCTCTCGCGGCGGCTTGCTTGTAACGGGTGTTGGCGCAGTCGGAAAGTCCATTACCTACGCAGAATTTCAAAGGGGTGTTCTGCCGAGAAAGGGAAATTGATGCCTATTTCAAAAAGAGTTGTGGAAGCTGGTAGAGGCAGTCGAAGAGAGCACATGGCTTGGTGCAAAGAGAGGGCTCTCGCGGAACTAGAGTTCGATTCTTCAAATCCTGCGAATGCAGTGTCCTCAATGGTGAGCGATCTCGCGAAGCATCCAGAAACGGACACAGAAATCTATCGGATGCTAGGGCTGAGTGGAATGATGGAAATCCAAAGAGGAACTGAGGCGGTCCGTCACTGGATTGAAGGGTTCAACTAATTTGGCGTGGTGGAGCGAATAATGTTTCCTTTTACAGCAGCAGATATTCGTCGGATTCTTGACAAGATCGGGAGAGAGGTAGTAGTACCTGCTACCGACGAATTCCCTTACGAAATTGTTTCACGTCGTAGTCAAGGATACCATGAAGACCCCGAGATTAGCAAATTGCAAGCTAAGTTGTCGATAATGCTGCAAGTTGCGAGTGAAAGAGAGCCGAGAAGCGAGGTGAAAGAAGAGGAAGGCTAAAGTTTCGAGCGAGGGTGCCGATACGGGTATCATAAGGCCGCGATGGGAGCGGCCGACAAAGGAATCGCAAAATGACGAGTTATTTTTCCAAGATTGGAATTATCGGATGGGAGCGGATCGAGCCGGTTATTCTCGGTGCCATCCTCTCGAACAAATCGGTCCTCCTTAAAGGGCCGCACGGTTCAAACAAGACTGAGGGCTGCCGACGCATTTCTGAAGCCGTGTTTGGCGGCGAAGCAAAGTTTGTCCCGTACGATACATCGCTTGTTAATGCGGACGATCTTCTCGGATTCCTCAATCCCAGTGCCTTGGCAGAAGGCCGCACCGAGTTCGTTTCAACTCCAGATTCTATTTGGGATACGGTTTCTTGTCTTCTGGACGAGATCAATCGCTGCAATCCTTACAATGCCGCGAAGTTTTTCGAGATCGTTCGCTCTCGCACCATCAATGGTCGTAAGACTGCCCTTGAGTTTGTGTGGGCAGCTTGTAATCCGCCCGACAAATACAACACCGCACATATGGATGCTGCCCAGGTGTCGCGATTTCTGGTATTGCCCGTTCCGACATTTGGTGAAATGGGCGTAGCAGATCGCCTAAGTGTTTTGGGCTTGAACGGTGGCGCTGTGGGTGGCGAATTCAAAGATCTCATGACTGCCGCTCGCAAGGCGAAAGTGAGCGCGGCGCAAGAAAAGGCAATCAAGAGCAAAACCCTGAAAATCTCCGATATCCTGAATGGTAAGGATGTGGAGTTCTCCGGCCGACAAGTTCGCGATCTTCATACCCTTCTCATGAATATGGATCGGATCTCATCGACGTTTAAGGATCTCCCCGAAATCAGCGAAGAATCCCTTTGCGATGCAATCATAGGTTTGGTTCCCGAAGCCACAGGCTTGATTCGCAATACAATAGATTCAGGAGCAGTAAGAGGGGAAGTAGCCACCATCATGAAAGGTTTCAAGCTGAGTGATCCAATTCTAACTGCGACGACGATTGCTGAGCTTGCGAAGGCCGAGACTAAGGATCTCCAAGGTTGGGCTGGTCATTTGACTTCGATGGTCATGGAGGAAGAGGATCCCCAAAGCGTCACTGACGGATGGAAAGAGCTTAATAAGCGGAAAGATATCCCATCCCCAATTCTCGATACTCTGAGGCAATCTTTCGCTGCGAAAGATACTATACTCACCCTTGAGCAAAAAGGCGGCAAGATACCAATCGCGGACGTAGCGGATGTACTGACTGCATCGCTAAAAACTTTCGGGCCTCGCGCGCAGAAGAAGCAAGCCCGTAAGAAAAGGAAGTAGGGAGAATGAAAATGGCAAACTCTGAAAAGGTTTGGGCCGGTGATAAGATATTCAACGGCAAAAGGCTCGACAAGATTTTCGAACAGGAAATCGATAATGATAAAATCGCGTGGTATGTGGATTACTTCACTGAAGATGCACAGCAATACAATGTTCGCTATCTGGCTGAAGACGGCAACGAAAGAGTCATGATGACGAACGAGAACAAAGAACAGCGAGATCCTAATGATCTCGCTAACTCCCAATGGACCGGCGATGATGTTGCTGAGTGGTTTCGGTCGGGAAAGACTTCGACACACACTTGGGCCTTTATCTTCGCTCACGGTACGGGCGAAGTATATGGACTGCACGTCCAGCCGTATCGTGTATTCCCGTTTGGCTCTCGCGCACTTTCGCTCCCGGTAACGAATCTTTGGGATGACTATACCGAGCATGGCATCCACGGGCCGCTCACGTGCTTGTCGTTGGGCCAAGCCAAATTGGTAGCAATCGTGGCCGATCCTGAATATGCCACCCTGGACGGCTACGGACTAGGGCAAGATTACGTGCTGGCTTTAGCAGCGATTATCGATAAATAGGGGGGTCTGGAGCTTCCCATTCTCGGTTCTTGATCCCCCCGGGGCCGCATCGGCAGAACTGCGATTCCCTGCCGGTGCGGTTCCGATTCATTTGGCTAAAGTTTCCAGTAGGGATACCGATAAGAATACCATGAGCACAAGCAAAAGCGGACCGAGCTACCTTGCCACGATCAAACGGAAGATCCTGGCGAATGATTTGTCTGGGGCCGAAAAAGATCTTCATTATTTGATCGTCAATCGAGATTTCGATAAATTGTGGGGCGCTGGTACCCTACCGGTTATGTGGGGCTTTATAGCGCACATTCGTCTGGACAGATCAATTCCTTCTGCTATGGTCAATGCTGCGAGTGGGGAAGTTAAAATCAATCCTCAATTCCTCTTGGACAAGATTGAATCCCTAGAGGATTTGCTGTTTGTTATTATGCATGAACGGGATCATCGCCTATTGCGCCGACTTTTCCGCATTAACTGGCACAAGTTGTACAAGATGCTCGACTACAAACCGATATGGATCAAAAAAGTCCGCAATGTGCTAGAGGATGTGTGGATAAATGCTAGCGTTCGATGCGAGATGGGAATTAACGCTGGTCTGCCAGAGAAGGTTTATTGCTGGACGAAGGCAGATGCGGATTCCCCTGGAGAGAGGAGCTTGGATAATCTCAAAGGTTCGGGCTTCGATCCCAAAGTTCACAAGATCGGCGAGCCGAAGTCGGAAGACTATGCATTGCTAACGTGCCTGTCGCAATTCTGTGACCCCGCAATTCAAAGCGAACATGGCAGTCTGTACATCGAAGCCAAGACGCTTCAGAATCGCCATAACATCAAACCAATCGGGACTCGCTACCATTCTGGTATGCCGACATTCCCACAGTGGTACGAACTATTCTGCGATTGGTTTCAGATTCACAAAAACGATCTAGCTATGCCGAGCCCTGATTGCCAGGGCGATCCCGATTGCCCTGTTCATGGTCAAGAAAGCGGCGACTCCGATTCTGGCGATCAAGAAAGCGATTCCGACAGTGAAGGCGGAAAGGGTGATCAGGAAAGCGATTCCGACAGTGAAGGCGGAAAGGGTGATCAGGAAAGCGATTCTGGCTCCGGTGGCGATCAGGAAAGCGATTTCGAT
>SDBT01006053.1_pt1 | contig 20205 bp, 8 predicted proteins | sample 2277101 | NCBI WGS metagenome assembly SDBT01 (sample SAMN10404973, study PRJNA504765) | marine sediment metagenome | isolation source: marine sediment core GS10_PC15, 103 cmbsf | place: Arctic Ocean: Southern Knipovich Ridge | collected 2010 | reverse complement strand
AAATCATTTCTAATTATTTTTTAATTTGATTTATCTACTATATTATATTTGTATATTATATTTTCATTTCATTAAATAAATATTAAGATTATTTATATATATTTAATATTCATTTTTACATACATATATTTAATATTCATTTTTACATATAATATATAAATTATGAAAATAGTATAACTTTGTTTGACAAAAATGATATTATATATTATTTTTTTCTCTATATACAGTACACCGTATTTTTACCCGTCAAAGTCATTTTTTCGGAGAAATGGCATCTTTACATGAATTGAAAGTCTACAAAGAGCATGATTCGATTAATGATCGAATCCTGTCCGATAAATTAAGCGCTTTTCTCGCTCCTATTGGATCGGGAACTTTAGTAGGGATACCATTAACTATACCACCTTTTTCAAACTCTGAAAATTCTTCTAATAATGAAGTCACTACACCAACTATAATGGTAGTTGTTTCAGATGAGGCTGCTCCTTCATATTTAGCACAATACGCTTCATGGTTGGTACAAAATAATGAATCTAATAAGCAACAAGATGAAGTAGATGATGAAATAACAATCTCTTCTGAAGATATTGGTTTTGCTAATCTAAGTATCAATAATAGAAAAGCATCACTCAATTATGTTTCTGCTGGATTTTTTCGTAGATTTCTTCTCAGAGAGTACTTTTCCAAAGGGGAAGAAGGAGAAATAAAACCATTAGATTTTGCAGATTATCTAATATTAGTTGATCCAGATTCACAGTTATCTGATATGACAATTATAGATAACCTTTTGTCATATGTTATCAATTCAACTGATTTATTTTATCCAGTACCTATTAGAATTGGATTTATGTATCGTGACACAACTGGAGATTTATTTGCAGATGGATTAGATGTTAATAACCCATTAGTTGAAGATGTTTATAGTATAAATGGAGCAACATACCCAAATCAAATTTTTTATGCAAATGAGAGTTACGTCCCACGTAAACAACCAGTAATTGAAGCTACTTCCAAAAAGATTAATTTATTAACATTAGGTGATAATTCTTCTGGCTCTTCAAAACATATATTAGCATTTGTTTCTAATGCTTCAAGAGGTGATTATCTTTCATACATATTATCTAAAACTAATAAAAAAGCTATTGTTGTTCAACTATATAATATTATGGGTGATGTAGAAGAGGATATTATTCCCTTTGATAATGTATATAATACGAATGACAAAAAAGATACTTTTATTTTTATCGCTACTGATATTCTTCAAACAATACCTATTCTACCGAAAATTGGTCATGTAGTTGATATGATGGAGATGGAAGTTTATAAATCATCAGCAATGGGAACACCTTATAATGAAGTTAGAGCTGTTTCTAAAGATGTTAGTGATTCCAGATGCTCTGTCACAATGTTATTTGAAAACACTGCTTGCACGCGAATGATAGAAGAGAAAGTATATTTTAAATTACCATCCAGATATCAGACACCAACCGAACAAATAGTATCTCATACCCATCAAATTTCACCTATCATCAGCACTATGATTTTGTCTACTATTTCAGCTGGTCTTAACCCAATGAAGGATTTAACTGATTTTTCGACTGATATGATAAATGATGGATTAACACAACTAACAGAATTGGGAGCTATTACTGTTCTAAATCTAAAATCAGATAAAAGTTTTAAAATAGAGCAAATTGGTAAATTTATTCTTCGTATTCCTTTGTCTGCTAGGAATAGTACTTTGTTATATAAATGGATAGCATCAGGATATCCTGTATTTATTGGAGTTCTTGCTATAACTATGATTGATGTTAATACAACATTTAATGGTTCATATTTTTATTATTCTCCCAAGATGACTCCAGAAGAGAGGGCAAATCACACTGGGAAATTCTATGCTGGATTCCGTTATTATAAGAATAATGTATCACGATCAGGATTAGAAACTCTTTTAAATATGTGGGTTATAATGACTGATGAAGTTAGGTCATGGACACAATTATTTGGTGATAGATTCTCTAGAACTGAATTAAAAGAATGGACTGAAGCTAATAGTATCAATTATCAAAGATTATCCTCTCTTATTGATAAAGTTAATACAATTTTAGGTATTCTATCTATTGTTCTAAATAATGACATCACTATTGATACATTTGAACCCCATTCTCTGATTGATAAATTGAGACCATTTATTTCTGAAGTGTATTCTAAGATGACTATGAATTATTATCCAACTAGAAATAGAAAAAATAATAGAGGATATAATTACAATATGGCCCAACTACATTTCACCAAATATCTATTTACATATAAACCTCAAAGTTATCTTAGTACTATGGTTATCAGACCTGCTAGTTCTTTAGTAGCACTTGATATTAATTATCAAGGAGGTGATGCTCGTAATATGGGATATATTACTTTGGCTGTAGATATTGAAAATGAGGATTTATCTGATAATCCTAGACCTCTTTTCAATCCTACTGGTAATTTTGGTAGAAACACTCCAAAATTACAAGAACCTGATGTAATTCCAACTGATAAATCAGGGAAATCTCATAGTCGTATTGTTAGTAGTCCAAATATTAATGCTGGTAGACAACATAATTATCCCCCTAACAATGATGGTGATACCCTTGAGAGTGAAGTGAAAATTATTGATTCATCTTTAGGTAATATACGTGTTGATCCTTCAAATGAAGTAATATTTCCTACTAGTTCTTTAACTCAAGTTCTTAATACAGATATACATGGTACAAATGTAACGGTCGCTAGAGATACTGATGGTATTTTATTTCCGAGTGCTTCTATCAGTACAGATATTTCAACCTCTGCTTTATCTTCTAAAAAATCATTAAATATAATTAGATTTGAGAATTTGAGACAAAAAAGAGAAAATGAGAGACCTTATGTTACTATCGAAACTATTCAGAGAGATTTAAGACAAGAATTACAACCATTAGCCTCTATCGCGTCTTCAACACTTTCTACATCAAAACTAGCAAGAGAGGTTTCAAACCAAGAACTATCGGTTATGAATAGAAAAGTACCAGGTATTCTTTATGATTCCATGCAGGATATAGGTATTCAAGATTACTTAACAAACTTGACAAGAATACCTTTTATTCCAATGGAACCTATAGAATTCACAGAGACAAGAGGTATCTCATTTGGGGAAATACCTATTATTCAAATTACTGAAAATATTATCAATTTCAATAAACAGATATCATTCAATATCACTGATAAAGTGGATCCTCCCACTTTTCTAGCACCAACTTTCACATTGATGACTAACCATCAAATAGATGGCGAGTTCCATCGAATTGCTCGTTTGGAAGAACTTCTAAGACGAGTTCTTTTAGAAGTTAGTAAAGGAAAAAATAAGGGGTTTCAAACAGTTAAAAATGGAACCAAAAAAGCTTTTACTAGATGGTTCTTTAATGTTAATGCTGACGGAAATATTATTGGTATGTATCCAAAAGATGCTTCATCACTCAACAAATATAGTATGTTACCTACTGAAAAATTTCAATTTAAATTTACAGATGGTATGTTAGCTTCAACACCCGTACCTTCCGGAGTCTCTTATGAAAGTGTAAAAGAGAAAGTCAATAAAAGAACTGCTATGGGTCGCAAAGATATTAGAAAGTATTATATGGATAAATATGAATTAACTGAGAGAATGTTATATATGTATGCTTATAGATATGCCTCACTAGATGTTCCTACTATGAGTCTTGCTGTACCCCCTGAGTTGATTGAATTATGGAGAATTGATATTGAATTGTTTGGATCTTTGTTTAATACTGTTAAACCTTATGGTAGTGCTTTCCAAGATGAACCAAAATCTATTGGTAATTTCTTTTCTCCTGGTATTATATTAGAAAGTGATAAAGTTTATCTTGCTAATCCTCCTTATGATGAAGAATTAATGAAACGTATGTCTAACAGTTTAGTAGATTCCCTCAATAAAACTTCTGATCTTCTTATATATGTTGTACTTCCAGTGTGGGATCAAAAAGGAAGAATCTCATTGGGTAAAAAGGCTGAAGGTGTATTTGAAGCTTACAATATTTTGATTAATTCCGGATATGTTAAAGAATCGGAGATGAGAACTGATGTACAATTCTATGATTACTATACGCAAAGAAAGATTAATCCTACTCCTGTTAGGTTGATGGTATTATCAAACAAAGAAGGAGAGATTCCTGTCTCGCCTACTAAAGTTGACCAGATTAATAGAACTACTAGTGGAGAGATAACTGCAAGAGATCAATATTTAACTACATTTAAGGATTTGAAGTCAGCAGTTGAAGATTTAGTGACTAGAGTCAAAGATGGTAGATTACCCTTTCCTTATGGTCGTACTTTCCGTCTATCAGCTGAAGAACAATTAGATAATTTCAGAAAATACACCCCTAATATTGAGACAGGGAGATATAAACTCAATTACAGAACACCAAATAATGTGTTTATTCCAAATTATTTCAGATCTTATGATAAAAATACCTCTGCTTATTCTAATGTTATTAGTAGATCATTTAATTGGAACACTATTGATAGTTTTGCTGATACTTTTACTGAAGAGGAGAGAATGGTAGCACGTAAAGGTTATGCTAAAACTTCAATTTCACAGGATTGGCAAAATCCTACCGCTTTACGTAAAACTATGACATTGTTTTTAACTGACCCTAAGATGGCAGGCATGACAGCCAAAGATCTTCGTAATGCTATCACATTTACTTCTAATGAGGCTACTAATTTTAAGATGACTTGGGCTAAAGGTGCATTATACACTGTATTTTCTCCTACTGCTGATTGGACTAATATGAAATGGTTAGATATATCTGCTGGATGGGGTGATCGTATGGGTGCTGCTATTGGATTAGGAACTGGATATCTCGGATTTGATCCTAACACTAGTCTTCAAAAAGGCCATTCTGAAATGATTAATAAATTTGGATCTCCTGATAAACAAAGAGTTATTTATGCACCATTTGAGTCATATGATTTAAGACCTATTGTTGAAGCAAATGGTGGATTTGATTTTGTTTTCTCATCACCTCCTTTCTTTATGCAGGAGATTTATTCAGGTGGAGAGCAATCAACTGAAAAGTATACATCATATACTAGTTGGATTAGAGATTTTCTCTTTGTATCATTACAGAATGCTTGGTCCGCTTTGAAAGATGGTGGTTATTTGATGATTCATATGGGTGATAATAGTGATGGTAAAAAGACACAACCAACAAATGAACAAATGAACTTGTATATTGAACAATATTTGGTTAATAGTTCATGGGAAGGAGTGGTTGGATTACAAGGTAATAAAGCACCGTCAGCCCCTGTTTGGGTATGGAAGAAAGCATTTGTAGGAGAAAAAAGAAATGTATGGAGAAGTACTATTAAGAATAGACAAGCTCCTTCTGATAGATCTATGAAGGTATTATATCCTCATTTGGTGTAAACGGATTAATATGTACTTATTCTAAAAAATATATATCATGATATCATGATATAATTATATTAAATATAGCATCAAAGCTTTAATAAAATAGTTGATATAAAATTACAGTATATATTTTTATTGATTTATATGTTCCTAAATCTTAAGATCTAATAAATAAATCCTAGATCTGGTAAAACTATTTCTAAAAATTTAATCATATAGTGACTAAAATATATAGGTTAAATCTCTATAAATCAACTATTTTTATTATATTTTTAATATCTACTTAATTCCTATTAACCTATATTTTAAAGTGAATATTTACCCAATATAAAACAGTTTAAAAATCCAAAAATATCCATTATTATTTAAGTTTTAGAGATTTCACCTATTAAATATAATCAAAATCAAATAAAATTAAATAATGGATTTTTAAATTACTATTAATATAGTAAGGTTAAATCTTTTTAATCTAATCATAACTATAATAATTTATAGTTATGATTTATTATATAAGTACTAAAGTTTATACATACTCATTATATTTATAAATTTTAGTATCTATATAATAAAGATATTTTTTGGTATATTAGATATTAAATATTAATTAATATCTATAATAAAATAGTCGACAATACATATTTACTATATCATTATAAATAATAAGTGATACAAAAATAACAAGTACACCTATGATTTTTATGTTATGACATAAAAATCCATGATATCTTTTTTATTTATCTATAGGTTTAGCATCATAAAAATATATACTAATCCAAAAACTATTTCTAAAATTTTATTATTAGTATGTTATAATTTAATAGGTGATACGAAGCTCTTCGATCTTTAGATCGAAAGAAATCTCTATAAATCAAATATTTTTAATAAAAATGGAATATAAGTTTATTCCTTATTCCTTTCGATCTGAAGATCGAAGAGCTTCGTATCACCTATATTTTAAAGTGAATATTTACATTTTTCCAAATTGACAAGTTTAACCCGTCTACGTATATATGAAAATTATAAACAGATAAAACACAATTTAATATAATTTAATTACCTACTGATACCTATATTTTACAACTATTTCTAAGATTTTAATTATATAGTGACTAAAATAGATAGATAAAGTCTAGAAAAATAAAATATCAATCACCTGTCTTAAGATATAATTCATCTATATTTTGAAGTATATATTTACCCAAACTTTAGTACCTATATAAAACAGTTTGAAATTTGTAAAAAAATACATTATTTTTATAGATTTCACTTATCAAATAGTAAGCAAATCTGCTTTAAAAAGATTGTCTAAATATCAAATAATTCATAAGTGTATATTAATATAGTTAGTAACACTCTCTAAAATTAAATATAACCATAATAATATACACTTATAAATTATTTGATATATAACAGATTAAAATACTCAGTATATTTATGATATAATCTATATCATACGTAAATATATTTTTATTATATTAGATACTAAATATATCCTTAATATCTTTAATAAAATAGTAGACATAACTTATTTCATATTCAATTATAAATGATATAGTGATATAAAAATTAAAGTATAACCTGTAATTTTATATGTTATATATAAAATTATAGTATAGGTTTTATCTATTTATAGGGTTAACACCATATAAATATATATCTATTCAAAAACTATTTCTAAGATTTTAATTATGTTTGAATATGATTAGTAAGGTGAAGCCTCGATAAATCAATTATATTTAAGAAAAATTAAATATCAGTCCATTCCCTATTCCTCTATCCTATCTTAAGATAGGGGAATATTTACCCAATATAAAAGAGTTTAAAAAATCCAAAAATATCCATTATTATTAAGATTTTAAAGAATTCTAGTTATAATAACTACAAACAATAAATAAAATTATATTATCAACTTTTAAATTCATATTGATATTGTAAGGTTAAAGATCTAAAAACTAATTATAATCTATATTATATATGATAATATAACATGTTAAATAGATAATAATAATCAGTATATTTATAAACTTTAATACTATAATCCATATTATAAGCAAATATATTTTAGTATATTATACATTAAATAGATTATTAATATCTATAATAAATATAGTAAACATGTTTATTTACTATTTAATTGTAAATGATGTAGTGGTATAAAATATAAGTAATACCCTTGATTTTATACATCAATACTTAAAATTAAAGTATATATTTTTATCAATTTATAGGTTTGACTCTATATAAACACTATCAATTCAAAAAATATTTCTAAGTTTTTAATAATAGTTTAATATGATTTGTTATTCAAAGCCTGTAAAAATTAATTATATTTAAGAAAAATAGAATATCAGTCTAGTTCCTATTCACCTATATTTTAAAGTGAATATTTACCCAATATAAAAGAGTTCAAAAAGTTAGAAATTTTCATTATTATTTAGATTTTATAGATTTAACCTGTAAAAATACCAGCAAAATCAAATAAAAATATATAATTTAGTTTATTATTTGTATTAATAAGGTTAGGTTAAATCTCTAAAATCAAAATATAATCATATTAATACGTATATTTATAATACAATTTACATATGTACTAAAGTTTATAAGTGAAGATATTTATTCTAATTATTGATCATAAGATATAATAATCATGATAAATATACTTATTTACTATTTAATTATAAATGGTATAATGATATAAAATATACGTAGAACCTGCTAGATCTTAAGATCTAATATATTATTATATAAAATTTATAAATTTTAAAGGTTCTAGATCTTAATCTTAATAAACATATATATATATATATATTTATATTTAAAATTATTTCTAAGTTTTTAATCATATAGTAATTAAAAAAGATAGAAAAAGTCGTGATAAAGTCTATAAAATATACTATATTTAAGAAAAATACTATATTTAAGAAAAATAAAATATAAGTCTTCGATCTCAAGATCACTCTAATCCTTATATATAAAATATAATATTTGACGTGAGTAACTGTTTTTTATTATATTTGATATCAAATATATCACTCTAATTCTTATATATTAAATATAATCTTTGACTTGAGTAACTTTATTTTTATTTATATAGGTAATAAAATACAAATAATAAATGTATTTTATACACTCATATATAAAATCTTACATTAAGATTAAACCTCCTTTATATATTTATAGATCTTAAGATCTTAATAAATATCAATTAATTAAAAACTATTTCTAAGTTTTAATCATATAGTAACTAAAATAGATAGACGAAGTCTTGATAAATCAATTATTTACAAGAAAAATGGAATATCAGTCAATTCCTATTCACCTATATTTTAAAGTCGATATTTTACCAATATAAAAGAGTTCAAAAAGTTGGAAAAAATCATTATTATTTAGATTTTAAAGAATTCGCTTATCAAATCTAACTAAAAATCAAATAAAATTCGATAATGAAATTTTAAATTGGTATTTATATATTTGATCTAAACAGTTATATATTAAATACAATCTTCAACTTAAGTAACTAGATTTTTATTATACTTGATATCGAATTTAGTGTTTTAACTCTTATATATCAAATACAATATTCAACTTAAGTGACTGTTTTTATTATCTTTAATATCAAATTTATGGCTTTAACCCTTATATATCAAATACAATCTTCAATTTAAATAACTATATTTTTATTTATATAGGTAATAAAATACAAACAATAGATGTATTTTATATACTCATATATAAAATCTTATATTATTTTTTAAATCTCTTATATGGGTTTACCTCACATAAAAGTATTATGATCTAAAACTATTTCTAAAATTTTAATCATGTTATGACTAAAATATATAGGGAAAGTCTATAAAATACGACTATAATTAAGAAAAATGAAATATTAGTCAATTACCTATTCACCTATATTTTAAAGTCGATATTTTACCAATATAAAAGAGTTCAAAAAGTTGGAAAAAATCATTATTATTTAGATTTTATAGATTTAACCTATAAAAAATAAAAGCAAAATCAATTAAAATAGATAATTTAGTTTATTATTTGTATTAATATATTTATTATAAATACTTATTATTTAATAGTATTTACTAAAATTATGATAGTATTTTTATTATCTTTGATATTAAATATATGACTCTAATCCTTATATGTTAAATATAATCTTTGACTTGAGTAACTGTTTTTTATTATCTTTGATATCAAATATATGACTCTAATCCTTATATGTTAAATATAATCTTTGACTTGAGTAACTGTTTTTTATTATCTTTGATATCAAATATATGACTCTAATCCTTATATGTTAAATATAATCTTTGATTTGAGTAACTGTTTTTTATTATCTTTGATATCAAATATATGACTCTAATCCTTATATGTTATCAAATAGATTGCTTTACACTTATATATCAAATACAATATTCAACTTAAGTAACTGTATTTTATTATCTTTGATATTAAAAAGATCACTCTAATTCTTATATATTAAATATAATCTTTGTCTTGAGTAACTGTATTTTTATTTATATAGGTAATAAAATACAAATAATAAATGTATTTTATATACTCATATATAAAATTTCATATTACATTAAATCTTCATTATAGGTTTATAGATCTTAAGATCTAATAAACGTAACTCAATTCAAAACTATTTCTAAGTTTTTTATTTTATTTGGATACTATTTGCTATTTAAAGTCTATAAAAATATATTATTTTATAAAAAATAGATTACAGGTAAATTCCCTATTCCTCTATATTTTAAAGTGAATATTTACCCAATATAAAAGAGTTTAAAAATCCAAAAATATCCATTATTATTTAGATTTTAGAATTTGCTTATCAAATCTAACTAAAAATCAAAAAAAATATATATAATGAAATTTTAAATTGATATTGATATAGTTAGGTTAAGTCTGTAAAATATGTATATAATTTATATTTTAAGTGATTACATACTATCATATATCATATTAAATATATAAGATTAATCAGTATATTTGAAATATAATCAATATTAGAAGTAAAGATATTTTTAGTATATTATATATTAAATAGAATGTTAATATCTATAATAAAATAGTTGATATTACATATTCACTATTCTATCTTAAGATATGTAAATGATATAGTGATACAAAAATCATAAGTGTACCTATTATTTTTATGTTATAATATAAAAATTCATAGACACTTTTTTTGTTCATCTATAGATTTAGATTCATATAAATAAATAAATACAAATTTAAAACTATTTCTAAGTTTTTACAAATCTTAAGATCTTGCAGTAACTAAAATAGATAGGGAAAGTCTCGATCAAGTCTATAAAATAGACTTTAATTAAGAAAAATGGAATATCTATCCATTCCTTTCGATCTGGTCTTGATCATAGATCAAGGCGTATCACCCATATTTTGAAGTCATGATCTTCGATCCTACCCCTTTTAAAAAGGTTCAAAAATATGAAAATATCCATTATTATTCTTATTTAAGAGATTTCTTTCGATCTGGTCTTGATCATAGATCAAGGCGGATCACTTATCCAGATCTTAAGATCTAGAGCAAAATCAAATAAAAACGAATAAAAGACTTTCAAATATGAATAGATATGTCTACCTTATACATTAAATATAATCTTCGATTTAAGTAACCATATTTTTATTATATTTGATAAAATTTATTGCTTTAACCCTTATATATCAAATATAATCTTCATTATATATAACTATATTTTTATTTATATAGATAATAAAATATAAACTATAAATGTATTTTATATACTCATATATAAAATTTTATACTATTTTTAAATCCCTTATATGGGTTTAATCTCATATAAAAGTATTACGATCCGAAACTATTTCTAAGATTTTCTAGATCTTAAGATCTAGTTTGACTATCATTAGTAAGGAAAAGTCTATAAAAATCAATTCTAATTAAGAAAAATGTAATATTAGTCCATTCCCTATTCCCCTATATTTTAAAGTAAATATTTACCCCTTTTTAAACAGTTTAAAAATACGAAAATATCCATTATTATTTATATTTTAGAGAATTAACTTATCAAATCTAACTAAAAATTAGATAATGAAATTTTAAATTGGTATTGATATTGTTAGGTTAATTCTCTAACATCTAATTATAACCATAATATTATACACTTATGAATTATTATATTTGGTATCAAATAGATTAAAATAATCAGTATATTTATGATATAGAGTATATCATAAGTGATTATATTTTTTAGTATATTGGATATCAAATAGAATACAAATAGCTTATTCACTATTAAATTATAAATGATTAGTGATAAATTTAGATGTATTAGAAACCTAACCTAGTTGTATTTATATAGAAGTTATTACCATGAATTAAATCTACTATAATCAGAGTCAATCATTTGCTGGAATGTACATTCACACATTTCCAACAAATAGCTAACCCAAGGAGTTATCTTACGATCAGAGATCTCAGATCTTTGTTCCTCCGGGGGTTGCAAAGCAACGGCAGTTATACCTTCAGATATATTGAAAAGTTCATCATGGTCAATAAAAAAGAGTTTTTCTCCTATATACCCTACATTAGTATAAGCTAAATCCCCGTGACATATATTTAATTTATTATGCATCACATCAACCATTTGTATTGCTTGTTCTTTTAGTTGAGTATTGGTTAGAGTTTGATGTCTAATGGGCCAAACGAACATGTTAATATATTGGTATGTAATCGTATTTGGATTTTCTGTGATATTGTATATTCTAGGACCTATCCCAGCATGGGCTAGAGTCAACGAATTGCGTTTAATACGATTCCAACTATACTCATCAATATTGAAGTATGTTATCAAACATATAGTCTGGTCTTCATCACATTCTACCTTTTTATAGAAGTTAAACTCATTGTTTTGTATAGACGGTGTTAGGAATGGTGAAGGTAACGATGGTGAAGGTAACGATGGTGAAGGTAACGATGGTGAAGGTAACAATGATGAAGGTAACGATGGTGAAGGTAACAATGATGGCGTTAGAGATAATGATGGTATCGATAATGGAGAGGATGTATGATACGGTTCTACGGTTAATCTAACATAATCATCTAACATTTCGCGTTGTGTTACTTTTAGTAGCTGGGGTGCCAAAATAAATTCATCTTCATCGAAGGTATTAGATATATTGTGAATACCGTTAAGTGGCCCATGTGTGATCAAGCGAAGAATCACAAAGTTTGGTATTTCTTCAATAAAGTAAGTGCTTATTTTCTCATTTAATGACCATGAAGTAGGATATGAGGTGTAGTTGAGAATATCACCTGGTATCAATTCACTATGTCTACCAGTCCCTCGATAAATTGGATCAAACATATCAATCCATGATCTGGATAGATGATTTAGAAATTGATCGTACATACCCAACTTCTTAAGCACTAAGTAGGGTTTCTCTCCAGCTTGGTCCCATGTACACAAGATATCATTAAGCTTCATGTTTTAAAGATGTAATTATATTAAATATAAACTTTGATATATAAGGTAAGACTACTATAGATTATATTAAAATTAAAAAAAAATAATTTCTAAATACAATTTTGTAAAATAATTTCTAAATACAATTATGTATTGAGGATACCTTTAAGCAAAAGTTTTAGATTAACTTTCTTAAATATATTTTAGTAAATTTTTAATTTAACTCCTGAGGGAGAGATCATATTAAATATTTTCATCTTATAAGTGTTTATATTTAAGAAATGCGTATGAAACTTCAAGATGAATTGATTAATATAGTATTCGAATATATTGTCAAAGATCTGCGATCTCCGATTGTAAGATAAACACTATGATTTATCATTTACTTATAAATTATATAGTGATATATACATCAAAGTATAAACTTCTAGATTGTAAGATCTAATATATTATCATATAAAATTTTAGTAACATTTTTATCCATTTATAGGTTTCTAGATCTTAAGATCTACAATACTATTTCTAAGATTTTGTTAAAGATTTTATTAACCCTGTAGTAATAGGTGGATTAAATCCATAATCATGAATAAATTTAGCTCTCCAAAATCTATCTAATTGACATATATTAAAAAAATCATTTGATATTAAACATATTTTTTGTATATTATCATAGTTCATCTTTAATAAAATTGATTAAAGTAATTCCTCAGGAAGTCTTGAAAATTGTGATATTGACATTTTTGTTTTAATTATTATACTTTTATTTGGAAATTATTTTATTTATAGATAAGTGTATAAAGTTTTAATTTTGATATGCCTGTTATCAATAGTGACCCAGAGTGTATAATCATAACCACATAAAACGAATTTTGCTTTAATACCATTTATTTTTGTTGATTAGATATAACTTTATTATTTATAAAGATAATTAGTAAAATTGATACAATTTTTTAAAGTGATTAATCCATATATGCGTATTAAGATAATGTTACAACTTTAACACAATATATCGAAAATCTAAATCTATAGATATATCTAATTATACTATATTAGATGATATAGATAAAAATTTTCTATTCCTCTATATTTTAAAGTTGATATTTACTCAATATAAAAGAATTAAAAAGTTGGAATTTTTCATTATTATTCTTATTTTATAGATTTCTAGTTATAATAACTACCAGTTAGTTATAAATAACTACTAAAGTAAAATCAAATAAAAATAATTAAAAATAATTAAGGTACTTTCCGTAAAATCCAGATATATTTATTCTAAATCTTTATATATCAAATACAATATTCAACTTAAGAAACTGTTTTTATTATCTTTGATATCAAAAATATCGCTCTAATTCTTATATATTAAATATAATTTTTGACTTAAGTAATTGTATTTTATTATACTTAATATTAAATAGATGAATATAATCCTTATATATCTAATATAATCTTCATTGTAAGTAACTATATTTTTATTATCTTTGATATCACATAAATGATTCTAATCCTTATATATCACATACAATAATCAACTTAAATAACTTTATTTTTATAGGTAAGAAAATATAAATGTATTTTATACACTCATATATAAAATCGTATATAAAATCGTATATAAAATCGTATATAAAATCGTAGATTAATTTTAAATCTCTTATACGGGTTTAACATCATATAAAAGTATCACAATCCAAAACTATTTCTAAGATTTTAATCACGTTATAATATAATTGGTTATTAAAAGTCTATAAAAATCTATTATTTTAAAGAAAATTGAATATTAGTTCATTTCATATTCCTTTCGATCTGGTCTTGATCTTGATCTATGATCAACAAGGCGTATCACCAATATTTTGAAGTTAATATTTTACCAATATAAAACAGTTTGAAAATATGAAAATATGAAAATATTCATTATTAATTATATCATAGAGATTTTACTTATCAAATAATAAGTAAAATCGAATAAAATTAGATTACGTATAAATCTTAAGATCTAGAATATTGTTAGTTAATTCTATAAATACTAATTATAATCATAATAATTCACACTTATGAATTATTATGATTAGGTATAAATATAATAATATATAAAGCCTATTTATGATATAGATTATATCATAAGTGATTATAATTTTAGTATATTAGATATCATTAATATCATTAACATATTTAATGAAATATAGACACAACGTATTTACTATTATAAATAATATAGTGATATACAAAATAGAAGTAATACTTTAAAGATCTAATGTATCATTCTATAAAATCCTAGTGATACTTTTATTCATTTATAGGTTTCTAGATCTTAAAATCATATAAATAAATTAAATTCTAAATACTTTCTAAGTTTTTTAATTATATAGTAATATGATTTATAAGGAAAAGTCTATAAAAATAGATTATAATTAAAAAATATATAATATTCTTTAACAATTCGAATTAACTGTGGTGATTTAATATTTAAAAGCTTTGTCCATCTTATTTTTTATTAAAAATGATTTGTTGTATATAAATATGTTATATATTACTTAATAATCACCTTATCATGTCATATATAAATGATAGAGTAACATTAATCAAAAAATATAAAAATACATATGACAAAGACAAAGTATCATTCAAAAATATATGTAAAGAAGTATTAGGTAATTTAAATAACCATAAATTTTGTCCTATCCCAGAATGTATATATTATCAATGTGTTGATGTAGGTACTCCATTAAATAAAAGTTTGAGATCAAAAACCAAATTAAATTCATTATTTAATAGAATAATGTTATGTTTTGACGATTATTTTGATAAATGTAAATGTTTAACAAAAAATGTTACATTATATAGAGGAATACCAGAAAACTTATTAGAAAAATATAATATAGGTGATATAATACAAGATAAAGCATTTTTATCTACATCTATAAGTCCTATTACTTCATCATATTTTTCTAATTATACTTCAATGTTAGAAATTCATCTCGGCGATGAGAATTCAAACGATAAAGTGTTATGTTTACAAGGTGATCAGTTTTATAATGATACTATGGAATGTGTTCTATCTCGAAATCTAAAATTACAAATAACAGACATAAAATATTGGAAATATGATAAATATAAAATAAAAATATATAGAGTTATTAGTTTAGGTGTAACTAATAAAGTTAAGTATGAGATTGATTATAAATTTGATAAACAGTTCATCAATATTTTTAACCCTATACATATTTTATTAAAAAATAATGATGGTGATTGTAGAAATAATCATAAATTTCTTATATATAGTACAAAAAATGATGAAAGAAATTATATTGAATATATTGAAAATAATCCATATTTACCTATTAATGATATTATACTCAATCTTTTGGAAATATATTTATTATTAGCAAATGATAATATACAATTTATATTTGTGTCATCTCATAAAGAAGCTAATAAATATATGACTGCTAAGATCTGCGATCTTCATGTAGATAAAAAATACATGATAGATCTAAGTGATATAACACAGTGATTATGTCAAGATTTTAATTAAATATTATTAGAAGTATTACTTTAATTCTAGGATTACGTAAATATAATTTAATTCTATATTCTCAAGTCTTGACATTATCTTTCTTTTATTATAGTAATTTTTAAGATCGAGTCAAATCCAACTTTAAAATATAGAGGAATAGGAATTAAATATTTTTAAAAAATAATATTCATTTTAAGACTTTCCATAGCTAATAGTATTAGATTAGATCATCATAAAAATTTTAGTAGATCTTAAGATCTAGTATTTATTTAATAGATACTAGATCTTAAGATCTAAATGAATAAATATATAATATGACAAAAATGAAATTATACTGCTAATATATATATATATATATATATATATTATCTTATAATGGAATCTCTCCATGTTGAAATACTACTATTAATAGCAAAAGAATTGTATTATTATGATATTCTTAGTTGGTTTTGCGTAGATTTTAATTTTAGTGGATTATCTAATAATGATAATTGGAAGGTAATATTTAATAATAAATATCCTAAAGCATTAAAATATATAAAATCTAAAGAAATAAACACAAATTTTAATTATAGAAATGTTCTTATGAAATTAAATAATGCAGTTGATTATGATGGAAGTAATATTCTTGTATTATTTGTATTAGTAGAATACTACGATTTTGATTTTAATTTTGATTCCTCTTTTAAGAAAGTTATTGAAAAATGTTACTTAGAAGCGGTAAAGTATTTAATAGAAGTTAAAACAAGGGGATCATCTCACAAAAAAAGAATAAAATCAGTAAGAAAAATTTTTAAAAATAATTCTGTTATATATTATGCAATTAAATATGGTAATCTTGACATAGTAAAATATTTAATAGAAACTTTAACTGAAGGATTGAATACTAAAGAAAAAAGAGTTACAAAAAGAGAAATTATTACTAGATATGTTAATAGTGCAGCTTACGATGGACATCTTGATATATTGAAGTATTTATTAGAAGATTTAACAAAAGAACTGAATATTAACCAAGCTGATATAATAAATGAAATTATTGTTCCAAACAATTATTATGTTATTCGCAATATAATCAAATTTAATAAACTAGAAGTATTAAAATATTTAATAGAATCTGTAGAACCAAGAACACTAATGAAAGCTAAACTAGTAAAAAAATTATTACTCTAAGACCACATCCTATTATTTGGGAAGTAAGTAACAAAGGTTATTTCAATATGATGAAGTACTTATTAGAAACTGTAACAGATGGACTTTATCATGAAGATAAAATAGAAGCTTTAAAAGAAATTATCACTTATTATGATTATTATATTATTTGGAACGCGTCGTGTCGTGGTCATTTAAAGCTGACTAAGTATTTAATAGAACTTGTTACTGAAGGATTAAATAAAAAAGAGAGAAAGATTGATAAAAAGAATTGTAAATTCTAACGATAAAACATCTATTAAAAATGCGCGTAGATATGATCATCCTGAAATGGTAAAGTATTTAAAATCTATGGGAGCTAAATAAATATATTTAATAGATTTTTCGGTAATCTCTGACCTTGTTGACCGTCTCTGAAACGTTGATATTTAGAAATTAAGGAAGAGTAATTCATATCAATTCTAAGAATTGATATTTTACTTGAGGTATATAAATAGATTTAAAAATCTACGACACCTTCATCGATATCTGAACATTTACTTAAAACTTTAGTAACATATTTATATACTGGAGGTATAACAATACATCCTCCGTTTGACGCATATTTTAACTCACCATTTATTTTAGTCAAATTATATGAATATGATAATGAATATACTTTGTAAAGATCTATATGACTTAAATCCACTAAATAACCCTTTAAATAACCAACATACTTTGGAAAATCTTTATAACGAAAATTAGTTTTAAATTGATGTTCAAATTTTGTATGCTCAATTCTCTGTCTGATATTTATATTTGGAGCAAATTTTTCTCTGATTCTTCTAATGTGAGAAATCTACACATAGTGACTTATAAAGTTTTTATTTGAAAACATAATGCATCCACATCGCATATAGACATATAATTTGTAATTTTAAGAATTATTTCATCAGGGAGAGATTCCATTGTAAGATAAAGAGATATTAAGATATACATTTATCTTAGTGTACATATTTCATTTTTGTCATATTATATTAATATACTAAATAATATAAAAATGATATAATATTAAATGTTTTTACTTATCTTCAGTTGAATCTCTATTCAGTTATTATTGTGGGACTTTAAAATATAGAATCTACTAGGATGGAATCTACCACAATGGAAAGTATTCTATTTTCTATACTGAGAAAAAATAATATAGATTATCGTGATGTGAATATATCAATCACCATCAATAACAAAACAAGTGATGAGCAGATACTGAAAATTACAAAAACTTTATATCTGATTCTGGATTTACCGATGGATACGCTATACACTATTTGTTGTTTTTTAAATAACAAAACAGATATAATAAATTTATTTAAAAGCAACTCATATTTGTACTCTATATGTAAAAAAGATAGTGATTCATATTTATGGAAAAATATGTTTAAATATTATTATCCAGATTATCCACTTTCGATTATAAGCGATGGTATCTCATATCAAACACGATTCTTCCATTGTACCAAAATAAGCTCCATGAAAAGTACTGAAATGCTAAATAAAAAAGACAAAATAAACAGAAGTTCTAGTGTTATTAGATATTGTGTTCATAATAAATGTTACGAACCCATATTCATGGAATTGTTTAAAAATATATATGTTCATTTAGAAATGTTAGCTGACGATGAAGCCTTCACCATTTTATTTGAGAAAAATATACAAACATTTATGGATACAATACAGTTAATACCACCTCACGCTTTACATAAGTCTCAAACCTATAGTATAATGAGGTCATCTTTTGCATATATCTTACTTAAATATAAACTAGAGAATAATGAAGGAGTTTCAAATTTTGATGTATATTTTTATGGTGTACAATGTTATATATATGAAAATGCATCAGATAAATACATTCAATCCGTAATTGATTATATCCCATATAATATTAAACATAGAATTGTAGCTAAGATGGTTTGTTGTTTTCGACCTAATTCAGAATATCTAAAAACATTATTTATGTTGGATAATCACTTTGTAGATAAAGATGATGGTATAAGTTTAGTGAAGAAAGTTATTTGCTCTCCTGATTACCCATTTAATTATGATATGCTAGTACCTTTTCAAGAAATGATAGGAATACCTTCATGGATGAGGTATATCATGAAAACACAATCATTGACAGGTTATCAAAGTATATACAAAAATAAAATAAATAATAGATATAAAGGATGTCACGGTATTCACTATTCTGGATCTATCTTATATCAACATAAAAATAAACAAATAGAATCTAAAGTACTCAATTTTAAGTCTATATTTGAGTATATTTTAGAGAGTGGTAAAGGTATTGAAGATTTTAGTAATGAACCTAATACTATGACATGGTCAGAAAGTAATTTTAAATTACTCAAATGTGGTAATTTTTGGGAGAATATAAATGCTTTATTCTTAATTGAAGGTTTAATAAAGTCGAGGGAAAGAGAAACAAACATAAGTTTAAATATAGAAAACTTAGATACATTTCATGAGACCATTATTGGTAAATGGTTACTTTCTATATTTTCATCATTAAATTTTAAGAATCAAGCAAATTTATTCTTTTTTTCTATGGATAAGGACATCCCTGTATACATATACTTATTTTT
>SDBT01006052.1_pt1 | contig 20206 bp, 20 predicted proteins | sample 2277101 | NCBI WGS metagenome assembly SDBT01 (sample SAMN10404973, study PRJNA504765) | marine sediment metagenome | isolation source: marine sediment core GS10_PC15, 103 cmbsf | place: Arctic Ocean: Southern Knipovich Ridge | collected 2010 | reverse complement strand
TATCTTTGATCTCGTCATCTATTTCAACTGATTTAGATTCGATAGTTTCTTCAATGATTTCATTATCTTCTAAATTGGTATATTTAAGAATAATTTTCCTATACTTATATTTGAACACATAGGAGAATGTACTACCTGTGAAGATGACATCAGGAAGTAGTACCTCCTCATGAGGAATACATTCACTAGAGAAATTCACATGTGTAGCTGTGATAATCTCGAAAGCCACTGATTTGAAGAATGGATCAATGTCTTTTTCATTCTGTATGAACTTAAAATCTCCAAGAATGGCTAGAATGTTAGAAGGTGAGTATTGTTCAAATCCTGCACATATAATTTTGGTCCTTTTTGGTTTCATAGACACTAGATTTCTAAACCCCTCTTCTGTAGTGATACCAATATTCGGACAACCGTCAGAAAATAAGATTATCCAAGTCATCTTATTTTCGGATTTAATATCAAAAGCTAGATCAATAGCTTTTGATATGTTAGTCCTACCTTTTGGTTTGATCTTGTCAATTCCCCTTTCTAATATTTCAGCTTTGTCATTGAATATGATAAGAGTGATAGGGATGTTCTTCTGTTCATCATTATTTGCTTGTCTTATATCTTGTATCTCTTTATCAATCACATTTTCAAAACTTTCTATAGATAACCTAACTGTATCGATGATATCTTTCATCGATCCTGAAATATCTATGATTAGGATCACTTCTCTATTGCAAGTAGATTTAATAACATCACTATTCCCTTCAATCTTGAGAAAAATATGAGGTTGATCCTCATACAGATATGATCTTGTAGTGATATTCATTTTAATGAATATGTATTTAACATATAGATAGATCATTTTTTTAAATTTTTATCTTGGTCTTCTCAGCAAGTTCTGCTCTGTCTTCAGGAGGTTGATATACTACTAATCTATATGCTACAGTCTTTCTCACAATGGAGCTAGATAGATTATTTCTTCTAAAGATCTTAACTACATCTCCAGGTCGTGCATCTATCCTCTTAACAGCAGGATCCTGATCATATATCCTTGGTAGTTGATTTAACGATATACCTGAATCATTAATAAGTTTCATTCTTTGTCTTCTAGATAGTTTCTTGTGTAAAGGAACAAGATAATTCTTGAATATATCAAAGGATAGTTCTGCGAACTTAAATGTTACAAATCTATAATTCTTACTTGTTAGATCTATAAGTTCTGTCAGAGCTACAGGTGTCATTCCATCTTTTGATATTAGTATTATGATTCTAGTACTACCTACTTCTTTCTTCATAGCAGTTACATCATCTTTAGCTACCTTACCTGTTACATAGTAACAGTATTTGGCCTCACCGTTTAGCTTACTTATATATTTTCTGTTTAGAACATGATTTGCCTCTACGAATTCTTCAAGCATTCCCTTTTCCTCGAAATGTTTAAAGTAGATAGATTCATCTTCTACATCTGTGTTGTATCCCTGATTTTTGAGCATAGCAAGCTGATGGTATTTAACTTTATAGATCTCATTCATTTTTAATAGAGGACTTTTAAATTAGTGATCGTATTTAATCCTCATCGGGTACTATTATTCTTATAGTTTTCGAATGACCTACGATAGATTCTATTCTATGATAATTTCTCTCAATATGAACTATCTGACCAGGTTTACCATTCAGTCTTTTGATACATACATCAGATTCAAATATTCGAGGTAGATTATGAGGTTTCATTTTTGAGTTCATCTTGAAAAACTCTTCTGTTTGTTCTCTTGAATAGAGTATATGTTTAGGGACGAGATCATTATCGAAAGGATCATACAGTAATTCTTCATATCTAAAGTGGACGAAAGTGTATGAAGGGAAGTCCATAAGTGCAGATTTAGTATAAGATTCTAATTTACCAACTGCAATGATTACTACATTCTTAATGTCTCCTATCTCATCAAACATTTTTCTTACCTGATCAACGAGTACATTCCCTGATAGTGAGTTAGATTCATTTATATAATAACATATCATTTCTGAACCTTTATCATCTGTATAAATCATAGTAAGAGCTTTAGGTATAGTAATCCTCTTACTCCTCACCTTTTCAATATAGTAATCCATGAATAGATCTTTCATACCTTCTTTATCGAAATATTTAAAGAATGGATATTCATACTCTTCAGATGAGTATCCTTGATATCTCATCATACGAATCTGATTGTACTTGACCCTATAGTATGTTGACTTTGTATGTTCAGTGATAGTGACATTATAATCCATTATTTGTCTATTTCAATAAAAATCTACAATTAAATCAGTTTTTGACATATCTCTAGAAACTGATTCAAATTATCTTATCATCAATAACTTAAAATGTTACCTGTGGATATATTGACAGAGGTATATCTCTTTCTCAGTGTCAAAGATGTTACTATTCCTCTTAAAGTTAGTAATCTATTCAATATAAGAAATGATATCATGTGGAAAAAGCTTGTAAGGAATGAGTTTGGTATCACTAAACTATTCGGAAGTACATGGAGAGATATTGCAATATTACTATCTCAATGCAACATGATTAATATGAACAAGAGATGGATCGACGGGAGAACATATAATGATATATTCACTGATAGTCTCAACAATATTAATTACTTTGATATTGTTAGATACAACTATCGTCGCTATACATTCTATCATCCTCCTGATATTATAGATGAGAAGACTGCTAAAGAATATGTTACTAAATATTACAAAGAGACTAATCTAGATGCATTTAGATTTTATTATGATGATGAGTTTTATAATCACTCACGTTTCATGACTCGAGAGTTAATCATTCTAACTCATGCTCATTATCATGTTATATCTAATGATAGGATGTATGGAATATCAACATTAGTATGTTCGGAATCTCCTAATATCCTCCATTACGATGGTCCTGACTTCTTCATGCCAGATCCTATCTCATATATCATGTGCTATAGTCTAATACCTTACAACGATCTATGTATAACACCTTTTAAGAGATGTGTGAATAATATCAGTAGAAGGATAATTACAACAAATCAAAATGATTCTTATTGGAAGAATATATTGAAGAATAATTATGGCATTACCAAGATGTATGGATCATTATGGAAAGAAACATACTACTTCTTTGCTAGAACTCATACAATAAACCTTGATAAGAAGTGGATAGATGGTAGAACATATCATGAAATTCTCAATGATGGTAATATTTATCATGGTCCAATCTATATATTTCCTGATGATGTTAATGATCAAAAATCTGCCTATAAGTTTGTCGAAGAAATCTATGATCTAAAATATTTTCAGACTAAGTATGGAATTAACGTTACAGATGAGATTGCTATTAAACATCACTTACGAGCGATAACACGAGAGTTTGTTATCGTAAATCTCGCTATTATAGATATGGGACGAGGCATACATAACTTTAATTATATGAAGACTACTAAAGAGAGAAAGCTATTGAATAGGATCAAGATGGCATTTGTTGATCCTATTCTATTAGTAGCTTCTTATAGTATGTATGATAATGAACATCTTTCTGATATAATTCGTTAAAATGTTACTGTCAGAGATCATGCAATTAAATAACTCTTATTGTAAATGGAAGGAATTCCGAATAACATTGGGAAGTATTAAATCAATTGATAAGATCTGTTTCGAAGTGAATGGAGGGAATACATGTTGTTATTGTTTTATTTCTGTTACTATATGTAATCATATTTGCAGGTGTAATGTATTGGTTGATCAAGACTGAAAGGTGGGACTTCGCCTTGTACCAGCAACCCGATCCAACCAGTACGACAGCTTTTTTCAGAATAAATGGTTCAGTTACCCCAAAACCAATAGTTGGATCACCTTGCTCTCAGGAGTCTGACTGCACCTCTGGCATAGCACTCACATGCGACGGCACCATTTGCTTAAGTATTAAGGGAGGTTCATGTGTATCGTCAGATGATTGCATTGATCCAAATACTTGCAGTGCTAATATCTGTGGATGAAAGCTTAAAACTGATCTCAATCAAAAATTATGTTAACAATAACAAACCATGGGTGATAACTTTTTGAAAGGGTTATGTGTTTTTGTAATTCTCACTATCACATCTACTATCTATTTTGGTGTTTACATTGGGACTGTTGACTCTGTATCAGACAAATGTCCTACTATTCCAAGAAAAGATACGTATAAAATCAATAAGGTTATAACTGCTAGGTGGAGTTGGAAGTACGAAAGAGGAAACTATAAGGTGAAAGGTAGATGCGTCAGTATAAATCATGATGCTGATGTATTCTATAAGGATAAATTAGTGGGTAGAACAGATGCAAAAACTTTATCAATCACTTCTGAGACTCCTATTATCGATTGTACAGGTAAAATGTTAGTTCTTATGAAAACTGGTGATGCTTTTGAGACTACAATCAATCAGAATAATATAGACGTTAGTTATGAATTCAGATCACCTAATGGTACTATTATTGCATATTCTGATTCTAAACATTTTATTAGTGATAAGATCAAGATCTTTGATATTGAAGGTCGATCGATAGCCAAACTTGAAAGGAACAAGTTTAGCACTACATGGAAGTGGAAGATAGAGGTTAGTAATCAAAATCATACAATGGCTAACCCCGTTATTCTTCTGGCTATAGCAGGTAAGAGATCGTTCAGTGAGAATAAAGATAAGGCAGATGCATGTAACATTATGTTTTGGCTCTTCTTTGTGATATTCTTAGTCTGTTGGCTTATCATATTTATCTGCATCAGTTGTATGTTATATGATTATTGTGAGAACAGGAAGAAAAAGCCTAAGAAGAAGATTGATCCTATTGTTCTTACAATTAAGGGTGACGTATCTGATTCGGAAAGTTATTAAAACTCTCTAACAAGCACGGATGATTATCTGTTTTCCATATTTGCTAATATAAATACCTCTCATTTCTTCAGGACTTTATAAATATGGCAGAATTGACAGTATTCTACAGTGTTCTCTTAATTATTTTAGCTATTATCTTAATAGTTGCTGGTAGCTTAGGAATTAATCTATACAACAGAACAAAATCAAGTGCTGATAACGTTGCGAAGAATGAAGATATATTCTTTATTATAACATTAGTGATAGGGTTAATAACACTTCTTATTCCAGTAATAGTTTTTATTTACAATCAAAATAAATCGACTGTAGTAAGTGTTTAAAAGATGTATTGAGAGGTAAAATTGATCATTGTGTGTTAGAGTAAACATATCTTAAATCAGTTTAGATGGCGAATCAATGTAAAGGAACTACCTTATCAGGTAAAAGATGTAAAAGAAGGTTCAATACAAAAATCTACTGTCACTCCCATGAAAACCAAAAACCTTACAATGATGAGTGTCCTGTATGTATGAAAGATGGTGATATGATACTTAAATGTAAACATAGCATATGTGAAAAATGTTATCATTCAACGATAAAAATTAAGACAGCATGTCCTGTGTGTAGAGCCAAAATTGATGTTGATGAGAGCCATTGTATAGTATGTTTTATGACTGTAGTACTGGAACAGTTGAATATTGAAACTGAAATACGTTCTGTTCGCATATATATAGTGATAAAGAGGGGAGAAAAACAATAGTGAGATGCTTATTGATGACTTTTAAAACTAATCAAGTATTTGACACCATTTCATTTCAATTCTCTCAGGAGTTTTTTTCACGATATATAGGGAATTCCATTCGTAACCTTCTAATAGAGAATTATTCCTATCACATTTGTATTCCTTTCTATCAACATCATGAATATGAGAAAAGAAATAGAATATAGTATCATTACAATAGATGAAAATGAACTCAATTTTTTTGACTGTAATCATAGAAGATACATTATGAACATCATTACAAGTGACAGAAAGTATCTTAATATTCTTCTCAGCAATAGTTTTGAATAGCTTCTTCCAGTTAATTATAATATATTCAAGGACATTAGCTCTTAATTCATTTATCCAAGTATTTAGACTTCCTGAAAATGTGGATATTTTGAAAGTTTGATGAGCAATTCCACTAATCCAATCTACATATATGTAATATGGAGATCGTGATCCAGGTATATAGAATACATTATGGTCTTCCTGAATGGTAGATCCTACTAACAAATTATCATTATTATGTAAGTAACCATTTTTTTTCCCTATCCTTTTGTATACACCTGTATAATGATCAGAATAGCATATGAATATCCTTCCTGGCCATTTTTTAACATAAATAAATGCCACTGTTATGTAACATGGATGAGATATTTTATAACAACTATCAAGATACAATGGATCTGTGATGAAATATGTGACCTTGTTGGATATTGCAGTAGAGAGAAAAATATTGATACATTGTGTCCATTTTGTTCGGACGTGATCGATATTATATTTAGAGAGATCATATTTTTCCATCTTTAATGAGTCTGTTATGATATTACTTAGATTTGATCATTTTTAATCTGATCTTCATTAAACATAATGATTGGGAATTTAGCTCCTCTGAATTTCACTAATGGTGAGTTCGTAAGATTAAGTATTGATGCATATCATAATAGAGGTAGAATTCAGAACAATATCATCGAACAGAGAAAGCTAGAAGAAGAATTATTAAGAATCTACAATCCATGCTCTGATATCAAAGAGGATATGTCATCATCTATGTCCAAGTTCAAATCAAATGAATTTGAAAGACTCTTAACATATGATTTCTACAATGTTAATGTAATGAAGGCTGCTCAATGTATCAACAAAGCATATTTTTCACATAATGCGTATCCTTATGAGGTAAAAATCAGAAAATGGTTTACTTCTATGAAGCAGATAGGATCACCATCAGCTTACGGAACTGCAATACAAACAAACATCTCCAAAAAACAATCTGTTTATGTAATCAAGGCCCCTAAGGATATAGAGGTTGATTTACTTCATGAGTATATAATAGGTATCTATGGTCTTAATAAACTCAGATACACAATACCCAACTTCGCATATATACTAGGAGCTTTCAAATGTAATCCACCTTATATTCAAAAAGATAAGAAGATAGACGCTGTATGTTTACCAGATTCTAAGAATAAGGTAACGTATGTGGTGTATGAGCGTATATATCCTGGAGTTGAATTAAGTGAGTATATCCTGTCGTGTTCAGAAAGTGAATTCATGTCAGTCTGGTTACAATTATGTTATTCATTAGATCTAGCACAAAGAGATATGAAATACAATCATAATGATCTTCATACAGAGAATGTTATAGTAAGAACAATGTCAGAAGAAGTTTTTATACCTTACAGGTATAAAGGTATCGTAGTTTATATTAGAACAAGGACTGTTGCCACCTTAATCGACTACGGATTAAGTAGGATAGATCTAAATCACAGAGATAAGGTTTACACTGTGACAGATGCATCTATGTACTCATATAAACCATTTAGATTCAACTCACTCAGAGATATTTTCAAACTTCTATCCTTTTGCGTCTATTCACTCATAGGAAAAAGAGCTCCTTCATCTAGATTAATCTTTGCTCTCTACAGATTCTTCTATAATGGAGATAGACTAGAAGGATATATACACGAGATGAGAAAGAATTACTTCAGTTACTATGAACATGAGAATAATAGAGGTGTAACACTTAGTACATACATTGATTGGATTCACAAGAATTTTAAATATGACATAGATAATGTAATATCATGGAACTATCGAGATATAAGTCTCAAATTACTTGCATGTGATAATAGATGTGCTACGAAGAAAGGAATAATATCTTTTCTTGATGCATTTGGAGAAGGTAAAGCTGAAGATCTAATTGATCTATATGATCATGTTTCTAAACTAAGTACATTTAAATCACAGACAGAATATATGAGAGTTAATCGTACTTTATTCATAAATGAGGTCAATAAAGCAATTAATATACTTACTAGAGTGCTAGAGCACTCCAAGAAAAGTATCTTCATGAGATGGAATCTAGCTGTACAGGAGACTTACACCCATAAGATAGATTTCATGTTCAATATAAACTTCATCAACAAGTATAGAAGTCATATCGATGAGTTTATGTCTATGATAGATGAGTTCTCTACCTCGAAGAACTATCTAGATATCAGTCTTATGTTATTACGATATATATCAGATGGTACTAAGAAGAATGTTGATAAGTTATCAGCTATATTGAAAGAAACAACAAGTGTTGTAAATGAACTCATAAGGAAGATAAAGGTAGATATTGATTTCGTTAGAAGAATACCTAGTAATAGATTCACAGTTAATGAAGCTAGTAAATGGTGGATTTTATCGTTTACACAGTTAAGTAATATCTTGCCTTAGATGGTTTTAAAATCACATGTTGAGTAGATAATAACTTAAATTTTGAACAGGTCATACTAAATAAAATGCCAAGATACTGCGACATAAACGATTGTTCAAATCTAGCTCTAGTGGGAATTAAGAGCTTCTTTTCAACACGCTGTAAATCACATCGTAACAAAGATATGGTATCTACACAAAGAAAATATTGCAAAGAGTATGGGAAATTTAGGAATAAGTGTAATGAATGTCATTTACCTACTACTCGATCGTGTGATGTTGAAGGATGTAACCTATTGCCAGAAGTAGGATTCAAAGGATCTACGATGACAAGATGTAAGAATCATAGAATAGATAATATGGTGGTTGTATCTGGATCATACTGTTAAGAACATAAGAAAAATAAGTATATCTTTGAACCTTGTGGAGGTAATCTATCATGTCGTTACAGAGTTCAAAAAAAGAACATGTTTCATATGCATGCCTGAATCGAGTCATTTTTGCGTAAGAAGATACTATGCCGATGGCACTGATCAAGATAATCTCACTATTATCAACAGTACTAGATGTCCTAAAGGTAAGAATAGTAATTATTGTGCCACATGCTTCGTGGAGTTATTCCCTGATGATTCTAGAGCTAAACTAGTTCGTTTACCTAGGAAAGAAATCACCGTTCTAGCATACTTAACTAAAGAGTTTCCAGGGGTATTTGTTCATGGTAAGAGACTCCTAATTACGGATAGAGATAAGACATGCACCACTCATGATAGGCGTATTGATTTTCAGACCGAGATAAACGATTATATCTTTTGTATTGAGGTTGACGAAAATCAACACAAATATTATGATCCTTTAGATGAAGAACTACGCATTATGCAGATCTACGAAAATGCTAATAGGAAGTTAGTATTCATACGATTTAATCCCGATAGTTACAGAGTGAATGGAACTTTGAAGAAAATTCCACTAGTAAAACGTTTAGAAGCACTAAAGAATAAGATTAATGGAGTTATCGTTCATATTGAAGATGGAGTTTACACCGAATGGTTTACTGAAATCAAGATGTATTTTGATGATAAAATAGAATCTAAGATTGATAAGAATAGATGTACTGGTACAACGAAGAAAAGTACACATTGTAAGAAACTTCTAGGACATAATACAAAACGATGTTATCTTCATGGAAATTATTGAATGTTTGTTACTACGGATAAATCTCATGTTATAGATGTTAGTACATCAATGATACCACCGATATTTAGTAGTTTTAAATTCAGTCAAAAGTGCTGAAGTCATGCACGTGATTTATATATTTCTTAGTGTATCTGATAGCATCTGCAAGATACATATCAATCTTATCTTCAGGAATATTCTTTCTGAACACATTAGCAATACGTATACTTTGCAAGGAGTCTGAGTATATAACAGCACTTTCTAGAACACTAGGTCTGTAAGATTTCTCCAACTTCTTTTCCAGAGTTTCTTTATCAATCAGGTATTCTCCTATTTCTTCGATGAAATCTTCTATCTTTTTGTTGTCAATTTTCATGCTCTCCATAAGAAGAAATCGTATACGTGAGACTCTGTTCTCACTATTATCTTTAACATTCTTAATTACCCTAGATAGAAGATTTAGATTGAGGAATTCTATCTTATCCATATTAAGTATCCTGGTTATCTCATCCTCTTCTAATTTGAGATTTACACTCTTAAGATGTCTTTTGAGCCTTTCTTTGATAGACATATGTAATTTTCACGTCACCTATCCGATTTTTAAGAGAGATCAATTTTATTCTGTCATGTGTTCTCAAAAACTATAAAGATGTGCTCATCTCTTCTAAATAGATGAGCACTCTCAGAGAGATAATAGATATATATTTTTATTCGATATCAGATGATAATAGATTAACTAATTCAGCTATATTGATTAATTTACCATCACATAAGTACTTTTCGCTATTTAAATGGTATGAAAAGACTATTAAGACTGTACTTCTATCCGATGATATTGATCATGTTTCTGGATTTTTTTGCTTCATAGGATCTATGCTTTTTGCATTAACCTGCGATAACGCTCCCAAATGTACTAATGAACTGTTCAGATATTCTACTCTGTACATATTACTTGATCACTACATAGATGATCCTACGATTAAAGAATCTAGTAAGAGGAAATTGATCAAGAATATTACCAAAGTGTTTCTGAATTGTCCTATCGATGATTTCACAGATCCTAGAGAAAAGGATTTAATTGCAGGTTTCAATCTTATATTAACCAAGATACCCAATGCTAAGGCTAATTTATCATCGATATTCTTTAACGAGATTACTGGATATAGACTTCAATCTAATCATAATCTAACCAGAGAAGAATATCTATCGATGGCGATGAATAAAGGAGGTCATATGCTCAGTGCAATCGAATCTATTCTTGAGATGCCTCTCACTACAGATGCATTTGATCTAGGTTCATGTATTCAACTAGATGATGATCTAAGAGATGTAACTGTTGATATAAGAGATAATATCAATACTATAGCTACACATGATCTCAGAGTAGATGGTAACCTTGATAAATTAGCTCTCTACCTAGGTGAGAGGTTGCATAATCTCGATGAGAGTCTTATCGTATTCAAGGTAATACTAATAGGAATGCTAGTACATACAGTTGTAGTGAATACTTACTTTACCAGAGAGTTGAGGGATAGCATTGAAGAGTATTTAGTTATTGATAAGAGATTAACCCACGAATTATTGATGGCGATAATTCGAGAAGAAATGGAGTGATGAGATTTAAAATTTATCACTAACGATAAATGAATGAATAAGACATTACTTAAAAATTCAACATATATTCTTCGTTTACCATGCATTCTCTGCACAGACATCTTATTACGTCTATTGATACTTTGGTCTTTCATTATTCATCTTTCTCCTGACAGTTACAAAGTGAATGGTACTCTGAAGAAGATTCCATTAATCGAACGTTTAGAAAAATTGAAGAGTAAGATCAATGAGATTATCAGTTCTATTGAAGATGAGGTGGCAAAGATTAAGACTGATAAGAATTCTGACATAACAACAAGTAAAATACAATGTTCTTGTTTAACGAAGAAAGGTAAGCGTTGTGAGAATACCTTTACAACCAATAAAGAACGATGTCATCTTCATGGAAATTGTTAAGACATGTTTGTTAGTAAGATATGTTTAATCTATCTCCACTACTTAGAACTTATCTCCTCTTTAGTAGGTAGATTCAGTAATACTCTGATCAACTATCATAACTTAGAGCTTAAATCCATTCTAATGGACCGAATTCCTTATGTGTACATTGATTCATGCATACCTCTTAGGGCTTATCATAGTCGAATACGAACTTCTCAAACATGTAGAGATACTTCAAAGGAGAACAATTTAGCTCTCTACACTTGGTTATGAAATTATTATAGTCATCGATGAGTTCAGCACATATCTTAAGATTGTGCTTCATAACATAGTCACGATCTTCTATTTTGGATTTCTGCAGTGCTGTATAATGTAGAAAAGGTTGTAGGTCATTGTCAGAAAGCTCTGATCGATTGGTATGTGAAACAATTCTAGTACCTTTACATACATCACATTCGTTATCACTATCTTCATCTTTATCACAGAAGCTACAAGGTTCCTTTTTATCATCCCACTCCTTGTAGTCTCGAGGCAAGTTATTATATGCTTTAACATCATGGTTAGATTTCAACAATCTACCTCTAATCATGACTCCTTTATCTCTTTCTCTATTAGGGTCCATCATTACATTTACCGTATTATCACTATGATAGTCCTGTTTCTCATTATTAATCTCCCATTTTCCTTTCTCAGGAAGAATTATATTTTCTGGATATGGACCAATATCATCTTCTATCGAGATGATCTCAGAGTACTCATGTGTGAACTCTCTCTCCATTTCCATATCTCCCATATATCGTAACTTCATAGGCAGAGGGCAATTATATCTAATTCGGAGTTCCTTCCGGAGTTTATTGCATCTTGTCTTCTTCGCCGAGATGATCTCTTCTTCAGTCTTACATCCATCTTCTCTTTCTTTCCTCTTCCGTTCTATGCTTTCTTCCATACACCTATTCTTTTTTCTCTTAAGTTGTTTATTGTATATATCTCTAAGGTTGAGAATCCTCCTAATAGATTTCTTTTTGTTCTTTTTCAGATGGAATATCTTTAAAGTAATAGTAAGTAATTCTTGATACATAGCCTTAGGTGTTATATCCTTAGGTTTTCGATATCCAATCAGATCAGCTACAAGTTGAAGCATGGTATTTCTATCCTCTTCGACACCTTTACTTTCGAAGGAATTAACAATCTTTCCTTTTACTTCATAATACCCAGCGTTATAAATCTTAAGAAAATACATCTTACCATCAAGCTTTCTAATATCTTTGTTTTGAAGCTTAAGATTACAATTCATGCCTATCATGACGATTAAAGAGTCTAATTCAAGTTGAAGTTTATCGATTCTATCTTGATTTAATCTATTCTCAAGTGCTTCCTTATTCAGTTTGGCATTTGATTTCTTCTTCCTAATTGATGAGATTTCATCTTCATCTTCTTTGTTGATCTTAATTACATCAGGATCTGAATGTATTCTACAATACCCATCTCCGTATTTGTATGGATAGTTGTTACAGAATCTACCTTTCTTCGTCGTTCCTATACAACATTCTCGGGTTGTGTAAGCATGTAACTTACAAAGCATGATATCTCCTCTAAATGTCTTATTTTTGATTGGAGGATTGAGACACCATTTTCCGCCCCCTGTGACTCCATCACATACTGAATATGTGACATAGTGACTTTTGCACATGTATTCTCCTTTGTGATTCTTATGTTTACCAAAATTGTTACAGGGTAAACCTTTAATATTGAATCCTTCGCAACAATGTTTATCATCGAATCGTTTGTCTTTCTTATCTGGATTATGTTGGAAGCATGGAAGACCGTTAGAACTTTTTCGTTTACAAGGCCTCTTTGTAGTCTTAGTGATGATTGCGCAGTATTTCATTGTATTCTTTGTTATAATGAGTTAATTATTTAAGATATAAGATCAATTTGCTAATTTTAAAATTAGTCTTTTACTCTAATCTTCCATATACGTGCTTCTTCTCGCACATGTTCATTCAAAGAATCATGTTCTAGAAGATAGTTGATACTTATTCGCACGAAACTCGCAAAATACTTCCATATCACTACTTTAGAATTACTATTTATAGAATCGCTCATAATAAGATCAACTATAGCATCTATCTTATCTTTTGAAAAGATAGCGAATATGACTTTACTGTTGGATATAAAATACTTTTCATCACTATCTTTAATTTGATTCCATATATGTCGAGAATGTTTGATAAATAATTCAATAAGTTTATCAGGTTCTGACCCTAGTATAAATCCTTTGACTATTTTCAGATGAGTAGCTGGAAGATCAACATCTAAAGATAGCATATAATCAACTAAACTGACTGTATTAATCTTAAAACGTTCTTCTGGACCCATTTTGAATTGATATTTTAACATTTATAGAACTTCACTAGAAAGATAATTTACTTCTTCAACATGGAATCAGGTATTCTCTTTATATCGTCATCCGACAATATAGGTATATTCACCAAAATCTTCTGTAGATACTCATACATAGGAGTATATCTAAGACATGATAATTACTCAATTACTATCATTAACCCTTTTCTCTTAGTAGAACCAAGAACATATCATCTCAATCACATTAAAGAACTATATGAAGTATCAACTGAGAGAATAAACAGTATCTACATTAAGAAGTGCAATCTAACTTCTTCATATGAGAACGAACTGGGTTTTGAAGGTTTCTTAACTAAGAAAGATGACTTTCCTACAGTCATAAGTAGTTTATTGTCTAACGACCAAATAGGTATTGAAGCTATCAATGATCTATTTACAAGATTATATCCTAACTTTAAGTTCAACTGTCATTCAATAGAGGAGTATGAGAAAAGAGATGACATTTTCTGTTTAAAGGTTGAGATAATGAATTTCTATCCCGATAAGAAAGATATACCTTTATCGATAGTTCATAATATAGGAAGAAATTTCAATCTCAGACACAAGATTAAACAAGGATTCGATAGTATAGATCTTATGGCTGATATCAAACATATCAAGATAGATACTCTCTTAGATACATTGAATCATTTCAATAAAGTGTTCTTACAAGAGAAGTACGAACAGAAAAGTCTCGCAGGAGGATCTCATCCAGCTGTTTTGACTGTAGGATCGAGAGACAAGAACTTAGCTATCGAGTTTAATGATTCGAGTGAGTACATCTTAACTAGTAATATGACGATGCTCGGTAATCTTACTAGAGAGCATAAGTTAGAGATACTTCAATATCTCGATATCCAAAGTGATGGTAGCCATTATTTTGAAAACATTCGACGACATATACATAATAGCTTATAATAGTTTTAAAACTATTATTAACTAAAGTTCGTTAGTATCTTCTTTCAATTTTTCGGTCTCATCTGACTTGTTAGTATCTTCTTTCAATTTTTCGGTCTCATCTGACTTGTTAGTATCTTCTTTCAATTTTTCGGTCTCATCTGACTTGTTAGTATCTTCTTTCAATTTTTCGGTCTCATCTTTCTTAGCTTTCTCAAATTCTTCTTCTTTAGCAATGATCTCTGAGACTTCAGGGCAAAAGTCTCTAGCTATAACTTCCATCTCTTCAACTATGCTAGCATCTTTAGCATTATTAGTCATTGTCGATACCATATCCTTAAAACCTGGACTTTTGACAGTTTGAGCTATAACATCTCCTATTTTATCTGGATTAGTACCGTCAACTTGCATATCTTTAAGATTCTTGTAAACACTCTTACTTATACTACTCAAATTATTTTGTCCTACAACGTTCTTAGCTACTTTCATAATATTCTGCAGCGCCGATCCTCCTCCTTCTCCCTTAGAAAGACCAATTCCTAAGCTGGATCTAATTAGTGAGAGTTGCTTCTTGATAGATTTTTTATCTTTTTCATCAGTCACTATGAATGCAATACATTTATATAGCCAATAGCGAAACTTAATATTAGAGTTTCTCATAGGAAGTCTGATTTCATCAAAACTATATATTTCATTTTCTTCATCTTCTTCTCTTTTCAATCTAGCAGAAATGATGCAAGCTCTTTTGTAGAAGTGACAGAGATCGATCCTGTAAGGTTTAGAGTCATGGCTCTCACCTCCATAGATAATGATATTCTTTTTCGTGGGATCTCGGAGCCATGCATCTTTATTACTACTCTTGGTAATATTCTTCTTATTAGCAATGAAGATATCTCTTATCCAGATTCTATGAATATCAGGATCATTCTCAGGATGATTCCATACCTTCTCATAGAGATTCAAATTAATTAATTCTGTAGAATCTTTTGAATCAATAGTATTATATTTATTATACTTCTTTTCGATGCTCCTACATAACTTGAATATCTCTGAAAATGTATTCTTGAAGCTAGTACTCTCTTTGACAGTTCTCTTTGTCTGATCTCTGACTGCATATGTTGATTTCACTTTACTACTCATGTTCTTTGTATTAGTTGTACTTTAATCTATGAATGTATTAGATTTAGGTGAAAAAATTGATAATCTTCTCTTGTCTTCTGGAATGATTTAAAGATAGACTAATGACATCATATCTGTCAGGTACTGTTGATGAAGTAAATGGCAAGATTCTTACAATTATAGATAACAAAAGAACACATAGACTTATACTCACATGCAAGACAACAAAATTACATCAAGTAGTTAATATGAGAGTGTATGCTCATTCTATTCCAACTGAGAATGAATATGAATATACAACAGATATCGAACCTATCTATATCCTTCAAGTACCTTCAAAATTCATCATGTATATCATCAAACAGGCAAAAATCATCGAACCAAGAGCATTCTTCAACTATCTTAAAGATATGTATGGTAATGATATTGTTGATTCAATATCCAAATTAACTTGGGAAGTTCTAAGTTATTACCTGATATCTCCATTCCCAACTAGCTTAATTAATTCATATCAAGCATCTCTATTTTTCAAGAAATGGAATATGTTCATCAATGAGAAGCGACTAAAAATGTACTCTCTTGAGAAAATATGTGTTGGTATGAATTCTCAAATTCTCTACAAGAGACTATTCAATAATCCATTTTCATTACCTATCGATCCAAAGTATTTGAATAGGCTATGTAAATGTCTTCACATAACACCTACTGTCACTGATATCTCTATGAATAATGTTATCAATCAATTACACAAATCTATTAACAGAAAGAACACATGTGTATCTCTCTACATGTTTTCTAATATGTCTCTTATAAAGAGTGAAGCATCAAAGTATCATCTTGTTTGCTTTAATGGATATGTAACATTTGATTACATGTATGAGATGGAAAAACATGTATGTGATAGACTTGTTAATCACAAGATAATATCTGGTTCTGCAGGTACTGGAAAGACTACACTGATAAACAAAATAGTCAAGAACTTTGAATCCAATAAGATATTATATGTAGTTGCATCTTTCACTGGGAAAGCAGTAGCTAGGATCAAGGAAGTTGGAGTCAAGAATGCTTATACTATGCATCTTCTCATGGCCCAGAAAAGAGGAGACTTCAAAATCTTAATCATTGATGAAGCTAGTATGATATCTACTAATCTAATGTACACATTCTTTAGATGTTTTACACATAGTTATAAGATCATCTTTGTAGGTGATAGTAATCAACTCACTCCTATTGATCATGGTAAACTCTTCAAACATTTAGTTAGACTAGATAGAAAAAATCATATGAGACTAACAACTGTATATAGAACAGATTGTCAGGGCATTCTTGAATTAGCTGACTACATTCTTCGATCTAATATTAATGATAAGAAACTAAACTCGATAGTTAATTCCAACAAGAATGTATTTATGTTCGATTCAGATCCCTCTAAGATAGTACAAGTTATCAAAGCACTAGTCTCACAGCGTGTTAAACCTGTAGATATTACTCTTATCACTCCTTTTAACAAGTATAGAGATATGTTCAATAAATTACTTAAGAATATGTTCTTGAAAGGAAGAAATTCTATCATAGATGATTGGGGAAACGAATGGAAACGTGGCGAGAAAGTTATGATGATGACTAATGATTATGACTCTATGATAATGAATGGTGAAACGGGAATAGTTTCGTATTTTAGAGAGAACACTCTTATTATAAAGTTTGGGGCTAAGATGGTCAATTTTTCTACTGTAGAAATTAAAGGTAAGACCAAGACCAAGAACATTTCAACAGCATATTGTCAAACTGCACACAAGTCAGAAGGTCAAGAGTATGATAATGTTTTAATATACCTTGGAGACGATGATCCAAATGTGTATAGAAACTTTCTAACTAATAACCTATTATACACATGTGTAACTCGTGCTAAGAGGAAATTATTCATATTCTGTGATAGAGACCATTTTCACAGTATGATTCGAAATAAAGATGCTGAAACTACGGAACTACTACCTATCTTGATGAATAAGTAAGTTTTTAAAAAGATTAGTACTGTACTACACTAGGTAAATAACCTAGTTATACTCAGAACTCTAGCTTTAAATCTTCAACTTTATCATCTTTCATTTGTGCTTCATCCTCTATTTTCTTAAGATTATTTTCTTCAACGAGCCTCTTTCGGAAAGTATTATAGCTATCAGCTGTGATATTATCTGGATCTTCAACTTCATTGCCATAGGCTTCATTGATGAGATGTAAGAGAACCACCATCTTTCTATCATATTCGTCCTTCATCTTACTGAGCTCTTTCTTATGAGTTCTCCCAGTAACTTGAAGTTGTGCTCTAAGAATATCAAAACTATCAACTGTGACTTCTTTAACATCCACTTCAAGGACATCATTGATAATATTAAGAAGCTCAAGCAAATTCTTATCATTCCTCTTTTTCTTAGAAGAAATCTTTCCAGGACCACCATGGACTTTACAGCTCTGTCCCTCTTCAGCAACTGAGATAGTGCATCTTGTTTTCCTCTTTGTCATTGAGATGCATCTAATCTTATCAACATTGCGATCACCAGCAAGATGATTATGACAATAGCCATCTCCAGTCTTGGTAGGAAGAGATCTGCAATCATTCCCATCTTTAGTCTTACCTTTACATTTCTTCGTTTCGGGATTATGAAGAACACAGTATTCACTGTCATTACCCGCAGAACCTTTACATGTTCTGTTCTCGTTAGTATCAACGATGTGAATACAAGTAGGTCTTGAACTCATTATTCCTGTGTCTATGTTTGTATTCTCGAGTTATTATCCTAATTTGGTCAATTTTGATCCCTCTAATAATGTTTATCATTATCCATGTCAGTTTATTAGCATATTGAATCTATAGGTTCTATTTTGATTCAATATAAATTGTGAGCTTTCGTCATTCAAAATAGTTTATAGTAGTATGTTAAGAAACATTTTAAATATCTACTGAATTCAAAATGAATTCTACTTTTGTGATAATCTTTATATTATTCACACTATTCCTACTGACATTCATAATTGTCCACACCACATTAGATTTAGTGGTATTCAGGCAATCATCAGTGATATTCGAGATAGAGTTTCCTTCGGAAGAGCTTTTTATTACCGATGAAGGTTTTATTACCAATGAGGATATTAATACGATAAATCCCTTGAAAAGCAAGGAGGGTATACATATCATGAGATATCATATCAGTGATGATTCTCCTGTCATATTACATTGTCATGGCAATAACGCAAATCTATCCGCTCGCCAATACATGGTCTCTCTATCTAAGGTATTTAATCTTAATCTCATCATCTTTGATTATCATGGGTTTGGTCTCAGCTCTGATTCTGTTTCAATTAAACATCTAAGAAGAGATACACTAGCAGCATACAAATATGCAATATCCTACTATCATCCATCTGATATAATAATATGGGGTGAATCATTAGGAGGAACAGTGGCTGCATGGTTAGCATCAGAATATGAATGCTCTAGGCTAATACTAGTATCAGCATTCTCGAGTTTAGATGATATGATGTTGACTTCGGAATTATCATATTTTGTTACTATACCGTTCTCTGTGATAGTAAGACTAACCTCAGATCCTCTACCTACTAAGAAGTATCTCAAAAATATAACTGTACCCACACTCATTATTCATTCTGCAGAGGACCAGATCATTAGCCCTAAGAATGCCATGATTAACTTCAAAAGCTTGAAATGTGAGAAGAAAATGATTAAGATAAGAGGCGACCATCCAACACCTAGATTTAGTTATGATAATGTCGAAACCTTGTTAAGATTTATCAATATAAATCAGAATTTCATTACTTCTGAGAGGATAAGAATGTCTATATCGATTTTAAACTCTATTGATATGAGTGAATTCTGATGAACAAGTGAATTTTAAAAACCTATATGTGTACACGAAGAGAATATGAATATACCTACACAACAGGAAGCTTGTCCACCTTGTGAGCTGTAATGGAAGAGAGAATGTGATTCAATTGAATTACGACACCAGTATTTGTGGTTTGTTTAACCTTGACCTCTAATGTATCTGCCAGAGTGAATGGCAAGATAGCAGATCCTGACACAAGCTGCTGAACATCGATAACTGGAGCACCGAACGGTAGAAATAACTGTTGAGTATAAGCATTACCAACTTCAACTCCATTAGCAAAGTATTTAATCTCAACATTGTCAGCAGCATCAATACCAGGACCACCGTTAGTATTAAGGTTAACAGCAAAGTCTAACTTATACAATCCATCAGTCGGGATAACATATACACCC